>Ga0181380_1001360_pt1 | contig 10762 bp, 10 predicted proteins | sample 3SPOviralmetaG_FD_130116 | JGI IMG/M metagenome (GOLD analysis project Ga0181380, IMG submission 130116) | Marine viral communities from the oligotrophic San Pedro Time Series (SPOT) site, San Pedro Channel, CA, USA - 3 SPOT_SRF_2009-08-19 | ecosystem: Environmental > Aquatic > Marine > Strait... | reverse complement strand
GCTTCTGTCTTACCAAAGTTACGCATTGAATCAATGATTCTTTGCCCTTCTTGTCGTAGCACATCTTCTTCGCTGGTTCCTGTAGCAGCCCCATCACCACGCAAAGCCGCGATATCTGCCGCAAATTTCTTACGAAGAGCAAGCAACATGGCGTTACGGTTTTCTTCGCTCTTTATGTCTTTCAGCGCAGCGCTCTGCAACATCTGAAATTCAGTCGCATACTGACGTGCAAGAACTCCTTCGCGACCATCTGTAAAGTCTTGCAATCCACTTAAAAGACTTTCAAATCTTGCCTTCTCTCTAGCCGCTCTAGCTTGCTCTTCTCTATCTTTCTCTCTTGCTGCCGCCGCGGCTTTCTTTGCTGCTTCAGCTTCCTTGTTATAAGCATCAATCTTATCGAACAAGGCGAGAATCATTTTTCTCTCAAGGTCAGTTGCGTCATTGACCGTAAGCGACCTCTCCAGTAGCTTTCGCTCGCTAAGCCCTAAAGCTTTAGCTTCTTCAAGCAAACTGACGAGTAAATCATCTATAGCATCTGTACGCTCTCTGTCTCTTTGAACGCCTTCAATCAACGCCTGAGTGTTATTATCTGCGGCTAGAGCAACGCCGTCATGAGCTGCCTGTGCTTCAATTAATCTTGCATTTAAGCTGGTAATCTCTGCTTCAACATCACTAGAAGCCACTCCCAAATGATTAGCCATCTCAATTGAAGTAGCTTGGCCAGTCTTTAAACCATCAAGCAATCTCTCTTGAAACTTCAACGCTCGACTTAATCTTTCGACTTTCGCAGAAGCATCACTTATTTCAGTAGAAAATTCTGCGGTTTTAGCAGCCTCTAGAGCTTCTTGCTGTTTTATCTCGGCCGCAGTCAATAAGCCAAGCTCTCTTCGCTGATCCTTAATTGACTTAACTAAGTCATCAACTTCTTTCGAGGCCTCGCGAGACATAGCTGTAATGCTTGTGCCAATCGCTGCACCAACTGCAAATAGAGCGCCAAGCATGGCGCCGCCAGGACCAAACAACGAAACGATTTGCGAGCCCTGTTGTCCAAACACAATCATCGCATCCGTGCCGGTTTGCAGCTGTACCGCAACGTCCTGCACCTGGTGACCAACCTGACCAAAGCCACCACGCATAAAGCGAAGTTGCTGCTTCATTCTTTGCATCAAAGGCAATGACTTGTTCATCGCGACCATCTTTGCTCGCAATGCCATGACTTCATCTATCTGTGCTTGCGTAGCGCCGTCTAAAGCAAGTTTGTAAGCAAGAATCTGGTCGTCAGACTTGTTAAACAAATCAATCTCTTGCTTTAACTTCTGTATCATTTGGTCAGCAGTACTGACTGTTTGAACAGTTGCAGAGCTTAGATTTTTCTTAGCGCTTATCTCAGCTTGTGTCGCTTGGATGGTTGCTAACTGTTCTGCCGTAGCGCCCTTCTGAGTAGCCTTATAGATAGCCAACTCAGAGTTAGTCATACCAATAGTCGCCGCCTGTTCCTTCATGGCGGCAATCATCTTATCGACTTCGTTTATGGATTCAGTCCGAGCGGACTTGGCATCAAGAATCGCTTGACGCTCCTTTTGGAGCGCCATTACTTGTGCGATTACTTCGTCTTTTGCATCAGAGCGCTTAAGCGTCTCGATAGCTATCTGGTCAGCGCTTTTACCTGCCTCACGAGCCAGCTTCTTTTGCTGCTCTACGACACGCTGTATAGCCCTTTCATTTTTCTTGAGATTACGGTTAGCAGAGCTAAGTCCTTTTGCAGTGTCATCATCTACTGCGAACTTTAGTACGGCTGTTACGTCTTGACTCATGCTGCTTCTGCCTCTCTGCCTTTACCCTGTAGAACGTCAACCAATGGTTGAATTCGGAGACAGTCATCTCAAGAATCGTACTGAGTGGTTGACCAAGGCGCTCCGCAAGCTCAAACATCATATAAGCTTCGGTCACATCACCTTGGTCATCTATCAGTTTTTTTCGCGTTCCTCTTCGGTTTCTTCACCGATATCTAAAACGAACGTAGCGATGCGGCTAACAAGGTCAGGGTCAACACTGTTTATAAGGGCAGACTTATCGCCAATGTCAAAGACGAGCTCGCCCTCTGCATCAGTCGTTCCGAATATGATGGCATAAACCATATAATTCCAGTTATCGCCATCCGCTCGCTTCATCCACTTCGACTTATCAGCAAGACTGAGGTTCTTAGAGTAGAGAGTTGTATCCCACTCTGGAACCTCAATCTGTCGGACTTCTTTGCTGTTGAAGTGGCTAACTGCTACATCAATCAGCTTCATATTACGATACCGTACCTTCCGTCAAAGCACCTGTGCCGTCGCCGGAGAATGATGCTTCGATGAGACCATCAAAAGATCCAGAACGGCTAATTGAAGTAATGATAAGCTGGCCATAGTAGTACTTCTTGCTGCTGCTGTTACCTTCTGGATACAGCTTGACAGCAACTTCTGAACCTTCGTCCATAGAAAGCTGACCGTCTGTATCACCCGAGTCGTAGTAGCAGTTGACTGAAGCAGTCCATGACTTTTGAGTGGCCTTCTTGACCATCCAATCGCCAGCAGAACCCATGACAGTTGCATCAACTGTTTCCGCAGTAGTTTCTACAGAAAAGTCACGAACCTCTGCTACCGCGTTAGAGCCAATATATACGGCTCCTTCTTTACCTAGAAATGTTGACATTGTCGTTTCCTCTTAACGAGCGAGCATAAAGCTCAAGTTTACCTTAAAAAAAATACCTTGACTAACCTTCCGGGCTTCCTTCCACAGACGAATACCTAATTTCTACATTAAGCTTCCCTACAACGACAGGTTGTTCTGCATCACCAGAGAATGTGCTGTCAAAGGAAGTTACTCGGGTATCGAGGGCCAGGTTGCTTCTAGTCAAGTCTGCATATAGCGCCTCTTCGACATCCGCAGCAATCTGATCCAATGTTTCATCATACGTGTCTATCATCTGCACGTAGATTTCCACTGCCGCTGTGATTGTCTTATCAAGTGTTCGAGGCGGGTTAATAGATACATAGCCGGAAGTCTCACTTAACGTGTATACGCATATGCCAGGTAAGGTTTCCGCATTCATGGGATATACCCGGCTATCGTAGACATTGCTTCCGGTGTTAGCTAATCCGGTCAGAGTAGTCACCAGGTTCTGACGGATGCGCGTTCTTATGTGGCTCATTGCTCTTCCAACTGAAGCTCAGTGATGCCCGTTCCGTCTGGCATGACCGCGCGAATTTTATAAGTCTTGTTTGACCCTGATACAGTCAGGGCAACTGAATCCCCTTCGACTACGGCACTAACATCTGAAGCTCGACAAGTCAGTCTTGGCTGCTGTAAGGAGAAGGCAACAGAGCCTCTGACCTCTTCAAACATATGTTGCGCGTCGAAGATTGCTGTGAAGGTACTCTGACTCCCAGATATTGGGGTCAGAGTCACAGATTGACCAAAATCGGCCAACATAGTTGTACGGAATTCATCCGTCTCTACCGCCATTACTCAGCCTCAGGCTCCGCTTTTGGCTTTGCGGCACGGCCACGCTTCTTAGGCTTCTCTTCAGAGTCTTTTGCCCCAACAGCGCGGTTAACTGATTCTGGCTCATGATGTGGCGCTAAACGGCCAATAGCCATTAAATCTTTAGCAAGTTGCTCAGATAAGTCAGAAACAACATCTCCGAGCTTATAACGACTGCCTTTAATTACGCAATCTCGCGTTACTTCGTATTTCATAAAACCTCCGGGAAGAGAACCCGCCCCGAAGGGCGGGTCATACTACTTACTGGTCGTCGTTACCGAGACAGAAGCTAACAGCGTTACGTACAGCAACGTCGATAGTCTGGAAGGCTACGATACGAACAGAACCTGTAGTTGACAAGCTGTATGGATCTACTGTGATGTCTACACCAGCACCCCACATTCCAACCAGCAAGTCACTGAAGTTACCGAAGTACGCATCGCCAGCAGTACACTGGTTAGATACGATAGTGCGGTAACCGTTTACAGTACCGCCTGGCTCAACCACGAACTGAGCAGTGTTAGACGCTTTCTCAGTTGTCTTCAAGCCGCCATACATAGCAGCAGGCATGATGTAAGCGAGGTTTCCGACCAATGCATTGTCTTCAGCAACCGCTGTTTCCATGTCAACAATCTTAGCGAATGAAGGAACAAGGACTGGCGAAGTGCCGAAATCAACAGTGTTGATGCCAGAAGTGTTCTTGATGCCAGTAGGCTGACCAGAAGAACCAGAACCTGCAAGAGCGGCCAAGTCAATAGCAAGAGCCAAAGACTGTGCAAGGTCATCACGTACCAATGCTTCTGCATCCAAGGATGACTGCTGTCGCAACTGGCGTGTAATGTCGGTGAATGCCGCAAGCTGACGGGGTACAAGAGAGATAGACGTGGTTGTCATCTCTGACTCGGTAGCCGCGCCACCTTCTGAAGCAATCCATGCCGCAGAAGCCGCAGTAGCCTTCTTAGGAATCGCTACGTCGCCGCTCAGACCTTGCAGCATACGAGCACCAGCTTGCATTACTGAAGATGAGTTGCGGAGTACGTCGATGAACTCACCGCCACGGAAGTCATCTGAGAACAAAGCAGACTCATCATCTGAGTTGAGGTCACGCTGGCTAAGTACCTGATAAGGAACCATAAGACCTTGTGGGTCTTTGCCAGAACGCTTAGCAGTTGCTTCTGATACCTCAAACTCGAAAGCAGCAGCTTCGCGAGCGCGACGGTCAGATGGATTAGCAAGAGCATTGACTACGTTAAAAAGAGAGAAGCGCTTAACTTCTTTCTGAGACAAGCCGATGTCGGTTGACTCGAGGGGCTTAGTGCCAATCTTATCAAGTACAAGACCCTGCACTTCTGCGTAAGAACGGCCTTCAACAATTGCTTGCTGACCGAGGTCTCCGAGATTGTGCTTAGTGGTCAATGCCATGATTTGAGCGGCATCACGTTGTGCGGTTTTCTTGGCTTCTGCCTCAACCGCTGCAATATCAACTTCAGACATTACGTCCTCCTTAAAGTTGGTTTTGATTGAAGGTTGGGTAGAAACTTCATTTGAACGACCGACGCCAACCAGGTCAGATTGGTCAGCGGGGATGCTTACAAGCGAGGCTTCTAGGGGCTTCCATGATTTGGCTACAAATGTATCCTTCTCACTTCGCTCCATTTTTTTCACGGCATAACCAATAGAAATATTAGCTTTAATGCCGTCTACTACATCGTCAAAAGCCTCTCTAGCAAGTGCGCCTTTTCCAAAGCGAACCGTCGCACGTAGTCTACGCGCCGAGCCGTCAAGTTCTGCCGATTCTACAACGCCAACTTGCTTCTCTGGATCATGGTCCAGCAGCAGCGGGGCGCGACCGCTATTAAGGAAGCTCATATCAATGGCCTCCTCACTATGTTCAAGTACTTCTTTACCATAAGAGCGCTCAACAGGCTCTTCGGATGAGATAGACATACGTACACGGCGAGTATTTTCCTCTACCGGCTTCGCATCTAGTTGCATAGAACGATGCTCTACTTCCGCCGCAGCCTCTGGCTCGGACTCTTCTGCACTTCGCTCTTCTTCTACATGACTGTCACGCTCTTCTTCTTCGTAACTTTCACGCTCCTCTGGCATAGATTTGCCATAAGTAATTACGTAAGACTCTTCAGTCTCCTCGATGTTTTGAATGTGACGCTGTTCGAGGTCTTCCTCTCGAAGCTCAACGCCTTCAACTACCGCATCGCTCATTTCAATATCCTCGTCTGCAAATGTCACAACTTCCTCGCATCTTCCCTTGGAAGACAGGGGATGTCCAGATGGTAACAAATCTGTGTCATGCTTTCCGCTTCTAAATTTTCCATTTCTTAGAACATAAAGGAATGAATTGACTCTAGCATGAGCCCATTGCTCGGGCGACTTAACACTAGGTCTAACGGAGCCTGGATTGGTTTTGTAAGCGCCGACACCGCGTCGGAATACTGCACTTAGGGTGCGAACGCTAGTTCGCTTACTAGCCGTATCGCCTACTTTCTCGTTGTGCTCTTTGGCTTTCTTTTCCAGAGATTTCTTAATGCTTCCGCTAATCTCTGCACGGTCGTCTTCGTCTGCGGCTTCGACTGAACGGATAACTCTTTTGGCGAAGGACTGTCCAGGATTTCCACCCCAGAGTGCCCATGCGATTCGTCCAGCGGATGGGTATCCTTCTTCCCCTGAATTATATCCCTTACCGGACTTATCAACTTCGTGTCGAGCAAAATAAGAGTACATACGCTTAACAGTATCAATAGATAGCTCCCGCCCATTAGAGATATCACGAGCGCGAGCAACACCGACCTCAGTGCCACCTCTACCATGTTCTTTACGCCACTCAAGACCACGTTTAGCCTCCGCTATCATCGCATCGTTGGGAGTCGTATCGATATCTCGGCCCTTATACTTCGCCATCGTCATCTCCCACGATATCTGCGTCTACTTGCGTTTTGTCAGTTCCATAAGGCTCAAGAGCAAACTGAACGCCGAACTGCTCCGCCAAAGCCTTATCACGCTGAATCTGAGCGAATAAGTCTTCGACATCCTTACCATACTGAGATGCCACATCTTGTATCGAAAGAACACCATTCTTCATTCCTAGAATCGCAGCATTCATCTCTTTCAATGGGTCAACCCAACTCCATGCGCGTCCTGTGAAGGTAGACGCATTCAAGAAGCGCTCATATTGATTGGCGCCGATATTGAAAGAGCGCAACTCCATAGCCGCATCCAGCCAAGATTCATAGACCTTATAGATAAAGTGGTCAATCATGAATTGATGAATGTCTCGGTAGAAGTCTCGCTCTTCTAGAGCACCCTGGCGTATAGAGCTATAGGATGTCGCCTCCAGATCATTAGATAGGGATGTATACGAAACGCCCAATCCACTCGCAATGCCCTTCAGAACGGACCTGTGGAAGTCGTCAAACTCGTTACTGGGGAAGGTTGGCTCAAAGCTTTCCAGCGAAACTCCGGTAGGAAGCTGATGGAAGGTTCCTGGCTCGGCATCCATGATTGGCGTCTTGTTGTCCATGTCGTCAGGAACGAATCCATCACCGGCAGGTGAAGTAAAGAAGCCCATCTTAGATGCGCCAATACGCGCATTAATGACTGCCGCTTCGCGGAAACCGCCCAATTGCTTCAGCGCCGGCATGACAGGCGAAAGCCAAGGCTCACCGCGAGTCTGACCAGCGCGTAAAGGCATGAAGATGTGGATAACTTGCTCAGCAGGGATGCGGATATGCTTGCTCTTCCCCGTCATCATAGCGTAATCGTAATCACCAGGATGATATGTCAGCTTGTGATACGCGACTGGTCGCTTGTGCTCATCCAGCTCCACGCCCATACGAATCTCATTCCCGCCGGGAAGCTTCTCATTTTTCTGTTCATCAATCTCATCAGGCTCAATGAATTGAAGCGCGAAAGAATCATGATAATCACGACCTCGATGCTTTATGATGAAGACCTCACCATCCCGGGCTAAGCTTTCAATCACGAGCTTCTGAGCATCAACCCAAGACAATCGACCATCTATCGTACAGTTTCCAGCACGTCCCCACGTAGAGAACGCCTGTTCGACTGCTTGGTTTCCGCGCAAGTCAAGCAAGCCATCTCCCCCGAGTGCTTTTACTTGCAGATGAAAGCCCTTGGCGCCAACCACGTTTGTCTTCATGAGATTTACATAACGCTTGGCATATTCGTTGTTTCTACAAAGCTCCCTAGCTCGATTCCTTAATGTCTTGATAACCGGACGGAGTTCACTATCGGCAGAGCGCTGAGAGTCAAAGAAATCTGATAACAATCTGTTTTGACCCGCTCCAGCGTAAGTGCGCTTTACGAAGCGAGGCTTGGGTTCTTTCTTCTTTCTACCAAAGTCAAAAATACCCATTAGAAACGTACCTTTATTGTTGCGCCATTACTTTTGCCGCGCTGAAGTAGAGCTTCGTTCTCGTGCTTAACAATTTCTTTTCTGTAGTAATCACGAGCTTCTAACAACTCCGTAAAACTGAGTTTAGTTAAAGAGCGACCGGCTATTGAGTAGTTAGATACATCAGAGTCTGCCTTTCCTTGCAGGAGAGACTCAATCTTATCAATCATGATTTCCGCATGAATCCGCGGATCAGCCTGATTGTTATCCATATCTGGGATGGCTTCGAAATCACCGATATCTACCACTATGCGATTTTGTGATGATGTCTGTGTAATTTCTAACTGCCAGTGATACTTACCAACAAGGAAAGACGCAGTTGTCGCGCTATCTGCCGTAAATAAGTAGTAGCTGTCGGTAGAGCCCGCCGCTTGCGGGATCTTTATTTCTGAACTGCCGCCGCCGGTAATTCGAGCTACATATTCAGCTGTATACCCGCTGCTTGTGGGGTAGTCGCCGGCAATATTAGAGCGCTTCCACTGAACGAAGTCGCCAACAACGATTTCTTCTGGTTCTCCCTCGGGAGCATTCGCAGCATCAAAGAGATTTGCCATAAAAATCCTCTATCGCCAAGAATTTACGAATCCCTTGCCAGTTTTGGGCACGAAAGGCGTTTTAACTTGACGGTTTGGTTCCTTTTCGGGGGTATCATTACTTGAATTATGCTTGATTTTCGTCCTATCTGCTAGCGCATTGACATCTACGTTTAGTATTGCTAAAGCTGCTATTGCATAGACAAAACAGTCTAAGGCCTCATTACGAGCCCTAATCTTTTGAAACACACGCTTCTTATAGCCTCTGTGGAAGCGAGTAACCACCTTTTCGGCAGTCAATTGTCGAAAATACTCGTCATCTAAGTTGTTGGGGAAGTGAATATACCCTGGGCCCTCTTCTTCTATCCGCATTCTCGCGAATAACAAGTCCTTGGTGGTATCTACACCAACCGGAAATAGGTTGCAGCGGCCAATATTGTTCTTTGAAGGGCGTCCAACGATAGGTTTACCCTCTCCGCCTACTCCTTTTATAGCGAATACGCCCTGTCCAGTGTTTTTTTTAGCGTATTGATACACAGAATTAGTGAAGTGACCGCCAGAATCCACCGCAGTAGCCCTAATCACCATTTCTCGGCCGTCATACGTCTCATAACGCTTGAAAAGCACTGTATCTAGCTGTTGCCATAGCTGCGGAGTGCTCGGATCACCATAAAGCACCTCATGAGCTATCACATACGACTCAAAATCACGCGCCCAGCCAATAACCGTCACCTCCAAGCGATTATCCTGAACATCACAACCAGCAGTTAGCATAATCACCTCTTCAGGCACTAAATCAGCGTATTCCTCGCGCCTATCAGACAAAGAGAGCTCATCGATGGTTTCACCTGCGTCCTCGAAGGTTTCTCCAAGATAAGTATTCGTCCATACACGAAGCTGTTCTGGGTTCTTACGAACGGACAAGAAGTCCCTAACTCCGTCCGAAAGTGGCGTCCAAGGACTATACAATCCGTTTATTGCGAAGCCAGCAACTCCATTAAACGGCTTGTCAGCAATCCATTGACCATTTCTGATTGCCCACCGGCGTTCAGCATCACTCCAAAGGCTACCGCAATGAGAACAAGCGTAACCCGCCGTCTCTGGATCATCGTCAGTCCAACGTACATTTGCCCACCTCAAAGGTTGATAAGTCTCACAATGCTTACATGGAACATGATAGTGACGCTGGTCAGACTGCTCGAAAGCATCCTCAATCCGACTCGCCCCCTTATTTGTAGGAGTAGACACCATCACTATCTTACGATTCCAGAATGTCGCCGCTCGCTTACGTGCAAGTTGGATAGGGTCGCCCTCTGAACCGGCAGAAGTGGGGTATCTGTCACATTCGTCACAAAGTACCAGTCTTATCGGCCTCGACGCGAGAGATGCAGGGCTGTTGGCCCCAGTTAGCGTTAGAGCGCCACCAGGGAATATCTTATGCAGAGTTGTATTACCCGAATCTCTCGAACGCGGGTCACGAACCTTATCTCTTAACGAAGGCGTAGAGCGAATTAAACCGTTAGCCACACGGTCCTTGGAGAAGGACTGTGCCATCTCCACCGTAGGCTGTAGTACAAGAATAGGACTAGGGTCATTCTCGATGTGATATCCAATGATGTTTAAGATGGCTTCCGACTTGCCCAACTGCGCGCCGGCCATAACAACCACTTCTCTTATCTCGGGATCAGAACACGCATCCATAATCCCACGTTGATACTCAGCGCGAGACGTATGCCAGCGACCAGGCTCACTACTTGTTTGCGAGTCCAGCCGTCTTTTTTGGTCTGCCCACTGACTTACGCTTAGCTTTTCCGGGGGCCTTAGCGTTTGCACCGCCTTCTTCAAGTGTTTCGATAGAGACAGTCGCTGCTGTTGGGTCAACTTTAGGGTCATAGTTAGATAGTTCTGTTAAAGCTTCATTAATTAAGTCTTCGAGAATCTTTTGACACCCGCCGGCTTCTAATTCAGATGCGACAACAGGCGCCGCCTTAGACGGGATAGACAACATCTTCCCTTTGAACGCTCCAAGGACATCTTCCCAAGCACTTGTAACATCTTCTGCTACGACAAGTACACCTTTTATCTTTGCTAGCTCTAGCTCTGCTATCTCCGCCTCGGCGTTTACCTTCCTGGTGCGCGCCTCATCGTAAGACGAGCCTAATTTGACTCCGCCCGTACTCATATTCCTCCCCTAACACTACATCTTGTGGTCTCTGAGCATTGTAACACGATTAGTTTCACGAAATTCTGTGCCTAGTTGTTCTCGGAGTTT
>Ga0181380_1001359_pt1 | contig 10767 bp, 14 predicted proteins | sample 3SPOviralmetaG_FD_130116 | JGI IMG/M metagenome (GOLD analysis project Ga0181380, IMG submission 130116) | Marine viral communities from the oligotrophic San Pedro Time Series (SPOT) site, San Pedro Channel, CA, USA - 3 SPOT_SRF_2009-08-19 | ecosystem: Environmental > Aquatic > Marine > Strait... | reverse complement strand
TCGAAAGCGCATGTTGGTTCTGGAAGACATCTAAGTTAAATGCTATCGCAGACAAAGGCGATATCGTTAAAATGACTAAGAAGATTAATGGTGGTGACATTGGACTCGCTGATAGAACTAAGCGTTACAAAGCCGCTATTGAAATTATGGGTGGAAAGATTCCTGCTACTAAAAAGTCTAGCGTAAAGCATACAACTGTAGGCGTTGGCGACAGAGGAGACACTGTTGCGGCTGTACAGAAAGCACTTGGAATTGGCGCTGATGGTATTTTTGGACCTGGCACTAAGCGCACGTTAAAAGCTTGGCAAGCCTCAAACGGTTTGACTGCTGATGGAGTAGCTGGTCCTGTAACGTTAAAGAAACTATTAGGATAAGACAATGATTAAAAAGTTCAGCGACTTTAGGACAGAAGCTAAAGACCCAAAAGAATACGACAACGAAGGTGGTATGGCGAAGACTCAGCTACGTGGTATATTGGCTGATGCAGATCATATGATTAAGATGTTTGAAGACGAAGATAACCTGCCAGAGTGGGTACAGAACAAGATCACTAAGGCTGCCGATTACTTGAACTCTGCTCATCGATATATGATGAACAAAGACGGAGAAGAGTAATGGCTTGGATTGCAGTACCGAATAATCCTTCATGGGAATATGATAATGCCGCAACTGCATCTGACACTTATTCAGATAGTCCTGGCACTATCGCTAATGGTATTCGAACATTTACTTTACCTGGCGGTAATGCTAGACAGACATACATCAAGTGTAGAAAAACTAGTAACCCACCAGCAACAGGCGAATTAGACAAAACTTATTGGGACGCACAATAATGAGAAAATTTAAAAAATTCAACGAAGACACGATTGATGCCGTATGCGAAGAGTGCGACATCTATGCAGATTTGGTCTTAGAAGCATCTGAATACGAAGGAAGAAAGGTTACGCTGAACGATCCTTTCAGACTTCCTAGTGGCTCTAAGAGAAAATTTGGCGTGTATGTTAAGAATGAAAAAGGTAATGTGGTGAAAGTACAATTTGGTGATCCTAACATGGAAATCAAACGTGACGATCCTGCAAGAAGAAAGAGTTTTAGGGCAAGACATGGGTGTGACAATCCTGGCCCAAAATGGAAAGCGAAATATTGGTCATGCTATCAATGGAGAGCAGGCTCAAAGGTCGACAACTAATAAATAGTAACATAATAAATTAAAGGAGAACACCATGTTTAAGAAACCAGAAAACATCAGACCACTGCCAGACGGTATGGTAGATGCGTTTACTGCTAAAGTCTCATCTCAGGGATATAAAATGCCTGAAGCAGAGCCTGTTGTAGAAGCTGAAGTAGAAGTAGAAGCACAGCCTGAAGAAGTATCAGAAGCAGTAGCATCACGTGGCGCAGATAAGACTAAGCCAGGTGACGGCGACACTAAGATGCCTAAAGTTGCTGACGTAACTCCAGAAATTGGTATGATCTCATCGAAAGATAAGGCAGCCAAGTCTGTAGAAACTGCTGTAAAAGCCGCTTCAAAATCTCAACACGAAGAAATTGAACTTATTCAAGACGGTGGTAAAGTAGAAATTCAAGACGTAGTACAAGAAGCTACTATCGATGAAAAGTCTTGCGTAGGTGAGATGAAAAAGCTACACGCTTCCTCATGCTCAAAGCATGAAATGTATAAGAGAGTTAGCGAGAAGTATGGTTGTTCAGAAGCGAAGTTCGAAGAACTATATGCTCAGTATTGTAAAGAGACTTACGAAGGAGTTCAAGAAGATAACTCTAACGACAAGTCAGACGATGGTGAAGGTATGGACAAAGTTCAACCTAAAGCTGTTAAGAAGAAGTTTGATGATCGTAAAGATAAAGACATCGACAACGATGGCGATGAAGACGAATCAGATGAATACTTACACAAGCGCCGTAAAGCAATCTCTAAAGCTTTGGAGGACTAAATGACTGACGAACTAAACGAAAAATTTAGTCCTATGCATGTCAAGCAAGCGATTGGTATTGCGTCTGATAAACGCTATGCCGGTGGCAATATGACTGGTGCAGTCAAAGCTATTGAGAAGATGAAAAAAGGATTGTCTGATCATCCACAAGTTAGGGCGGTACTTAAGCGTCAAAACGAAGATGTGAATGAGAAGTTCGATCCTGCTGACCTCGACTTAGTTGCAACTGACAAAGATAAAGCTGGCGCTAAGATGAACATTATCATGCAGTTGCGTAAAGCGGCAGACGTAAGAGGTAATCTGCCAATTAAGTTTGCTGATGGCAAATCTGCTAAATTGCCTCCAAAGGTAATTGAACTTGCGCTTAAGAAGTTTGCTTCTTTCCGTAAGCCAGATACTAAAGAGAAACTTCAGACTGCAATGGGCAAATCATACAAAGATATGGTACATGCTCTAAAGACTATGCGAGAAGAAGTTGAACTCGATGAAGGCGTAGACAAGGCTAAGATTCAAAAGCAGATTGATCAAGCAGAGAAGCATCTCAAGACTTTCTTTGGTAACACATCTTCTGTTAAGATGAAGAAAGTTGCTATTCAGAGAAAAATTGATAAGCTGAAAAAGCAACTCAATGAAGCTGAAGAAGATGGTGAAGTACTCGAAGAGAAGTTTATAGTTAAGTATTCAATGTCAAAGCGTGGACCGATTCGGACGATGCCTTTCAACTTATTGGTATATGCCAAGAAATATCTTGCCGATAAGGAAAAGGAAGGGTACAAGGGCATTATCTCTAAGAACGGTAAAGTCGTAAAAGAAGACAGTGAAGAAGAGTACTGTGACTGCGGATGTGAGTGCGGAAAGAAAATCTGTGAATCATGTGGTAAGCCACATAAGCCAGAAAACATTGAAGAAGCTAGACCACCACGAATTCAGAAGGGTAAAGCCAAAGGCTCTATCTCTGCAACTGGTATACGTGGCAAAGGCAATAAAAAGTTTGATGTAGATATTAACTTCGATAACGGTAAATTCTCGTTTCGTATCACAGATGAATCTGGAAAGTTTCAAACTGTAGGTATTAAGCAAGCGTCTAAGATGTTAGGTGAAGAAGTTACTAATGAACTAATGGCTGAACAGAACCTTCAAGAAGCACCTAGCTACAAGCTACATCACAATACTTTTAGCGGTGCAGTACAAGAAGCAATTGCAGTCGCTAAGAAACAAGGTTATGACGTTGATGAAGATGATTGGTCTGATAAAGTCGCTACTGGTCCTAAAAAGCCAAGTAAAGACAAAACTAACAGATACTCTATCAAATTAACTAAGAATGGCAAGCCCACTCGCAAGTTTTTACAAATTCAAGTGTATAATATGGGCGCAAAATACGAACTGAACTGTTACGTTCAATAAATACTAAGAACCATTTAAAAGGAGAAATAAAATGGCACTATGGGGAAACACAGACGTTGATGGAGATATTCCGTCTCATTTGAGTGCGGCTGACAACGCAAAATGTTACTTTGTCGATATCACTGAAGCAGGTATAGCGGCTAACAAAGCAAAGGGTCTAAATACTGGTGGGTGGAATCTTTATTCAACTTACACTGATTCAGATGGCGTAACTCGACACAAAGCCGAAACTCTTGTAGCTATGGGTGTCACTGCAGCCAATGCAGGCGATGCTGGTACTACTGGTGTTACTGCTGACGAAGACGCAGTTGTAGCTGATAGTTAATCCACTGATAGTTATAAATATACTGGAGAGCAATGAAGCTCTTCAGTATAATAACTAAAGGTGAATAAACTATGAAACTTGACGAAGACAGCTTTTTGTTGTATGCTGCCAAATATTACGATATTAGAATGGCCGCATCTTCAGAAGAATTTTATGACGATTTGAAACGATTTCAGCATTTAAAGAGATTGTTTAAAAGATACGAGGATGATGATGATCTAAAGGTACGTCTGATCTTAAATCATCTTACTGTGTTATATAACTGTTTTGGTCAAGCCGCAACTACAATGTTATTCTTTAAGTTAGAAGACTACCATCAGTTTTTAAAACCTTTTGTAGTCTTTCTAGCTTTCATGCCAGAAGTAGTTGAGTATAGCGAAAAGAAGATAATTTCATCTGAGATTCCATTGGATATCAGAATCATAAAAGAGTTAAGAGAGATATGATAGTCGACCTTTTTTTAGTTTATCAATTTATACGAAGACTTGCTACTCCGTTCAAGGAATGGAAGGCGTATGAGTTGGGCATAATTGATGACAAAGGCGTACAACTAAAAAAGCGTAGAGAATTTACCACACGTGAAGAGAAAGATTCTTATGGAATCTTTGATATCATGATCACTAAGTTAAAGAGGCTAATCGAAAAAGTACCTGGAGGCAAGACAAGACTGGGTTCATATGCGGCCGCTTTATATCTTATCAAAGAGCATAACGATATTATGGAGAAAGGGGAAACGCTCACGGAAGAGCACCTTGAATTAAAATTAAATGAGTACATGACACTCGTTGAAGACAGTCAACTTAGCGTTGACGAACTATTTGAAAGGGCTTTCGAGGAAGATGCACCAGCAAATTCAGCAGGCAGTGGCAACATAGCAGGCATAGGAGTTGGTCCAGATGGAGAGCCAGGGTTATCGGTATCACAACAGAAGAAGAATCGAAAGAAGAATACTCCTGTCGTGAAGAGGTTCAAAGACCAAGTTTTACTTGGATCAAACACTAAAGGTTAAAGATGAGCGATTTAAATACTGTCAGGACCGATGTAGAGATCCTGAAGAAAGATGTGTCTAACATACAGAACCTTCTGGGAAGGCTCGACACCGCAATCGATAAGATTGCTGATGCATCTAATGGTATCTCTAAGATACTTGCTGTACATGAAACACAAATTAAAGACACTGAAGAATCTCTCGTAGAACGTAAAAGACTTGCGGAAAAAGAAGTAGAACTTCTACATAAGCGAATCTCCGAGAAAGACTCAGAGACCAAAGCACAAGCAGAGTTGCACCACAATGCTCTTATGGACTTCTTGAAAGATCATGATGAGCGTAGCAGTAGAATCACAGGAAATCTAGACAAAAGATTGACTGCACTTGAGAAGTGGAAGTGGGCTGTTGTAGGTGGAGCAACTGCTGTAGGATTCTTAATCGCTAAAATGGATTATCTCTTACCTGCTATTCAGCAATAAAATGTCTTGACACCACGCTCCAATAGTGTATAATAGCACTTATAGTCTAATTACACATCGGAGTTTCTTTTGAATATTACAGACCTGAAGTACGCAGGCATTTTATCGACTCGCCTAGAACGCTTCTCAATAAAATCTTATTCGCCATACAGAGCAAACATGCGCTGTCCTATCTGTGGCGATTCTCAGAAATCTAAAATAAAAGCACGTGGTTGGATTCTTGAAAAAGAAAACAATGCCATCTTCTATTGTCACAACTGTGGCGCATCTCATGGTATGCGTAACTTTTTACGTGCTGTAGATCATAGTCTCTATAACGAGTATATCATTGATAGTGCTTTAGAGAAAGGTGAACGTAGAGCAATTCTAGACAAGAAGAAAGAAGAGCCTATCAAACCTCTTGATAAGTTACAGATGAAAGCTCCAAGCTTTCGGAAGAAGGGCTCGCCTCTGCTGAAAATAAAAAAGATATCTCAGCTAAATTATTCGCATAAAGGTAAGATTTATGTGCAAAAACGACAGATCCCGGCATCGAAACAATATAAATTATACTACGCTTCTAAATTTAATGAGTGGGTGAATTCGATCATACCTGGTAAGCTTCCTACTGTAGAGTACGATAGAGCCAGATTGATTATGCCATTCATAGACAAACAAGGCAATTTGTTTGGCTTCAATGCTAGAGCGTTTCGTGATGATGAACTAAGATATATCACCATCATGATTGATGAGACAATGCCCAAGATATTTGGGTTAGACGATGTAGACTTTACAAAGAGGTATTACGTAGCAGAAGGTCCCATAGACAGTCTGTTTCTAAGCAATGCTGTCGCTATGGCAGGTGCTGATAGTAACGCCTCTGGACTTGAGAATACAGAGAATGCTGTATTCATATTTGACAATGAACCGAGAAACAAAGAGATTGTTGCTCGTATGGAAAAGTGCCTAGACAAGGGATATAAAGTTTGCATTTGGCCTAAAAATGTATTGCAAAAAGACATCAATGATGTTATAATGACTGGAGTTACACAAGCTTCGCTTGAGTTAATGATAGACAACAATACTTTTTCTGGGTTAGAAGGTAAGCTACAACTAACATACTGGAGAAAATGCTAATGAATGGAGAAGTGAATTGATCAGAGCAATCTTTGCATGTGATAGAGAAAATGGAATTGGCAAGACGGGTACTCTGCCATGGGCGCATAATTCAGAAGACTTAAAATGGTTTAAAAAATGTACAGACGGTGATGTTGTAGTTATGGGTAGACGAACTTGGAATGATCATAAGATGCCCAAGCCTCTTCCTAATCGTTACAACATTGTTATATCGTCTCAAGACATACCAGCAGGACCCAACGTAGTACTACGGTCAGCTAAATCAGTTGAACAGCATATCAAAGAATTCGATCAAGACATTTGGATCATTGGCGGTAAACATACGTTTGATGAACTAATGTACATGTGCGAAGAAGTCTGGATTAGTCGTATCAATGGAGTGTACGATTGTGATACACGTATAAGTGATCTAGTAGACTTCGAACTATACTTTAAATCTTACGAGGTAGATAAGAACTTACGAATTGAAAAGTATAGAAGATCGCTATGAGAACATATCTGGATGCATTAGATGATGTCCTGGAATGGGGCGAAGAAAAGAGTGACCGTACTGGAGTAGGTACAAAAAGCATTTTTGGATATCAAATGCGATTTGACTTGACACAGGGGTTTCCAGCTGTTACAACTAAGAAGTTAGCTTGGAAGTCAGTTGTCGGTGAGTTACTATGGTTTCTTGAAGGCTCTATGAACGAGCGTAGACTCGCAGAAATAACCTATGGAAAGGATAGATCAGAACTAACTGAGAAGAGAACTATCTGGACTGACAATGCAGAGAATCAAGGCAAAGCACTTGGCTACTCTGACGGAATGTTAGGTCCAGTCTATGGGTTTCAGTGGAGAAACTTTGGTGGTGAGATTTACAATAGTGCGCCACATCTTAAAGGTACTGATCAGATTGAGTGGCTTATCAATGAGATAAGAACAAACCCAGACAGTCGTAGATTGATTCTAAGTGCATGGAATCCTAATCAGATCGACAAGATGGCTTTACCACCGTGTCACACATTGGCACAGTTTTATGTTAGTAATGGAAAATTGAGTTGTCAGATGTATCAGAGAAGTGCAGACTTGTTTTTAGGTGTACCTTTTAACATTGCAAGCTATTCTTTATTGACTCATATTATAGCCAAAATAACCAACTTAGATGTACAGGATTTTGTACTTACGGTTGGGGATGCACATATATACACTACACACTATGAAGCAGTGAAGAAACAACTACAGCGAACCCCGCAAAAGTTACCCACACTGAATATCATTAAAGACTTTTCTTCTCTTGAAGAAGTACTGGGCTTGGATGTCTCTGACTTCCAGCTAGATAATTATAACCCATTAAGTGCCATCAAAGCAGAAATGGCCATTTAGAACGGAACCAAAAATGACTATAAAAATCGATAAGACAAAAGACGATCTTTTAGCTAACTATGCCGTAGGCATGTTGAAAGATTTCTATTTAACGGAATACGAATCATCACCACAAGAAGCATTTAAACGTGCATCTGTTGCGTGGTCAAAGTACAAGGATGAAATGGATGAAGACTTGGCACAGCGATTATACAATTACGTATCAAACAAGTGGTTCATGTTTGCATCGCCTGTCTTGTCGAATGCTCCAAATGGATCGAAGCAGGGCAAGGGAATGCCCATCTCCTGTTTTCTAACTTACGTTCCAGACACACTAGAAGGCTTGATTGATCATACTGCTGAGTTACGATGGCTATCTGTTTATGGCGGTGGCGTTGGAGGTCACTGGTCAGATGTTCGTACTGTAAGTGATATCGCACCTGGACCAATGCCATTTCTGCATACCGTTGACGCTGATATGATCGCATATCGTCAAGGTAAAACACGTAAGGGTTCTTATGCGGCTTATATGGATGTATCTCACCCAGATATCATTGAGTTCTTGAATATGAGAATTCCAACGGGTGACGTTCAACGTAAGGCACTTAACTTACATAATGCAATCAATGTATCGGATGCATTCATGGAAGCTGTAAGTAATGGTACGGATTGGGATCTGAAAGATCCTAAAGATGGTAGAGTAAAAGACACAGTAGATGCACGTAAACTCTGGGAACGTATTATAGAGACTCGCTTTCGTACTGGTGAGCCTTACTTAAACTTTATCGATACTGCTAATGCTGATTTGCCTCAGAACTTAAAGGACTTAGGTCTTAAGATCAATGGATCAAATCTATGTAACGAAATTCACTTACCCACAAGCGCAGATAGAACTGCTGTTTGTTGTCTATCTTCTTTGAACTTGGAGTACTATGATGATTGGAAAGACACTTCTATCGTGCGTGATCTTGTTCGTATGCTTGATAACGTACTCGAATACTTTGTCGAAAACGCACCAGATACAATCACAAGAGCAAAGTATTCCGCATCAAGAGAGCGAAGCATTGGACTCGGAGCAATGGGATTTCATTCATTGCTACAGAAGCATGGAGTTGCATGGGAATCAGAACTCGCAAAAGAGATCAATACAGTTGTATTCAATCACATCAAATATGAAGCAGTCGCAGAAACAGAACTGCTTGCGAAAGAACGAGGAGAGTATCCCGATGGAGAAGGAACAGGAAGAAGAAATTCCCATCTTCTTGCGATTGCTCCAAATGCCTCTTCTGGCGTAATACTATCAACAAGTCCTTCGATTGAACCTCTTAAAGCAAATGCGTACACTCATCGTACACGTGCTGGTTCATTCTTAGTGAAGAACAAATATCTTGAAGAGTTATTAGAAGCGAAAGGAGAGAGCAACGATGCTAACTGGACATCGATTATTACGAAGAAGGGTTCAGTGCAACATCTACCATTTTTAACTGAAGGTGAAAAAGCCATCTTCAAAACTGCTGATGAATTAGATCAGAACTGGGTTGTACAGCATGCCGCAGACAGACAAAAGTTTATATGTCAAGGGCAATCAGTCAACTTATTCTTCCCATCAGGAGCACCCAAGTCCTATGTAAATCAAGTACATTTACGTGCATGGAAAGAAGGACTTAAGGGTTTATATTATTTGCGTACGGAATCAAAGCAAAGGGCTGAAAACGTTAGTGAGAAAGTAGAAAGAGTTGCCTTACAAGGTGACACAAGAAACATCGTATACTCTAAGAAAGATTGTCCGTTTTGTTCAATGGCAAAAGAAGAGTTACGACTAAGAGGTATTCCATTCGACAGTATTGATCTTGCAGAGATAGGCAAAACAGCCGCTGAAGTCACTGGTCGAAAGGACGTCAAATCTGTACCACAGATATACATCGCTGGCGAGTATATCGGAGGGTATAATGAGTTACTAGAATTTTTAAACAAGCCAGTAGAAATCGAAGACGGTGAAGAATGCCGTGCATGTGAAGGTTAAGGAGAAATAAATGTCACTACTAGAATTTTCAAAAAGCTATCGCCCATTTTTGTATCCATGGGCAGTTGAGTTAACAAAGAAACACGAAGAGATACATTGGGTTGAAGATGAAGCAGAATTGTCTGAAGACGTACAAGATTGGAAGACTAAGTTAAGCGAAGAAGAAAAAGATTTTATCATTCAAATTTTGAGACTGTTCACGCAGTCAGATGTACAGGTAGGAGAAAACTACCATGAGTTGATGATTCCAAAGTTCAAGAACAATGAGATACGCAATATGCTATCATCGTTTGCTACACGTGAAGGTGTGCATCAACGTGCATACGCTCTATTGAATGATACGTTAGGCTTACCAGATGATGAGTTCCACGCTTTCTTAGAATACAGTGAGATGGCAGATAAGCTAGATTTCATGGCTGAAGGTAATATTAACACTCACACAGGACTAGCACTAGTACTTGCTCAATCTGTGTTTAATGAAGGCATGTCGTTATTCGCATCATTCGTAATGCTGTTGAACTTTCAGCGTTTCGGTAAGATGAAAGGTATGGGTACAATTGTTGAGTGGTCTATTCGTGATGAAACTATGCACGTACAAGGTAACGCAAAACTATTCCGTGAGTTCTGTGAAGAGCATCCACGTATTGTGAACGATGAACTGAAGTCTAAAATCTATGAGATGGCAACTAACTCAGTGAAGCTAGAAGACAAGTTTATTCGATTGGCATATAAGAATGCTGGAGTCATCGAAGGTCTTTCAGAAGAAGAAGTTAAGAAGTACATTCGTCACATCGCTGATCGTAGATTGCTTCAGTTGGGTATGAAGCCAAAGTTTAAAGTCAAAGAGAATCCACTTCCTTGGCTTGATTGGGTACTCAACGGTGCTTCACATGATAACTTCTTTGAGAAGAGAGTTACTGAGTATTCAGTTAACGGCATGGAAGGCGATTGGGGATGGGAGTCAAATACTTCTGAGGGAGAAGTTTGTGGCTTAGATGGACAAGGCTGTCCAGCCTGATGAACAAGTGGCAGAGTGCTTATATGGATACGGCAGAGAGGTTCGCTTCTCTGTCATCTGCCCAAAGATTGAAAGTTGGTTCGATTGTTGTAAAAGATAATCGAATCATTTCTATTGG
>Ga0181380_1001354_pt1 | contig 10777 bp, 7 predicted proteins | sample 3SPOviralmetaG_FD_130116 | JGI IMG/M metagenome (GOLD analysis project Ga0181380, IMG submission 130116) | Marine viral communities from the oligotrophic San Pedro Time Series (SPOT) site, San Pedro Channel, CA, USA - 3 SPOT_SRF_2009-08-19 | ecosystem: Environmental > Aquatic > Marine > Strait... | reverse complement strand
CCAACTATTTTAATCCGCCGGAAGAACCAGTTGTACCAGACCCAGTATCTCCAACTGTTACCCCTAGTCCAGTACCTACAGTTTCTGCACCATTAAGTAACAGTGCAATTTCAGATACACCTACTTACTCTTACACTTATCCCACTAGCAGTGATACCTTTACAGGCTTTACAGGAACGACAACTATGGCAAATACAAACATACTAACAGGACAAGTTGATACGGGCGGTATGCAAACTGCGCCTGTAGTGGATAATCAAGGCAATGTCATAACGGAAACGAACGCTCCGTTTGTAAACGCTGCATCTGATGCTGCTACGTTTGGCACTGACTTGGGCGAAGCAATGGGACAGCTAGCGCAGGGAACGTCAGACGTAACGAAGAATACTCCTGCCTACTTGATGTCAAACCAACCCGGCACAATAGCTGGCGACCCTACCCTTGTTAACCCTCAATCTATAGCGGGTACGACTTTAGCATCAGCCCAACCTGACGTTGCTGCGTTCCAAGCTCCTCAAGGATTAGGTCAAGTAGGAGATGTGGCTACTGTAGGAGAAGGAATAGCGGGAACAGGTATGGCTCGTCCTGAAAACATACAGGCGGCACAGATACAGGCTGCACAGCTAAATCCTTCTGCGGGTTCGTTTGTACAAGCCCAAACAGCGCAACTTGACGAAAAAGCTACCACAACGTATCAGCTAGAGCAAATTCTATCTTCTCTAGAAGAAGGTAAGCCAATGCCAGCTTGGGCAGCACCAGCCGTACGCAAGGTTAGTGCAACTATGCAGGCTCGTGGTATGGGGGCATCTAGCATGGCCTCTGCTGCTATGGTACAGGCAGTTATGGAATCGGGGATTACCATTGCAGCAAACGATGCTGCCAAGTACGCTCAAATAGGTTTAGCTAACTTAACAAATAGACAACAGGCGGCGCTATCCAATGCAGCTATGATGGCAGGAGTAGATAAAGCCAATCTGAGCGCAAGGCAGCAAGCAGCCGTAACAAACGCCCAGCTTCTTTTACAGACGGATATCGCCAATCTGTCTGCCCAACAAAAAGCAGACACACTAGAATACAATGCTCTCGTACAGGGTATGTTTAAGGATGCGGCAGAACAAAACGCTGCTGCTCAGTTCAACGCCAAGAACCAACTACAAGTAGAAGAGTTTTTTGCAGAATTAGAGACACAAGTTGAAACAGCTAACGCTAATCGTAGTGCGGCAACAGAGCAATTTAACGCAAACGAAGCTAATGCACAAGCACAGTTTAACTCTACCATGAGAGATGCAAGAGAGCGCTTTAATGCAAACATGCAATTCGCAGTAGATCAATCCAACGTACAGTGGCGCAGACAGATAAACACCGCTAATACTGCAACGATGAACGAGGCGGTACGCATGGACGTACAGAACACATTTGCAGCCAGCCAAAACGCTATTGCTAGTTTGTGGCAGAAGTACAGAGACAATGCTGCTTGGAATATGCAGAAGGGTGAATCATACCTGCAAAGAGCGCACGAGATTGGTATCATGGCAATGGAATTTTCTAATTCAAACTCGCTTTACGACAAGCAGCAAAAAGACCAGATAGGCTTTGCTATTGGTGATTGGATTGCTACTTGGGCGGGACAGAAAGATTAAAGGTAAGGACATATGGCTGATTTATTTACAAGCGTAGGAAAGCTACTTTCTGGTGATTACATTGGCGCAGCAAGTGATGCGTTTAATGCGTATGGTAAAAGTAGAAACAAAGGCGGAAGCGGAGGCGAACAACAACAACAAGGTTTTGCAGTACCGCGTCCTCGTGGGATAAAAGAACTGACGAGAGGTCAGCCTACCCGTCCTGTTACTCTTAATCCTATTCAAAAGCTGGTAGAAGGTTCTCCTGCTGTAAAGTCTAGCATGAGATATTTAGCAGAAGGTAACGCATCTAACATAGATGTGATGCGAATACTCAGACAAAACTCTCCCACGTATGTAAGCATGACGACGAGAGGCGGCACACCAGCAAGATTACCCTCTCCCACGTTAAGAAAGAAGGACAATTAGCATGGAATTAGAAGAGTTACAAGAACAGGAAAAGATGCGCCCACAACGCGGCTCTATAGAAGCAAGTGACTCTTTCTCTGTAGCGCCACCCGGCTATGGTTTGACCAGTGATAACACACGCTGGGCGTGGGGAAAGCCGCCTCGTGTAGTCGACCCGGAACAAGCTTTGAATACTGCCGTCGATAGCATGGAATCCCCAAAGATTAAGAAAGAGATGATGAAGCTGCTTGTGGTGGGCGCTTCCGTCGAGTCTCTTGTAGAGGGGTATATTTATCAGCAATTCACACAAGGCGAGTTCACACCCGATGTAGGGCTGCTTATCAAAGCGCCACTCGCTATGCACATTGCTGCTTTAGCGGAGCAGGAAAACATACCCTATCGCTTTTTTGAAAATGATAACGCGATGGACGAGAACACTATGGATGATAAGACTTTCTTCTCCATGATGAAAGCAAACAACCCGTCCATGTTTGAGTATGTTTCTGAGACAATTAACGAAGGTATTCGCAAAGGCAACGCACCTGAAAAGGTACAAGACAACTTCATTGGAATGAATAGCGGAGAGTAGTATGCTAGGAGCAATAGGTCTGGGTCTAGTAAAAGGCTTTACCAGAAACATAAAAGAAGAAAAGCTGCGCCGAATTGCTGACCAAGAAAAGGTACAGAAGTACGAAGACGCGGTATTTAACCTTATAGGTAACTCTGTCAACGACCCCAATAGCCGTATGACAGAGGCTGCTGCTAATGCTCTTACAGGTATGGTAAAGAACGCTCGTGGTCAGTTAGGTGAGCGAGAAGCCATTGACATGTTTGGAACGCAGTCCGAAGCACTAGACATAGACTTTACAAAAGACTTACCTAGTATAATGCCATTGCTAAAGCCTGTGAAAGAAGAAGAAGACAAAGATAAAAGATTCACTTCATTCAGCTATGAGTACCAAGACGGTGCGGGAAACTATCTTGGTCTACAGAGAGATCCATCTAAGATAGATGATAAAGATGATGCTGTAGGCTTCTTAAGTATTCTACAAAAATCTATAATACCGCGAGGCAAAGCAAGTGGAGTATTTGAGAGGTCGCCTGAAATCACTAATATGGTCAAAGAAAACGCACTTATGTCTATAGGGATATTGGAGCAAGAAGCCTTTAGGGTATCGCAAGAAAGGGGACAGACAGGCGTATTAACATATACTCCTGAACCCGGAGTCGTCGAGGCTCTAGAGTATTTAGGCCAAACTTTTACCCCAAGCACACCAAAGCAGGTTCTTGAAAAATCAGGTGTTGAAGTTGATGTAGCCTTCGTTGCTCCTAATGAGAAGCAGATGGCAGAAGAAGGAAATGAACTAAAAATCCTAGTCGGATTTGACTTTGTTGACTTTGACGATGGGATTAATATTGCAAAGAATATGTCTGAGATTGCTAAACCAAAAGACATGTCTGAGTTTTTAGGAAATCAACAGTTTGGCAGTCTCTCTATATTCGTAACTGCAGAACATAAAGGCTCTCTTATTCAGGGACAGTTTGCGTTAGGAGAAAGAGTTTCAAAAGAACTGATGGGAATGCAGCCTAGTATGTTTGCAAACATGGGTATGCTAACAGGTCAACCAGAACAAACAGAAAGATTTCAACGTATCTTAAACGGCGTGGCTGGTGGGGTAGTTGCAGCAGGGCAAAGTAATGCAAACCTTGAGATAAAAAAGGTTCAGCTTCTTATGCCTTTTGTCCCTGTTCCAAAAGGGGTAGGCGGTACTCCTGCAAAAACAGAGGTTCTTTCAGGTGCAGGTGCAGGTAGTATAATATCTAACGTAGCTGCTATTCCTGAAACTCGCACTGTAAGAGGGTTGTATCTACAGGAAATAGGTATACCTGAAGAGCAGCAATCCAAGTATATACAGGAGAGATCTAATCTGAGGGAAAAGCAGACCAAAGCTCTAAACCAATTGATACTTCTTGCAAAAGAACGTGGAGAGGTAGGTAACATAGCGATAACCAGAATTGCCACTCTTTATAACTACGGCAAAGATATGGTTATGACTGCAGCGGGTTTAGTTGGATTTGACACGTTTGAAAATAGTGCCGATGCAAGAGAAGGTAACTATTTTGGCGGAAGCAAGGAAGGCGATAAGCCTCCATCAGGATACGTTACTCAGAGTAGTCTGAACAACATTGTTAATAATCAATGGAAAGAAGCTAAAGAAAAGAACAAGGACATAGACTTTGCTGCATTTGCCAGATACGAGTCTTTGAAGATTGGCGTGGCTTTCTCCCTTGCTCGTGCGGCTGACCCGTCAGGTCGCCTGTCTAACCAAGACATCCTTCAGCAGCTAGCAAGATTAGACGGTATACTTGACACTCAGGAAATGTCTCTGGTAAAAATAAACGAACTAATAGATGAAATGAAACTTTCTGTAAATAAGATGAATGCAGAGGACGTACTGTTAAGTAACACTGACAATATTTCCGATAAGGATAAGCACGGCGCTAGATTAGTAAAGGCACATCTCCTAGTCTCTAGAGTAAACACTGTAGCGAATCAACACTCTTTTGAAAGAACTGGAAGCCGAAAAAAGGGATACCAAAACGCTGATACGGCGGCTAGCGACGCTGGGTTTACGGTTAGAAATGAAAATGTTGGTAGGTACAATAACCAATTTCAAAACAAGATTTACACGAGGACAAACAGCAATGGAGTACCTCAGAGAAACGATAACGATGATGTTCTATACTTTATGGACCTTCCAAGTGGCAGCACTATAAGTAGCCCTACACCCAACGCTGACTTTAGTATGTACAAACTACAGGAAGGACAGACTCCGCCCCCTGTAGATCCTCAAGGGCTAGGAAGCGCTGCACCTAAAGCCGCCGCAACTGCAAGCTCTGTTCCTGTAGACCCTCCTGTAAGCACAGGCTTGAATTACAGTGATTACGAAAAGGTAGGCGGAACTAAGGACGCTATGATTATAAGACCTGCAGACGGCAGCGCTAACCTAAACGGAACATACCGTCTTGTAGGCGATAACTTCGTACTAAACCAGTAAAGGCAGAAACATACTATGGCAACAAACGAGTTTACCCAAAACATATCGCCAAAACCAGAAATGTATCCGGGCTTTGCTCGTAATCCAAAAGCTCAAAGATTTGTGCAGGAAAACGTAACTAAGGAAGAGCAAGAAGTATACGTACCTACCATGAAAGATATTTTATCTGGTACGGTAACGTCTATAGGTGATGAGCCTATCAGTCCACTCCTTGTAGAGGGGCTGCGAAAGGGTAATGCTCAGTCTGAACTAGAAATAAACAGACTTCTCGACAAGGTAGAAAGCCAAAAGCTAAGAACCGAAAGTGGTCCTGCTATAGCGGGTACGTCACGTACTGCAGGGGGTGGACTGCAAGCCATTCCAGAACAAGACCTGATTAAGCAGTACAAGCTAGACCCAGCTAGTGCAGGTCAGGTGTTTAAGTACGCAGAAACTGCGATAAGTCTAGATGAGGTTTCTATTAAGCACGGCCTTAACCCCATCCTTCGACAGGCTTTGGCTGATGTATTTGACAGGTCTACCACTAAAACAAAACTGTACAGAGAAAACATTACGGACTTCTATAAGCGATTTTTTGCAAATGGGGAGAAGATAGCCAGAAGAGCAGAATTTAGTGGTAGGGCGCTGATTAGTGCAGTGAGGGACGACTTTGATAAAATTGTTGATATAGACGAAAACGCGGAAGTTTTAGACACTTGGAATAAGAAGTGGGAAGAAATATATCGCCCTGCCATGCTTGATGAACTTGCTCGAAACAGAATTGTTGATCCGCGCAGTACGGAAGCTCGTCAAGAAATAGAAGAGATATTAAAAAAGCACATCATAGATAATTACGATGATGGCGAAAAGATTTGGAACGAGCTATCTACTGTAACCTTTCCCGACGGGAGAAGAGTTCCTGTAGACGTACTATCCATGTCTGCAGGTGAAGACATATACAAGTGGACAGAAAAAAGCCTGACTGCAGGCGAATTGGTTCTAGACATTGCTTCAGATACCATGCCCATGACTGGTGGTATCGAGGCGGTGGGTAGAGGTATGTCTGCTCTGAAGATGCGTAGAATAAAAAAGTGGATAGAAAAACATCCAAATGATGAGTGGGCTAAAGGAACTAATTATCCTCAGATATACAGGCAGATTGTAGACGAAAATAAGGTAAACATAGCCAGACGAGCTTTTAGAAAAACAGGCAGACTCATTGTTGACGGATTTGGATTTAAGCCATTTCTTTTTACAGGCGATTTAGGAAGACGGCAGAGCAAAGCAGACTTTACTAAGTCTCTCGAATTATCCAATCAGGCTGTTAAAGATGCCCAAGCAAGTTTGAGCGCTGCCTTGAATGGTACTAATGCTCAAAAGATAAAAGATGCAAAAGCTGCACTGGCAGCAGTAACAAGAAGAAACTCTCAGCTTTCTTTAGTTGGTAAGCTAGGAGGTGATCCCTACTATCTTACACTTGCAAAAGACGAAACTATTATGATACTAGGTCAAGCAGGATTTGAGTCGTACTTTGAGAGCGAATTTGGGGGTGCAGTTGGTGCTATGTTCGCTCTTATTGGCGGTAATTTTGCAGGTAAAAAGATTACGAATGTACTGTCAGGAGAAACTAGCGCAGGTCTGGACAGGACTCGTCCCTCTAACCAGCTTAGAAGATTAGTACGTGCAGCAGAAAGTGTAGGAGAAAAATTATTTAATCTAGATGAAGGTAGGCTTGGCCTTTTAACTGGTGGCAAGTACGACGAACTGGCTGCTGTCATGGGCAAAGACCTTAGTGCTTCAGATATACAGGGATTTCAAGTACTGGCTTCTATGTTCAGAGCCATACCAGAAAAAGACCGTCCAGCTAATTTTAGAAACTTGAAGCAGGCGTACAGGGCTAGAGAAAATCTTGTCGAAGGAATTGAAGACCCAGAATTAAGAAATACTATAGCAAATGAACTGACTATATTGGCAGGCGAAGCAGCAAACGTAAATTACATACGTGCTTTTCAGCTAGAGAATGCACCTAAGATTACGGATGTAAATTCTCTGGCGGATTCCTTTGCAATTCAAAAGCAGCTAGAAAGACAGACCATTTCTACTACGGCAACTCTAGCAGCCTTAAAAGAAAATCTAAAAATGATACCGGGCGGCGCGAATAAAAAGCTGTCTAGGCTCGTAGCTAACACTGAGGCTATGATACAGGATATGGACAAGAACATACTCGCAACCAATGAGAATTTGCAAAGATATGTTGAGAAACTTCCTGAAATTATCTCAAACCCTTCTGAAGGCGTAGACGCTCCCAAATTATTTGACAGCATACTGAAAATAACAAGAGCAACTAGCGATTCATCAGTTGGGCGCACAACAATGGATGCGGCTACGCGATTGCAGATAGAGACGCAAGTTCTAGATTCAGCCTTGAATCAAACTCTGAAGATTCTTAACAAAAGAGTAGAAAATCTAAACGAGATGAAGGGGCTGGCAGGAACACGAGAAAACCTATTTGTTGCCTTAGAAGCTCAAACAATAGCAATTCAAAAACACAGAAAGGCGCTAGGAAGAGAAGCGTACAGACCTGTAGATGAGATTGCAAAAGATAATACAGTCAATATGCTGCCAATAGTCTACACGTTTATGGACAAGACAGCAGGCATGAACCGTAGAAGCTTAAAAGGATTTTATACAGGAGAACGTGCTGCATTAGGTAGAGGCGCAGGTAAAGAGTTTCAGGATGTTATGAAAGATATTGCGGAACGAAACCTAAAAAATCTTCTGGAAGTAGATAGCTCTGAAGAGATAATGGCACTGGTGTCTGTACCTAAGATACGTATCGACGGAGTAGAACAGGACAATCCTTTCTTTGTTAACGACCCCGATGTGTTAAAAGAAGGACTTGCTGATATAGGACTGTTCTTAGCTAACAAGAATGAAAAGTTTGCAGAAACTTTGTTTCAGGCTTCCGTTTTTGAAGCAGATAGTATGAAGTCAGTGTTTAGCTATCGAGGCAACGCTAATGCAAACAGCCCAAATCCTGAACGTGCAAAGAGCGCGTCGCTTTTATTTGACGTAGCCGATTCTGTTGACGAACAAATAAAAAACATACCCGGAATTGGAGAGAAACTAGATGAAGCTCGTAAAGTGTACAAGGGTGAAGTCTTTGACATGGAACGAACCATTACAGGAACAAGAATTGCAAAGGCTCGTTCTGGAAATGCAGAAGTAACATACAAAGACGTATATGGCTTTGAGTATAAAGATGGTATGTCTCCGGGTGAATGGACTGCTAGTACCGTGAACCTGATAGGGGATAGCATTATAAAAGGCAACCCTAACACCGAACAGGTTATGAACTCTGTTCACGAGATGGTAAGGTACTATGGTGGCTCTAGAATTGCCAAAGAAGGTGACGCTGAAGGGTTTGACTTTGTATTCGACTTAAGAGATGAAAAAGCTGTAGAAAGATTGAAAACCCTTAAAAACGCAATAGAAAGCGGAGTCAACATAAAATACGGAGAAGAGTTAGCAGAAGACGTTATCAAGGCTACGACAGCACTCGAAGCAAAAAGAAACATAGCTAAAGGTGCAATTGGACAAGGCTCTGGCTTGGGTGTAGGAAGCATTAGAAAAGTAGAAGAAGCTATTCTGTCTCAAGTAAAAGTTATAGACGCTAACACAGGTCAACTTAGACAGGCGACAAAGGCAGAGTTTATAAATCTAGAGAAGACTATAGCCGATGCAAATACTTTTGAAGAAGCTCTAGAAGCCAGCAATACTTTGAAAGCAGCGTACACATCTGCAGAGAAAGCCATAGAAGGAGAGTCTAAACGTATCTTAACTTCTGGGGAGTTATCTATGAAACAAGCTGCTGAGAAAGACATTATGAATCTGGCTCAGATGAGTAACTTAGGCAGAAGTGCAAATCCTAAAATGGATTTCTTTGAAAAAGTAGCGCTAAATAAAGATGCTACCCTAATCAAGAGTATGAAAGAGACATATATAACTAACGGTGGTAGCGCAGAAGACTTTGAAGATGTAGCAGGGGAACTTATGGTAGATGGATTTCTCGATTACATTGGAAAGGCAGCAGCACCATCTACTTTTGATAAAGGGTATATTGCAACTCAAAGTATCGTGTCAAATCCAGAAATAGGTAGAGAACTTCTTGCTGATGCTGATTTTAGAAACATACTTACGGAAGCAGGAATAGACGGGGAGAGCTTAGAGACGCTAGAAGATACAATAATTCTACTGCAGACTATAAGCAACACTAGCGCGATTTCTGGTAGTATTGGGGGCGCTGTCAGAAACATATCTCCTAACGAAATAATCAGTAGGTCGTTCAACATTGCTCGTAGGATGGTAAGTCCTACCTATGTTGCTGCAGAGATGGCCTTTAGAGTTATGCAAAAAAATAAGATAGACGTTCTTAGATTTGCTGCTTCTAGCGAACAGGCAGGGGAGATGGTGTACAAGATGATCAGTAATCCTGACGCTATAACCCCTACAGATATGAACACGTTTTCAACCCTAGCAAAATCGTTTATAGCCACTTCGATGGCTAGAAACAGAGTAGGACCGGAAGGTGTGGCAGAAGAAGACATACCCTCTGTTTATTTGCGAGATGAAAGTGTAATAGACGAACAAGGTAACTTTATATCACCCTAATTGGAGACTAAAATGAAACAGTACTACAACGGTCAGCGCAAGGGTATGGCGTACGGCGGAAACATACGCAAACCTGCAATGGCAAACGAAACTAAAGCAAAAAAAATGGCATACGGGGGAAGCATGTCAGCCCCGATGCCAATGAAAGAAAAGATGCAGCCTGCAGCAGGTATGCCTATGATGGCTATGGGCGGCAAGATGAAAAAGCCTACTGATAATATGATGGGTCTGCCTCAGAAAGTACGTAACAAGATGGGTTACATGGCTTACGGTGGTAAGATGAAGAAGTCTAAATAAACCTTTTAGACTTTTCTAATACCTCGTTACCTGTATCTATCAGGTACTTTAAAAGGGATGCTACAGAGTACGTACCTTCGTATTCGGGCATCCCTTTATTCATTACGGATTCAAAGTCAGATGGACTAACAGATTCACACTCAAGGAGTATGTTTCCGTCTTGTTGTAAGTAAGCTTGTAACGTAAAAAGTTTAGTCCTAGCATTTCTGGACATTATTTAGCTTTCCTATTTCAAGATTATAACAATCAGCTTTAAAGATAAACCCGTTAGATGGGTCAACCTCTCCTCGCTTATGTCGGGTTGCCATACTAAAGTAATCTTCCTTAGTTACCTCACCCAATATCCATGCTGTTTTGTAGTCGTTCATAAGACGAACAAAAACATACTTGTCGCACTTCTGCTTCGTACCATGTGATGCAACGCTACACTCATACTCATCTTCTGGTACGGTGTTACAGCGCTTAGTCTTTACGTCGATACGAGAGTCACCCTTAATAAGGTCGTAGTCTTTTGTGGAAGCTTCTATGCCGTCTATGTAGTCCTGTACAATCACTTCACCAATAGCACCTACAACGTGGGCTGTACTGCCAGTAATACTACCTTGTATTACCCCGACAGTTGCAGCCTTTTCTTTTGCCCGTTGTACTATCTCTTTTGTTATCTGTACTTCTATTATCGCCATTTGCACTGCCTCTGAATCTATGCTTAAAAAAGACTATAGTATTTAGCGCGGTGTTTAGCGT
>Ga0181380_1001353_pt1 | contig 10777 bp, 11 predicted proteins | sample 3SPOviralmetaG_FD_130116 | JGI IMG/M metagenome (GOLD analysis project Ga0181380, IMG submission 130116) | Marine viral communities from the oligotrophic San Pedro Time Series (SPOT) site, San Pedro Channel, CA, USA - 3 SPOT_SRF_2009-08-19 | ecosystem: Environmental > Aquatic > Marine > Strait... | reverse complement strand
TGTAAACAATCGAGAGCAAATCTGTTTTGATATTGGAGGAATCTCTCAATTAGACTATCTTGATCTGTATAAAAAATTCACATATTCTGCTCAAGAGTCCTATCGTTTGGATCATATTGCAAATGTAGAACTTGGTCAGAAAAAACTTGATCACTCAGAGTTTGAAACATTTAAAGACTTCTATACACAAGGGTGGCAAAAGTTTGTAGAATACAATATTATTGACGTGGAACTTGTTGACCGTTTGGAAGACAAGATGAAACTCATTGAACTTGCAATAACAATGGCATTTGATGCCAAAGTTAATTTTAATGATGTGTTCTATCAAGTTCGTATGTGGGATAATATCATTTATAATGAATTGAAACGGCGTAATATTGTTATTCCTCCTAAAGTTCGTTCAGACAAAAATGAGAAGTATGCAGGTGCCTATGTCAAAGAACCTATACCTGGAAAGTATGATTGGGTGGTAAGTTTTGACCTTAATAGTCTGTATCCCCACCTTATTATGCAATATAATATTTCTCCAGAGACTTTACTTGAAGAGAGACATCCTACAGTTACGGTTGATAAAATACTTGAGAAACAATTAAACTTTGATGATTATAATCAAAATTCCATTTGTGCAAATGGTGCCATGTATCGTAAAGATATAAAAGGATTTCTTCCTGAGTTAATGTCAAAGATGTATGGTGAGAGAACGATCTTCAAAAAGAAAATGCTCATTGCTAAACAACAGTATGAAAAAACTCCAACTAAAGAACTCGAAAAAGAAATTGCCAGATGCAACAACATCCAGATGGCTAAAAAGATTTCTCTTAACTCTGCCTATGGTGCGATTGGTAATCAATACTTCCGCTATTATAAATTAGCAAATGCTGAAGCAATCACCCTATCTGGTCAGACATCTATCAGGTGGATTGAGGATCGTGTTAATGGATACCTAAATAATCTGTTACAAACACAAGATGTAGATTATGTCATCGCATCTGACACTGACTCAATCTATATTAATTTCGGACCTCTTGTTGATAAATTTTTTGGTAATCTCACTGGTAACAAGACTAAACTTGTTAGCATACTTGACCAAATCTGCCAAGAGAAGTTGGAACCATTTATTGAGGAGAGTTATCAGGAGCTCGCGACGTATGTAAATGCATATGCCCAGAAGATGCAAATGAAGAGGGAGAACATTGCAGACAGGGGCATTTGGACAGCAAAGAAAAGATACATCCTTAATGTGTGGGACAGTGAGGGTGTAAGGTATGAAGATCCTAAATTAAAAATCATGGGTATTGAGGCTGTTAAGTCATCTACTCCTGCGCCCTGTAGGAAGATGATTAAGGATGCTCTCAACCTTATGATGGGTGGCACAGAAGATGAGGTCATTGACTTTATTGATGATGCTAGAGCAAAGTTCAAGAAGATGTCTCCAGAAGAGATTGCCTTCCCTAGAACTGTGAGTGATGTTAATAAGCATAAAAGTTACTCTACAATCTATGCAAAAGGAACTCCTATTCATTGTAGAGGTGCTTTGCTGTATAATTACTATGTCAAGGAAAAGAATCTTGACACCAAATATTCTCTTATCAACAATGGGGAGAAAATCAAGTTTATATACTTGAAGAAACAAAACCCAATTAGAGAGAATGTTATCTCCTTTATTTCAGATTTCCCAATGGAACTTGGTGTTGACAAGTACATTGACTATGACCTACAATTTGACAAAGCCTTCTTGGAACCTGTCAAAGTCATTCTTGATGCCATTGGTTGGAATGTTGAGAAAGTTGTAAACCTGGAACTATTTTTTGGCTAATGGACCTACCTATTAACGACAAAGAACTTGCTACAATTGTCAGTGCTCTTCGCCTTGGTGGAGATGCTGCCTTGTATCAGAAACTGATGAAGATTAAGGAGATTAGGGATGCCAATCCAGGTGGTCCCTACAAAAAGATTGCTCGTGAAGAATTTGGATTTGTGCTGTAATGGATTTTTTAAAAGAGATTGTAAAAGAGATTGGTGATGATTATACCCAACTCGCAAAAGACATCGATGACACAGAACAATTTGTTGATACAGGTTCGTACATTTTTAACGGAGTTGTTTCAGGTTCTATATTTGGTGGTGTATCTGGGAATAAGATTACTGCCATTGCTGGGGAGTCTAGCACTGGCAAAACTTTCTTTAGTTTGGCAGTCGTCAAGAATTTCCTTGATTCTAATCCTGATGGGTATTGCCTATATTTTGATACTGAAGCAGCTGTTAATAAGGGTTTACTCGCAAGTAGAGGGATTGACCTTACCAGACTGGTTGTCATCAATGTCGTAACTATTGAGGAGTTCAGATCAAAGGCACTCAGGGCAGTAGACCTATATCTAAAAAAATCTGAAGATGAACGCAAACCCTGTATGTTTGTGCTAGACTCACTAGGTATGCTTTCCACTGAGAAAGAGATTAGGGATGCCCTTGATGATAAGCAAGTCAGGGACATGACCAAATCTCAATTGGTGAAAGGTGCATTCAGAATGCTCACTCTTAAACTTGGTCAAGCAAATGTTCCACTCATTGTCACAAACCATACATACGATGTCATTGGAGCTTACGTTCCAACAAAAGAAATGGGGGGAGGTAGTGGACTCAAATATGCAGCAAGTACAATCATTTATCTCAGCAAGAAGAAAGAAAAGGATGGAAAAGAAGTCATTGGAAACATTATCAAAGCAAAGACTCACAAGTCACGTTTGAGCAAAGAGAATAAGACTGTTGAAGTGCGTTTGTATTATGATGAACGTGGTCTAGACAGATACTATGGTCTTCTTGAACTGGGAGAACTTGGTGGTCTTTGGAAAAATGTAGCAGGACGATATGAGATTGATGGCAAGAAAGTCTATGCCAAGGCAATCTACAAAGACCCAGAGTTATACTTCACACCAGAAGTAATGGAAAAACTTGATGAAATTGCAAAAGAAGAATTCTCATATGGTAGTTAATGGACAAAATTGAATTTCTAGTTCTCAGGAACCTCTTACATAATGAAGAATATCTAAGAAAAGTCATTCCCTTTATTAAGGCAGATTATTTTCAAGATTTCAATCAAAAGATTGTATTTGAGGAGATTATGTCTTTTGTGTCTGAATATAATGAAGTTCCATCAAAGGAAGTTCTTGGTATTGAGGTAGAGAAAAGAAAAGACATCAATGATACATCCTACAAAGAAATCTCTAAACTGATTAGTTATCTTGATGATGAACCAGCAGAGAGGGAATGGTTAGAAAATACAACAGAAAACTGGTGTAGAGAGCGTGCCATTTATATGGCACTTATGGAATCTATTTCAATTGCTGATGGTCAGGATGAAAAGAAACAACCTGACGCAATTCCCTCTATCTTATCAGAAGCTCTTGCTGTCAGTTTTGATAATCATGTAGGACACGATTACCTTCAAGACTATGCAGAAAGGTTTGATTTATACAACAAGAAGGAAGAAAGAATCGCTTTTGACCTTGAATTCTTTAACAAGATTACAAAGGGTGGCCTTCCAAATAAAACACTCAACATTGCTCTTGCTGGCACTGGTGTTGGTAAGTCTTTGTTTATGTGTCATGTCGCAAGCAGTGTGCTACTCCAAGGCAAGAATGTATTATACATCACGCTTGAGATGGCTGAAGAAAGAATTGCAGAGAGAATTGATGCTAATCTTTTGAATGTCAATATTCAAGAGATTGCTGACTTACCAAAGCAAATGTTTGAGACAAAAGTTAATAACATTGCCCAAAAGACTCAAGGCACTCTAATTATTAAGGAGTATCCTACTGCTTCTGCTCATGCTGGTCACTTCAGGTCACTTCTTAATGAACTTGCCCTTAAGAAGTCTTTTAGACCTGACATTATTTTTATTGATTATCTTAATATATGCGCTTCCAGCAGATATAGGGCAGGCAGTAATGTCAATTCATATACTGTTGTCAAGGCAATTGCTGAAGAGCTTAGAGGACTGGCTTGCGAAGCAAACGTCCCTATCATTTCTGCCACGCAGACCACTCGTTCTGGTTATGGTAGCTCTGATGTTGAGCTTACTGATACCAGTGAGTCCTTTGGCCTCCCTGCTACTGCTGATCTTATGTTTGCCCTTATTTCTACTGAAGATTTGGAGGGACTGGGACAGATTATGGTGAAGCAACTTAAGAACAGATATAATGATATTAATATGTTCAAGAGGTTTGTTGTAGGTGTTGACCGAGCAAAGATGAGATTATATGATTGTGAGCAATCTGCTCAAGATGATATCCTTGACAATGGCAGGGATGAAGAGTATGATCCAGAAGAGAAACCTAAAAAATCATTTGAGGGATTTAAGTTTTAAAATGACAGTAGACACAGAAAAGTATATTGAATTTGTAAAAGGAGTAACAAGCGATGCCAGTCTTGACTATGCCATGATGGCAACTCGTTTTGCAGAACTGGAAGCAAATGGAACTAACACATCTCAGTTGATGACTGCTGCTCTTGGTCTCACTGCAGAGTCTGGTGAATTCACTGAAGTTGTTAAGAAGATTGTCTTTCAAGGAAAACCTTATAATGAAGATAATGTCTTTCACATGAAGCGTGAACTTGGTGATATCTGTTGGTATCTTGCTCAAGCATGTATGGCACTTGAAACCACATTTGATGAGGTTATTGAGATGAATGTTGAAAAACTTCAAGCACGCTATCCTGGTGGTAGTTTTGATGTTCATAACTCTGAGAATCGTAAGGAGGGAGATCTGTGAATGATTTAAAGATTCCATTTGCAATTGTATCTTTTCTGTTGGTTCAGGGCGCAGGTGCAGTGTGGTGGGCATCTCAAGTTGATGGTAGAGTAAAAAATTTAGAGACACAAAGTCTCAACATTGCAAGAGAAAATCGTCGTTACATTGAACAAGTAGTGCAACCATCTTATGGGATTAGTTCTGCTTGGAGTAATCAATACCACAATGAGTGGGTTAAAAAAGGAGGTTGGAAATGAGTTGTGACATTGATGTTGATGTTAAAGTAAACATTCATATTGCTGCTATTGTGAGAGAAGCATTGTTTCAATACACAAAGCAAGATAGTTATGAATTTCCAGGACAAAGAACAGTTGCTATTCGTGGTATGATTCTTGCACTGGATGAAGCAATTGAGGCAAACCTACCTAAGGAGCAGAGTGATGAAGGAGTATGATCCACTTACTATTGAAGAAGTGAATGAGGCAGCAAAGGAATTCTTTCCTATGTTTGACATTGTTCATCGTATGATGCCTGAGAATTGTGAAGTAGAAGATACTCTCAAGGTTATGGAAACAGTTTGTCAGATGGCACAAAAGAGACGTGCCTTTGATAAAGATGGTGTTGGACCATTTGGTTTCAATAAAAAATCTCAAGAGAATGAAGAAAAGGAAGATATAAATACATAAAGAAATGTAGTAATTGTAGAGATGTCCTCATCAATGCGTAACTTTATGGAGGCATATGGTGCTGTCCATAGTAAAGAAGCAAAGGAAGAATTGGATTCCCAGAGAGATCCTATCAGTGAAATGAACACTGCTAGACTTCAGGACAATGATCTTCGTGACCTAGCAGAAGAAGTTCTTGAAGAAGTATTCAAGACATCAACTGTAAAGGAAGCAGAGGACATCATCTTCAATATGATTCCTGAGTCCAACATTGTTGGTAGAGAAGAAAAATTAGATAGAATCTATGCTGCTTTTGGTGAGACCTTCAGTAAGATTAGACTGAAAAACCAAGCAGGTCAGTTAGAAGAGTTCGCTAAGTATAGACAGAAGAAAAGATTGGAAGAAACTTGGTCAGCAAGATTCAACCAGGATAAGAGAGTAGCAAGAGTACATAGCACTGTAATTGCAGAAGATGTTGCTGTAATTAAGAAGGGTCTTCTTGGACTCTTTGAGAAGAAAAAAGGTGATCCTTGCTGGGTTGGATATAAGCAAGTTGGTATGAAGAATAAGGGTGGCAAGCAAGTCCCTAATTGTGTGCCTGCTAGTGAAGCAGCACAGTATGAAGTTGAAGAGGGTATCAGAGACATGGACCCTGAGAAGGGAACCAAAGAAAGAAAGGCCAAGCTTGAGAAGAAGCGTGGTATGAAGATGGATGATCATCCTCAGTACAAAGAAGAATTTGTTGTTGAGAAAGGTATGAATCCTGGTTTCAAGGCATATCTTGACAAGCAGAAGAAGAAAGGTGGAGATGATGAAGGTGGTGATGCACCTAAAGGTGGTGGCAAACCTGACTTTATTGACCTTGATAAGGATGGTGACAAGAAGGAGTCAATGAAGAAAGCTGCACATGACAAGAAGAAGGGAATGAAGGAAGAGTTAGAATCTTCTGGTAAGTTCTCAGAATCTGAAATCCTTAAGATTCTGGCATCACTCTAAGTTATGGCTGATACTGCAAAATTTGAAGCAGCATCTATAGCATCTTATTATCAGGCAATCAACAATGGAGCATCTGCAAAACCTGGAGCAGATGCTTCAATGACTGACGCTATGGATAGAGAATATCCCTCCATGTCAAATGAATGGAGAGAAGGTATTCTTGCAGGAACTGAAGCATTAATGAATTTTATTGGGCACAGATCTGGGACTAAAGATACTTCATGGAAATATGCTCACTATGATGGTAGAACAAAATCTATTCCCCCATCTGCAACAACTGATGTTCTAAATTATATTTGGGATAAGTTTAATAAAGATCAAAAAAAAATATTTGCTGGTAAAAAAGATTCTTGGGATACTGCTGATGTTTATATTGTAAAAAAATCTGCAGAATCTGATATCAAGAAAACTGCAGATAAACTTTCAGAATCATTTAAAGATCTAGATCCTGCAATTTTTGTGGGAACTATTAATAGATACATGTCTTCATTATTGGAGGATGGAATTTTTATTCCAATATCTCTTAAACAGAAGACAAAGAATGTAAATGTGAAGGTCATTCCAACAAATATTGCTCTTGGTCCAGATGGATTGCAAGTAAAAAGTGGTAATTTTGTCAATGCTATGAATACTAGATTTCAAATTGATTCTGGCAGAAGAGCAAATGATATGGACTTTGTTGGAAATTCTTTAAGGTTTGAGTTGGAGTTTGAAGCAGGAGCATACAAGAAAAGATATACCTGGGAGACAAAAGTAGGTAGTAAAACTGCTGATGTTACAGAACCAAGGGACAGAGCAATTAGTAATAAGGGTAAGTATGTTACTGCTGCTGCTAGAAATGGTTCAATACCTGGACCAGAGATGGCAAAACTTGTTAAGCAATATACAGGAGAGGATTTAAATAAAAATATTCCAATGAGTGGAAAGGCGTCTGCTTCTGAAATTAAATACTGGCAATCCTATTATAAAAAAGTTTTGACTTCAAACAAAGTTCCTGTTGATATAGTAGGACCAGAGATTGATGGTAAATCTATGTCACCTGAAGATTTTATAAAGGGTATGTTGACAATGGATAGTGGTGTTCCTTCTGGTAAAAATTTTGCCACAAAAATAAGAGCAAAATTAAGACATCTAAGATATATTAATATGTTTATTAAAGCTGAGCAGCAAGGTAAACTGGGAGAATTGATTGCTCATGCTTACTTCTTGTCTTCAAAGATGAATATTTCACAGGGTGACCTTGCTGGACCATTTGTCAAAATCCAATAAATCTGCTAGAATACAGGCAAATAAAACCTCTTATGATTGATCTCAGAACTGGCAACTGCATCAACCTTGCCCTTGAACTTGAAGATGAGTCCATTGACTGTACTGTGACATCTCCTCCATATAACAAGTGTGGTGTGGGTGGTGGTCTTTTTCGTAAGATTGAATATGCTGCATTTGATGACACTCTCCCTGAGGATGAGTACCAAGAACAGCAGATTAAACTGCTTGATATCCTCTTTGATAAGACAAAGCAAGGTGGTTCACTCTTTTACAACCACAAAGTCAGGTATTTCAAGGGTGATGCAATCTCACCTTGGGCATGGTTGACCAAGACTAAGTGGAATATTAGAGAAGAGATTATCTGGAATCGTGGTAGTGGTCCTGAGATTTCTGGATACAGGTTTATTCAAACTGATGAAAGAATCTTTTGGTTGTGTAAAGGTACAAAGCATCCTAGATTGCCTAGGCGTTCTGCAGAGTGGTCTAGTGTGTGGAAGTTTGGTCCTGAGATGAGAAATCCTCACCCTGCGCCTTATCCTATTCAACTTCCTGCTAGATGTATCCAAGCAGTGATGCAAGAACCTGGTGTTATTCTTGACCCATACAGTGGTTCTGGTACTACTGGTCTGGTTGCAAGTCTGCTTGGACATGATTACATTGGATTTGATTTGTCTGATGAGTATCATGAAATGGCAAGAAAGAGACTTGCTGAACCATCTAAGAATGATTTGAAAAAATTCAGTGATGAAACAGGTGTTGCTGCAACTAGTGACTCAGATGTATTCAGTCTGGCAGACTCATAAATACAATGTGAGGAAATCTTATACCTAATGAAATCATTCTTTAGTTTCCTATCAGAAGCAAGGACATCACAGGCAGCAGAGATGGCAGCACGCCAAAATCTGACTGGTGATGGTCATGGTAATTGGTATGATAAAGATGGAAATAGAGTAGCAGTAACTAAGAAAGGTAAACTTGAAATGCTCTCCAAAAAGGAGAAGCAAGCAGAACCTGAGGAACAAAAAAATGACTCTCCAAAACAACAAGAACCTGCACCAAAACAGCAGCAGCAACAACAGCAACCTGTGCAGCAAGGAGAATTTGGAACATTTGGAGATGGAACTCCAAGGAGAATGCCAGTCCCTACGAGAGCAGATGGCTCGCCTAAAGAAGACCTTGGAGATCTCACAGTAGTATTTGGTAGATTTAATCCACCTACAATTGGTCATCAAAAACTTTTAGATGCAGCAAAAAAGGCAGCAGGAAAGGGGAGGTTGAAAATATATCCATCAAGATCACAAGATAAGAAAAAGAATCCATATGATCCTAATGAAAAAGTAGATGTCATGAGACAAATGTTCCCAGATCATGCTGAGAACATAGTCAATGATCCAAACTCAAGGACTATTTTTGATGTATTGAAGCAGGGGCATGATGATGGACATTCAAGTGTTAAGATTGTGGTTGGTGCTGATAGGGTCAAAGAGTTTGCAAAATTGTCAGGAGACTACAATGGTAAACTGTATGATTTTTCTGGTGTGGAGATTGTATCTGCTGGAGATAGAGACCCAGACGCTGAGGGGATAGAAGGAATGTCTGCTTCCAAGATGAGGAAAGCAGCAGTAGACAATGACTTTAAGACATATAGAACTGGTATTCCAAAGAATATTGATGACAAGACTGCCAAAATGATGATGAATAATCTTCGTAAGAAGATGCAAGTGAAGGAAGGATGGAGTCTATGGGAGATTGCACCTAAGTTTGACTGGAAGAATCTTAGAGAAAACTATGTAACTGATAAGATTTTTAGAAAAGATACTGTAATTGAAAATCTTAATCATGGTTTGGTTGGTAAGATTATTAGAAGAGGAACAAACTATGTTATTGCAGTGACTGAAGACAATATTATGTTTAAGTCTTGGTTGAGAGACATTACAGAGGCAGTTGTCAACTATCCTGGACCATCTGGAGTTCCTGCTACAGAGAGAGAAGTTGGCACTGATGCCCATAGAAATTATGTTTCTAGACTCTCAGGAGTCAAAGATATCAAGAATTTCATAAATAAACATAAGAAAAACAAGTAAAACTAGACTTATGGACAATTCTCCTGAGGCTGTGAAGGGCAGGGTCAGATCCATGACCAAAGCCATTAGATATAAAGCCAGAAAAGAGGGTAACCTGATGAAGGCATTTAACGACTACATGGGTAGTCAGTCAGGTATCAGTGCCACTGAAAGAGCTGCTATTAAGAGTTCACTTGGTCTGTCTGAAAATAAGTGGAGAACTCTCAAGTCTGATTGGAGATCAGATCTTGTTGAGGTGTCATCAATGACTGATGAAAAAGATGACAAGATGATTAAAGAAAAGAAGGTGAAGAATAAGATTATTATCAATCCCACAATGGGTATGAAAGAGGCATTTGAAGAGATTGGTGGAACAATTTTAGAGGTTGCAGAACTATCTGATGATTCTGAGGATAAGAAGAAAGAACTACTTGAAAAAAGTAGAGAGAAAGACATTGAACAAGGAAGAATTCCAGGTAGACTTGGTGAATCAATGAGTCCAAAGGAGATTCAACTTCAAAAAAGAAGATCTCAAATTGATATGATGATTGCAAGAGATAGAAGAAGAGAAATAGCAAAAGCAGCAAACAATAAGAATCAAGAAGCACCTACTAAAGCAGTTGGTGAGGGTTATGGTATGGGTGAAATTGATCAGAAAGTTGGTGCTGTTACTCCTATTCCAAAGAAAGAACAGGATGCTGCTAAGGCAAGAATACTTGCCAAGGCAAAGGCAAAAAGGGATGCAAAAATGAAAGAGGATACCAAACTGAGTTTGGATGACTTCATGGGAGAGGCAATGCGTCCTGGTCCTCGCCAGAAAGCAATGGCGGCAAAACAATACCAACCATACAAGAAAGGTGGTGGAACTTATTCATCAAGAGATAAAGCAACTGCACATAATGTGGCAGTCCGTAATGATGGACCTGGAACTCCTGGTTATGAAAAGAAATCAACTGGTGGAAAGGGTGCCAGATATGCAGGATATGGTGATCAGGGTGCTGGAAACAAGGCACGTCGTAGGATGGGAGAAAAACCC
>Ga0181380_1001350_pt1 | contig 10778 bp, 13 predicted proteins | sample 3SPOviralmetaG_FD_130116 | JGI IMG/M metagenome (GOLD analysis project Ga0181380, IMG submission 130116) | Marine viral communities from the oligotrophic San Pedro Time Series (SPOT) site, San Pedro Channel, CA, USA - 3 SPOT_SRF_2009-08-19 | ecosystem: Environmental > Aquatic > Marine > Strait... | reverse complement strand
TTTTTTGAAATAATAAACACATTCTAGAAAACTTTTTAAAATAAATAAATTACTAATTAATACTATTAGATTAAATTTTAAAACTAATACTTAAAGATTAATTTATATATATCTATATAATATAATGAATACTACAACATTTAATTTTAACTGCTCCGTTTGTGATTTTCACACCGATATTAAATCTAATTATACCGCTCATATTAAGTCGAAGAAGCATCTATTTAAAATTTCGGGCGATATTAAATATCATTGTAAAGTATGTAATTATACGGCTAAACAAAAAGGGGGACTAGATAAACATTTTTTAACAAAGAAATGCATCGATAATCATGCTAATAAAATTATACAAGAACGACCGATCAATCTTATTAATAAATTATATACGAATAAAAAAAAATTACAAGATCAACAAGATATAATTAGTAATAAAATAGATGCTATTAAAAATTCTAATGTTTTATTATATAATCTATTAAGTTGTAAGAAGCAAACTAATATGACCGCTTCTAGCGACTACGATGATTTAAACGACGAATGGGATTTAAAAGATGATGAAATAAATATTATTGATAAAAAATTAAATATTTATAGAAAAAAATTTAAACGATTTTTTCAACCGTCTATCAAGAACTTAATAAACAACTTTAAAAATAATGCCAACTCTATTTATTAGATTTAATTTTAATTAGATTTAATTTTTAATTTACTGTTTTCTAAAACTTTTTTTGAAATAAACTAAACATTCTATAAAAGTTTTAGAAATAAATAAATTACTAATTAATACTATCTTAATATTTATATTGTTCTCGCTTACAAGTCATTTTTAAATTATTTTGTTTATCTTCTCTTTTTTCGAATATATAATAATATTGAGTACCGAACCATGTATTAATTTTAAAATAATAAATACTACTTATATAAAACCCATTATCATTTATTTTAGTTAATCTCGGTGGGGTCATAGTTAAATTATTTACTAATAGGCAAAAACCCTTTTTACATTCATACAACTTAGGTAATATATTATTAAAAATACTATACGGCGGATTTGTAATCGCCCAATCGCATTCGATATCACTTTCTAAATAATCTCTACCCCGTTCAATTTCGCACCAGTCTTTTTTATTTTCTTTTGGGAAATTATTATAGAAAGCATCTAACCCGCTAAATGGTTCTAATAAAATATCAGTATCTTTTATATATGGTAAAGTTATATTTAGACAATCTATCGCCACCTCCTCTGGTGTATATACTATATCTTTTTTTCTTTTTTCTTCTTTATCTTTGTTATTTTTTATATTATTACATATTTTACTATTCATTTTTAACTAATATGGTACAATATTATTAATTTATATATAGTATTTTTAACTTTATTAAATATTGTATATAAATTATAATAAAATGAATAGAATATATATTAATAATCTAAGAATTAGCAGTAATAACACCACTCGCACCGTCTAAGATAAACATAGTATCATGCACAACATAGCAGTCGCATAGCGATGCCGAGTTGACATTATCTCCGTCGCCTGTCGTGCAGTGTAATACAAGGGGAAGACCCTGCCCCGCTAGGTTTTTGCCTGCGTATGAGGCATTATAACTTTCCAAATCCAAAGAAAATTGACATTTAGATGCCTTGTGGGATGTTTTCTCATCGGTGGCCGCGGCTTGTATATAACTGCTAATCGGTTTCGGAGTATTTCTGGCTGCGTTACACCCAACCCCTCGTAGGTCACTTGAAAAATAACCGAGGGCGAGTTGAGTATTAGAAATTAACTCGCCAGGGTCGTCGGGGCTACATTTAATTTGCTGGGCGGGTATTCTAACACCTCCAACCGAGAAATTATACTCGGTAATTCCCGCAGAGATGAAACCAGAACAAGATGCAGCTAAATTTGAAGTTAAAGACGAGTTACGGCGGATAGATGTTATAAGGGATTTTACACTTCTTTTGCGTGTAGAAAATGTTAAAGTTTGTTGACCCCCAGCCCCCTCGGTTATTGCTTGTTGTGTGTTTTGAGCCCCTACCGAGTGTATTTGGATAGGCACACCAGACCCCATGGCACTTCTAAACATAGCCGCGAAATCTGGCCCAGGTTTTAAAATTGGTAAGTGTAATTCCCAATTTGAGGTCTCATATCCAGCACCGAGTTGGTCGTTAGCACAAATCATCGCAGTCGCATCAGCACAAAGAGTTATAGAAATATAAGTCGTTCCCTGGGTATAACCTAACGGCATGTAACGGTCAGCGTTAAAAAAAGCGGAGGCAGGTCTATGTGTTATTGTTCTTGAACCGCCATTTGCCAATTTAGTTGCTCCAGTAGCAACTAACGCTGCCTCATCCTGACCAGTAGCGACAAAGGTTTGCTGGGAAGAGTCGGTCGAGGCTCCTTCTTGTAAGTTGCCTAAGGTATCTCTTACTCCTGCGTTATCGTTTGTTTTTAAAACCGCGTAATAATTGTTATAATGGATTACTTCTTCTAATAAAGCACCAGTCCCACCGACGACCCTCCAGTTATCGATTACAGTTGCCCCACCAATAACGGGATCTAAGTATTGAGCCTTCCCCGATGTATTTTTTAAATTATATTTTAAATAAGCACGTTTCATGTCGACAAAACACTCGGCAGGAACGTTTAGGGGTATCCTTACTTCTTGGTTATTAGTGAATGTTCCACCATTAGAAGGTATGGCGGTGGCATAAGTTAAATCTAATTGCGGTTGTGGCATAGATGGTACTTCGCTCAATCTCATTTCAAAGGGGGTTGTCGTGTTTTCGTTTTCCATAATTGTTATATATATATACATATATAATAATTATGGAACTAATCTAAACTAATAATAAAATATAAATTATAGTAATATTGAACTAAACTAATAATAAATTATAATATCGGCATGTTATTCATATTTATTTTTTCAGTGGGAGGAAAATAGACACATAAAAACATATTCCAATCCCTATCGACTAAACTTAATAGATCGCCGTCTTCATTTGTTAAATTTATAGTTAATGAACCATTAAAAATATTTCCCACGCACACATAATCATTTGGATTAATTTGTAAATCGCTATATTTATAGTTAGTATTACCCGAACTAAATACCGCGATTATATTGGAAGTCATAATATTAGAATAAGCACCAGTTTGCGGTTGTGTTTCAATATTATTGGGGTATTGGTTAATAACTCTTACTTGGATAGTGCTAACTGTGTCGGTGGTAAATTCTTCTCGTGTTTTTGCTACGGTAAAATACTTAATTTTAACTAAACACTCGGTACGACTTTCTAATTCTTGTGCGTTTGGTGCTTGGTTTAATATACTACCTACATTAAATTGGCATACCGAGTGGTCGTTAGGGCCTAAAAATTCTATACTAGTATCTACGACAGCACCCCCCGCGGATGTTGCCTGTGATAGTGTCACCTGCGTCGCCGAATCAACACTCGCTACGGTCGTCCCCGCTTGTATTAAGTTGCTCGCCCCAAGGTGTTTAACCCGCATACCCACGGTTATATTATTTGTATTATTCATGTTTGTAATTATAGTTAATGGTACGTTACCCGTATTAAGATTTCCAGTTTTTGGTAATTTAACTAAATTTAAATTATCGTTACTATTTAAATATGCATGAAATAAATTAGTTGGTTTTGTTTCCATTATATATATAATACATATTTTAATTAGTTTCTATTTGTTTTAAACCTTCTTTAAAATATTTATTTAGTTCTTGTTGTTCTTCTATAGTCTTATTTTTATTAATATGATAATCATTAACTCTATTATATAATTCTTGTTGTATTCCTATTTCTTTTCTTCTTGAATTAATAACCTCGGGGGGTGCTGTATGAAATGAAACTATTAAATTTATTTCCCAGTCCGCTCTCTCGAAATTTACGTGATTGGTTTCGTTCTGATAAGTTATTAATATATCTATACTATTAATTTGCTTCTGTGATAATTCGCACTTGTAAGTCGCTGGAGGTTCAAAAGTAAAAAAAGTATTACGCGATAAAACTACTGGTATTTGTGCTATTATGTTACTAAACTTACCCGAGGAACTTTCTATCGTTTTATTATTAGATAAATTGGGTAATCTTACAAAAATGCTATTTCTTGTATCAGTAATATCGACAGCTCTATCGCTTATAATACCATTACTGGTGGTTATTTCTTGGATACTTGATGTAAACCCCAAAAACCTTCGACAAGTTGATGGATCAGTAAAATCAAACATAGCATCATTACCACTATTAGATATTGTTAATAAATTATTAATTTCATCATAACTAAAACTATATATATATGAATTACCAAAAATAACACTTTGTGCCTCCAATAATGTTTTTAATTGTATACTAAGTTCTAATATATCATAACTTCCCGATGGTATAGTTAATATTACATAATTGCTCGAACCCTCTTTAAATTTTATAGTATTATTATTATTATTATTACTTAAATTATAAAAAGAATTTGGTATAGTGGCACTAACTAATTGTACCGATAATATTTCATTTTCATTTGCTATTATATTTTCAAATAAATTAAATCGACCCGAGTTATTGTTATCCCCTATAGATGTCGATATTAAATCCCTACTTCTAATAGAGATAAAAACGTCGCCCCGAGTTTTAAGCATATTAATATATTGTAATATATTATTAAATATAATATGACGGGAGCAGAAATGATTGCCATATTATCAGTTGGGGGTACAGTTATCGCGACATTAATTACGACTTTATTTACCTCCATGTCGTTGTCTAGATGTACCGATATTTCTTGTTGTTTCGATTGTTTTATATGTAAAAGGGACGTCGTCGACGAGAGTATAGTCGCGAGGGAAGTTGAATTACAACATGCGGATCGTAACCGCATATAACTTTTACATGGTAGTATAAATTAAATCGTCGGGATTTGCGTTGTTCGGGTTTTGTGCCTTTAAATAATTACTAACTTCGACATATTGTGGATTCGGTTTTAAAAACTTATGACGGATTGTCCATAAATCTTTATACGCACTATATCCATCGTCGGTTTTATCCGTTCCAGGTATTAATTTATAATCATCAATATTTAATAAATCTGGGGATGCGTTTAATAAATTAATATCTGGATTATCGCTTATAAATTTAGTTATATAATTTTGTTGTTTTGGTTTATATGGTTTATAATCGGGTTTTTTAATTTTCGTATAATCAGGCTTTCTATTATTTTTTTTAGCACTCGATGCCTCTTCTTTAATCATTGTATCATATTGCCCCCAATCTTTTGCGATAGTATATTTATCCTCGGGGGGCTTATATATTTGCGGTGCTGTTGTTTCTGTAGGTGGTATAATACTCACATTACTTAAAAAAGTTACATCAGGATTATCGAGTGCCCCTTTATAATAATTTAATTGTTGTAATTGGTGTCGACTTTCGTCGCTATTTCTTCCAAATTTTCCTTTTTTTTCTAGTGCGGTTGCGTCTTTTAATCTTTGTTTCATACCATGAACCCCCGATATATTTTCGTCTCTTAATTTTTTATACTGTTCATCTATAGTCGCTTTAATGGCTTCTTGTTGTGCTTTTTTTTGCATTAATAATAATTGGTCCATCGCTTCATTTTGTTCTATTCTTCTTTTTGCTTCTTTAAACATTATATACTATTTAGATAATTTTATTTTCACTTTTTTTTTAAATGAACTTTATCGATTTTATGGGCTTTGCTGTCTTTGTTTATAGCACTATAAACCCTCGCATACGCCCATTGTTGTGCTGATTTTACTTGGGGACGAACCGATTGCGGGTTGTTTTTGTAAGCCCCCTCCCCTTTTTCGAATATAGTTTTTATTCCATCGTATTTATACCCCGTTATTTTTGCTATCTCTTTTAAATTGTGTGGTTCATCTTTACTGAAACCATATTTTTTATTAAATTTTTGTTTGTATGTAAGTCCCATTCTTTTATATACTATTTAGATAATTTAAATCCTGTTCTTTTATTTCTTGTTTTTTTAAATCGAATTGATCCCGCATTGTTTGTATTTCATCTTCTGTATATTGAAGTCCCAAATGCTCCCTCGCGATAATTTCTAAAAATTGTTCTGGAAATCTAAAATTTTTATCGTCTAATAAATATTTTTTGTATTCTTTTATTTTATTATAATTACTCGAGGTAGAATTTTTTATTTTTTCTAATACGCTTTTTTCTTTTATCATGCCTAATCCACTATCCATTTATATTATTATTATATTTTATTTTCAATTCTTTAATTTTGGGTAAATCTTACCATTAAAAAGCATTTTACCGAATACTCGATACATTGGATATTTTTTTTCAATTTGTTCTATAGTTAATTGTTTTATCTTTCTTTTTTTTTCCATTGTATTTATTTCGTCGGGGTTTTTTCGTATTTCATTATAACTATACATTAATATTATGATATATAATAATAATCATGGATGATTGTCAATTAATGGAGGACGTATTAATGTTAATTTCTGTCCCTTCTTATTATAAACATTATCTTTATAATTTATTGGTTTAACTGGTTTTGATTTTACCCCGATCCGCAGTGCGTTAAATACTGGAGTTAGCATTTTAGAACTCGATTTACTCGTTTTTTTTCTTTCTTTTTCTACATCTAAATAGTCGTAATATTTACCATTTCTAAATCCTCTATCTTTGTTCTGCTGTCGTATATTCGCATATTCTCTATATCCAGCAGTGGATTTACTGGTTAACGGGTTTATCCCCAATAAATTTCCAAGTGGTTTAAAATAATCACCGAATCCCATATTTATATTATTACCAAATAAAAAAATTTAACTAAATATTATTATTATAAACCCTTGGATTAATTAGTTAGTTAATATTGAAATTGTAAAATTTAAAATGTTAAAAAATTAAAAAATTTTGGCCAACCCGCCAATATAAAAAAAATATTATTATTATAAATATATTTTTTTATTTTGAAAAACTTTATTTTCTTTAACATTTTAACATTTTAACATTAGATATATATATATATATAAATAATCTAACTAACTAATAAGAATGGGGATTTATACCGCAGGAGGTCTTACGAATTCTGGCTCGTCGTCGCCGTCGTCTTCTTTTTCCCCCATTTGACTAATACGATCTATAATATATTTTTTTTTACTGTCGATTGTGTCATATTGTTCGGGTAAGGGATAACCGATCCCAGTTTCTTCTAATGCCCGATGGAGCATTCTATTATTTTTATAATTTGTTGCGTCATTATATGCGAATTGATGAACAACTTGAGCCGGCTCCATTCTTGCTAATGCTATACGTCCCGTCGCTACTGGTCCTTTTACTGCCAGTAATTCATCCGCTATCCAACTTTCTGATCGAGTAACTTTCGTTAATTGTTTTCTAGTGTCTTTTAATTGTTCTCTTAAATCTTTTGTATATATTTCGTTGTCTTTTCTTTCCATTTCTATTCCATCTATATCTTGTTGAACTTGCGATAATTGTTCTGTTAGTACTAATACTTCTTGATTAAATGTTTTTCTTTCTTTTTCTAATTCTGTTTCCCCTATTGTAACTTGTTTTTTTGTTTTGTCTAATTGTTTTTCTATTATGTCTTGTTTATGTTGTATTTTATCGAATAATAAACGGTTTGCGTCCTCTTCTATATTAATTAAATTCCCAATTTGTAGTTCGCTATTTTCTATGAACCCTTTCCACTCCCATAAGTCATGGGGATTTTCTTTAATATCTTCCATTAGCGTGGTTCTTATTTCATCTCTTTCGGTCCTAAATGTGTCTATATGGTTTCTATAATCTTCAACCGCTTCAGGGGATATAATATCAACTTGTGCGAATTGTGTTATTAGTTCTTTATAGTTGTCCTCGATTTCTTGGAATTTTTCTCCATAACCTTTATATTTATCTATCATACGATCCCTCGCTTCATCTGGCATACTGTCTATTTCTTTATCATTTAATATTTTATCTTCTTTAGTTTGTAATGCTTTCGCGATTTGGAAGTCGCTATCGATTTGTTTTAATCTCATCGCATCATGGGGGGAGTGTGTAAATTGAGTTGCGACTAATGTTAATAATTTATCTATAGAATTACTAGTTTTATTTGAATAATCCTTAGCCGCTTTATTACCTAATTTTGAACCCCATCTCATTTTCCTTTTTCGTTTTAATGGTTTAGAAGGGTTACTACGCTTTTTTTTTAATTGTTTTGTATTTCCAGTTAAATAACTAAATAAATTATTATCCATTATATATATATATATGTTAAGTAAAAAAAATTATCATGGAAAATTATCTTATAATGAATATACCGAGCGTTTTAGAGAAAGAAATAAACTATTAACAGACCATTTAAGAGAACAAATAAATATCCAAGATAATATTAAAAATAGAATTGACCAGAAAAAAAAAGAATTAACCGACAAAGGAAAAGAAGCAATAAACAAAGCGATCGAAGATCATACGGGGTTTAATCCGTCCAATATTAAAAAAGTATTAGACGAAGCGATCGGACCGTCTTCTAATAAGACAGAAGAAAAACGTCGCGAAGATGTTATACAAGGTATTATAATCGCTAAAAGTCATAAACCCAATACCGAATCATTAAACCAAGAAGAAATAGACCATGCCAAAATGGCGGAAGCGAGTAAAATACATTATTTAAATGATGATAACGGGGCAACGATACAAGAATTTTTAAACAAAAATAAATTAGGTACTTTATTACCTGAAAGCGATGAGTCGGGGATCGTAGTAAGGCGACCAAATGGAGATATTGAAATATCATATAGGGGGACAGCCCTTACAAATCAACCAAATAGCCAAGATTTTATAACAGATGCGAAAATTATGACTGGCATGGAAGAAGGATTAGGGGGGGTCATGCCTAAAACTAAACAATATACCGACGCGGATGCTCAATTTAAATCGGTAATGGATAAATACGGTTCAATCGATCATATTAGTGGATATAGTAGGGGTGGGGCGATCGCTCTATACTTAGGAAATAAGAATAATATAGAAACAACGACATTTAATCCACTAGTTGGCCCTCGTCTAGCGACAGGAAGCCAAAACACAACCGCAAAACATACCATAATTAGAACAACTGAAGATCCCGTATCAATGGGTCTGGCTGCGACCTCTAATGTTAATCACGAGTCATGGATAGTGAAATCATTAAAACCACTCGCGAAATTTAGATCATTGATACCAGTTAAAAATATATACGACGCACATCGCCTCAATAATTTTACAGAACAAGGGGCAAGAAAAACAGGTTTAGACCAAGACGAAATCCACGCGAATAGAATTAAAGAAGCAGGGGTTAAAGCTACACAAATTAAAGCACTGGACGATCTGAGCGAATCGTTAAAAGGGGGGGACAGTTTTAGCGATTACATGAAAAAAAACCACCCCAACGAAATAGTAGACACTACAAACGGACCGCGAATAAGGGGGAACAGATTAACCCCCGATTCGTTTCTTGTTAAAAACTGGAAAAAATACGGGGGGGAATTCACAGAGGGCGAAGCAAAATGGATTAACGACACTTGGGACGCGTCACAAGGTCGCATAGAGTTAGACTACGAAAATAGAGGACACCATGAAGAAGAGGGCGACAAAAAAACAAATAATAAAAAATCATCTATAATGATGGAGGATAATGTAGATAATAATTTATTAACATCACCACCAAGAGAAACCAAACCCCCAACAGAAGTTATGCCAAATGAGCCCGAATACGAAGGGGTCGAAAACGATAAATTAAATGATAATTTTACAGAATGGGGAAACCAAAAAAAAACAATGTCCCAAGATGGTTTTAGTAATCAAGAGCAAGACGAATACATGCTATTATCTAATAAAGATAAAGTAGATTATAAAAATAAACTATCTGGAGAATTAGAAGACGCATTGGCAACCCACGCCGAGATTAGTGTTCCTATGGAAGAGGCAGGTCTGACTGAGAATTTACGCGGTGTAAATTTAACTAATTTGGGGATCGGTTATGTTGTTGGCAATGGTGTTTCTTCCGCTTTAAATTTTATACCTGGTTACAGCGAACTTAACCCAATTAAACAAGAAGGGATCTTGGGCGGGGCGACAGCAGTAGGGACGGTGGCAGCTGCGAGTGGGTTAGGCTTGGAAACAACAGTCGCGACAGTAGGAGCGGGGGCTCTCGCACCAGAAATAGCAGCCGGTGGGGCAGGTGTTATAGCGGGAGTTGAAAGTGCGAAAGCGATTGGGTCGGCAGTGAAAAAAGCGGGTGGAACACAGTTAGAACAAGACGCAGCCGCAGATATTGGGGGTGGTGCGGTTGGTGGTGCGACCTCAGGTCTAGTTGGTACTGGGGTGGCTTTAGGGGCGGATGCTTTATTGGGTAGTGAATATGGATCTGCTTTCGGACCTGAAGGAATTTTAATCGGTGCTGGAATTGGTGCGGGTCTAGGTGCTCTAAGTTTGGCGGTAGATGTGGCAAAAAAACCCCTTAGCGAGGCATGGGATACATTTAAATCGCTATTTTAAAATATAGTTATATTATATAATGGAACTATATAAACCAATTAAATCGAATAGAAAAGGCAAAAAAATGATGGTTTTGACAAATAAAGGAATTATACATTTTGGGGATGCTAATATGGAAGACTATACCCAACATAAAGACGAGGTAAGGCGTAAAAATTATTGTGCGAGGTCCGCTGGTATAAAAGATAAAAACGGCAAATTAACTTTTAAAGATAAGGATCGAGCAAACTATTGG
>Ga0181380_1001349_pt1 | contig 10781 bp, 7 predicted proteins | sample 3SPOviralmetaG_FD_130116 | JGI IMG/M metagenome (GOLD analysis project Ga0181380, IMG submission 130116) | Marine viral communities from the oligotrophic San Pedro Time Series (SPOT) site, San Pedro Channel, CA, USA - 3 SPOT_SRF_2009-08-19 | ecosystem: Environmental > Aquatic > Marine > Strait... | reverse complement strand
TCCATTTTCTTTAACTGCATGTTAAGTTGGAATTCATGATCCATTAATTGCTTTTTTATCATAGCTTCAGCTTGTAGCTTTTGTTGCTCCATTTCAGCTTTAGCTTGTTCTAACTGTATTTTACTTTGAGTTAAAGCTTGTTCTTTTTGTACTTCTGCTTGAGCTGCAACTTGTTGAGCTTGTGCATTAGCTTGAGATTGCGCTTGTATATTCTCCTGTTGCATTTCTTGATCTTTCTTAAGCTTCTCTCTTCTTCTAACCTTAAGCAATTGGTTTGCTAATTTAACGTTCTTAATATCTCTTAAATCAATAGCGTCAGTTAACTCTATTAACTGTTGCTGTAAAGCTTGCTGTATATTGTTTTCAAGCATTTGTCTCTCTTCTTCATCTGGTTGTAAATCAATAAATATACCAAAGTCATATAGATGTAAATTTTTCATTTCATCTAATGTTGCTACATTGTGAGTTCCAATGCTTTGTATAAACGCGTCTCTTGTTGGTGAGTACTCTATAATATCAGATATTCTTAATGATAAAGCCTCGGCCATTTCAGCTGTTAAAAATAAACCAGCTTGTAATATATGTCTTGTTGCCACGTTTGAATTTGCAGCTGCAAGCTTTTGTACACCAACTAAAGCTTTCGCGTCAGGCGTGCTAGCATCTCTTGCTTCATTAAGACCGGTAACATCCCTGATCATTTGTAAATAATAGTTGTACGTTTGAATTAGTGATTGCATTTTTGCACCACCATTACCAGATTGAATTTCCTGTATAGGAACTTTTCCTGGGTTCATGTCACCATCAGAAGTCATTGATCTACCTATTATAGATCCCGTCTGAAAGAACATATTTAATGCTTCTTGAGGATTATAATTTGTACCGTTACCTAAATCTATTTCTGCAAGACCATCAGCATCTAAATATATGCCGTCAGGTACCATTCGCGAAAGGACTTGTTGGAGTTTTAAGTGTGTTAATTGTATCATGTCAGCAAAACCAGTTATTCTACCAACTAATGATTCTATTTTACCTTTATACATACGTGGTGCTACAATACTATAGTTCATTTTAACTTTAGTAAAATCGCTTTTAGGTCTCATCATATTTTTAGCAAGTTCCCATTTAAGTAGTCTTTCACTACCTAAAACAAGAGCTCCTTCATATAAAACCTCTATAGATCTTGACATTTTACCATATCTAGCTTCTAATAAAGCATCTTGAACTGGGTTAAATGTATCATCTTTAATTATAACTTTGCTAGCACCAGTAGCAGTTTCTTTTACTTTATAAACCTCGTTAGCATATGTTTTATAATTAAAATATAAAACTTCAACTTGGTTTTTATCAGCAGACTCAGAGCTACCCATATCTTTATTGTAATAGCCTTTTTTAAGTTTGCTTTGAGATGTTATCTCTTCTAAATCTTCTTGTTTTAAATGAGGAAATTGTTTCATTAACTCATTAACAGGTATTGTTTTAACTTCACCTACATAATATATGTCATCAAAATAAGGTGACTCAGTGTGAGAATATACCAAGTTAGCTGGATCAACGTACTCTACCGTAACACCTCTAGATGTATCAAAAGTACATTTAGCTGCTCCAATACCTAAAACAGCTATATCGTAATAAAATCTCTTTTTAGTTAATTCATATCTATTACCTTCAAACAAAGTGTTAATAGCTTGTTCTTCAGCTAATTCAACCGCTTGCTTGTAATTTAGCTGCATGTGTAAAGCTAATTCTTCTTCTGAATCAGGCAACTTATCAGGTTGATTAGCAAATAAATTAACACCAAAAGCTTCTTCAGCAAACTGATTAAGCTCTTTTGTTTTAAGGTCTCTAATAATACCTTCCATGTATTTTGTTCTCTTACTAACACCGTAAGGGTCTTGAGAGAAAGCTTTTACATCATATGTTCTTTCAGCAATACCATTTACAACTATATCAACAAATTTAGGTATGATAGGTACAGGTGTCCAATCTAAATTAAGATAAGATAAATCACCATTTATAGATAATTCATTTTTATACTTTTGTATAGACTGTTCTCCTCTAGCATAAAGTCTTAGTTTATGAAAACTGTTCTGATGACTAGAAAACCTATAACCACTGTTATCACGTTTAAACCATTCGTCTTCAATTGCCTTAGCAACTTTAAGACCATAGTCTATCGTAGCTTTTTCTGAATCGCTTGCGACTTGACTAGGGAAAAAACCTTTTGAAAATGAATTAGCCATATTGTTATTGTATTAATTTTGAATGCATCCCTTTTTGTTTATATTTTGCAATGCTTATGTTTAGTTTTTGTTTTTCAATTTTTGCGTTAGGATTATATAAATGTCTGTTACAAGCCATTATAGCTAAACCGCTACTTATAGCAGCATCAAACGCTGTTCTTTTGTTTATATCAAATTTTGCCCAATCTTGTAATGTTTCAGTAAAATACATATCACCATATACACCTTCACCTTTATGACCAACTTGACCTTGTATATACATTTCTATCGCAGCCGCATGAGCTTGTTTTATATCTTCACTAGAGTTTGGTATACCACCAACTTCTCTTTCTGCTACAGATAATTTATTCCAAACTTTATCTGGTCTGTTCATGCTGTAACCTCTGTAACCACGTCTTCTTAAATAATACAATAAACGGGGTTTATTATTCTCTGCAAGTAAAGGCATGCCGTAAAACACTAGTGCCATTAAAACGTCCTCAAAGAATATATCAGCAGTTTGTGGTCTAGCTATATATTCTAGAAAAAACGAATTAGGTGGACAGTTTTCCATAGAAAACTTTGTTAAACCATGTAAAGCACCTTTTGAACCTTTACCATCTACTGTCCCTGATATATCATAAGAGTCACATCCAAATGCTCCCATATGTTCATTACCAGGATATTTTCTATTACCTTTGTTTGTAATATTATTTTGAAGGTGTCTAGGTGGAACCCAGCTGACTTTAAACCTACCATTAGGATCTGGATAAAAGATCACCTCACTATCCTTGATACCATTAGTCCACTGAAAATTACCAGTTGTTAGACTGTTAGATGATCCGGTACCTTCGTTATAATCTATTTGCTCGTATATTTTTGCTAAATTAAATATACTATTTTTTGTTTCGTCTCTGAAAGCATGTTCTTCAGTTCTTGGAAATTGACGATAAAACTCATTAAGAGCATCTCCGTCATTTTTTAATCCATCAGCCTCGTTGTTCCAGTGTTCAATAATTCCGATGTCGATCGGTTCATTGTAAGGGCCAACAGTTTCTGTTTCAGGTGTGTCGAAGACAGGCATCCCAAAACAATCAATGAATCCCTCGTAATTCCATTCCATAGGAATGAACAAACTATATAATCCCGAGCTTGTTTGCCCATTGCGGTTTCTATTTGTGACATCTGATGCATTATATAATCTTTTGAAGTTATCTCCTCCTTTATCTAAAGCGTTTGATGTTGAACCCATCATACACTTACCAATAATTCTACTACCTAATCGTAGTGTTGTTTTTGTAACTCGCCAGTTATTTAATATGTTATTAGGTCTTTCCCACTTACCTGATTCATCATGTACTAATAACTTAAGCTTTTCACCATCATAACTGTTATCACCAGTATTTTTCCAGTCAATAGTTGTATCTAATCCTTGTAAAGCTTCTGGTTTATCGGTGCTAGTAATGTTCCGTCTTGTAAGCTTTGATGCAGGTACGCGGTATGCAAGTTCTGTTTTTGGACGGTCCATACCGTCTTGGATTGGTTTAAAGAAAAATGGGTAGTTAACGGATATTGGTACGACTTTATCGGTAAACATTTTTTTAGCATCTGGTCCTGACTTAGACAGTATTCCAAATCTAGAGTCACTTGATATTGTTGCCATGTTAACGGCTTCACCTGATGCCATGAATGAAAAACCAGATCGTCTGTTTTTAAGATAACACATTCCGTAGCATCTTGTATCTGCTTTGCAAGCTTCCCAGAATATAAAGAATAATCTGTTTGCTTCTCTAAAATCTGGTTGCCCAACATCAATCTTGGACCACTGCAGGTACATATAATGAGTACCAGTAATATAAGTAGGGTTATCTTTATTATAAAACCAAAAACCTTCTTCTCTTCTTTTAAACTCATTTTCTATGTAATCTATATATTTCTTTTTGAAATCATCAGGATATTGTTTCCAATCAAAAATAGTTTTAATTCTTTTTAGCTCACTAGGTTGCTCTGTGTATTTCCAAGAATTATTATTAAATTTATATGTATTATCTTCTTTTGGTAAAGCTATTTTTAGGTTTTGTATTTCATATATCTCACCTATTTTACCAGTCTTAGATATAATAACTACATCGTGTTCCTTGTTATATCCATATTGCCACTTTTTTGACTTATTTAATCTAGCAATAGTATTTTTTTTAATAGGCTCTATAACCTTATATAAGCTTTGCTCGTACATTATCTAGATCTTTTTTCAGCAAAACCAGAAAAAGCTATTTCTTTTTTCTCTTCAACAACTTTACCTTCCAACATATTTTCTTCTTCTTGTATTCTGTTTAGAATTTCAAAAGCATCAAATATAGCTAGTTTTTTTGTAGCTGCAGCATTCTTTAATCTATCAGCTGATATATCATCGTCTGAATCAACTATAGCTTCTTTAGCTACTTTAATTAATTCTTCAACTGCTTTATGTCCAGCTTGGATTATATTCTTTTTCGTCTCCTTGATATTCATACTTATTAGTTATTGATTTGCTAAATATTCTATACAGTCTATCACCATCTAAAATACATTCATATTCTGTGTTTGGTTTAAAACCAACTAAATCACCACTTTGTAATCCAGCTTTTTCAAGACTGCTGTCAGCATACTTAAGAACACCTACTAAAGGTTTTTCTTTATCAATACTATAAATATCATTAGATTCAATTGGTTTTACAAAGCAATAAGCATCAACAGCGTTCCATTTACCATCTCTCTTATAAGCAAATACTTGATCCCAATGAACAAAGTACATGTCTTCTTTGTAATAGCTTTTACTATTTTTCTCTACACCTCTAACATCTTTCCAACGTCTAAAAACATTGTGGTGAGTTATAATTTCATCACCTGGTTTAATATTAGTTTTTATAGCGCTAGGTATAGATATAACTATAGCGCTTTTACTTACGTAGCTATGGTTGTAATTATCGGTATTAAGTATAAGATCATTACCATCTACACTTTTAGTGTTGGAATATCTGGAATTTAATGGTCTTATTATAAAATTGTTAACACCCTGCATTAATACTCAAGATTAAATTCAACAGCTATAGCCATGTTCTTATTAAAATCTTTCCAAGGTAAAACCTCGTCTGCTTTTTTAATATATATTCTATATTTATCGTCTTCTTCTACTATATCAGAGATAGTATGCCCTCCGTAGACCTCTTGACCTACGGAGTAATGCATAGCTTCATTTTTATAATCTTTACCGATACTAATCTTTCGTATCAGATTCATCTTTCGGTAGTTCAGAAATTGTACCATCTTGAATGTTTACAGATACTTTACCGTATTCCTCTTCAAGTTTGTCTTGCATAGCTTTTAGCTTCATTTGAAAGTCTCCAATTGTAGCCATTAAACCAGCTTTTTGTGTTTCAATTTGACCAACTGATAACTGCGCGTTGTTAATTTGCCCAACTAATTCTTGTAAATCTTTTAGTTGTTCGTCTGTGATTTTTAAATCGTCTGTCTTTTTTGCCATAATTTTAATTTAATTTAAGTTAATTTAATTGTTATACGTCTGTATAATCTTTGTAAGCGTCTAACGCTTTTAAAGCTTCGTAACCTTGTATTATAGGGTTTTTAGCCGAAGTGTTTATTTTTAGATCAAAGTTAAAAACAAAGTCAGAAACATGACCATTAGCGTCTGCATCTCTAGCTGCTTTGTCTTTAAAAACTCTAACTAAGCATTGAGAGTTTGGTTTTTTAACCCACTTTGTTTCATAAATAGCCTCGATTTTTACCGTTACACCATCTTCCTCCATAACTGCAGGTGTTTTAACAGATGTCTCTAATTGAGAGTGTAACATGTAATCAAAGCTAGTGATTTGTAAGTAAGCGTCGCTTAATACAATACCTTTGAAAGTATGTGATCCTTGTATTGCCATTGTTTAAAATTTTAAGTTGTTTTCTATGTTTATATTATTACACACTTTATCTTATTATTAAAGCGCTTGTGTCACTCTCTATGGTATTGCACAGTTTGTGTGGGATGTTATTACACCAGACGAGTTAACAACTATTGTTCTGTTTGTTATTAAAGCGTTGTCTGCATAACCGTATTTTCCTGCGCTTAAAGTTGAGCTACCTGTTGCTGAGGTATACACGGTATCACCAACCGCTGGTGTGCTGTCACTGTAGTACCTGTATGTAATCTCAGATTCAATACCACATGCTGAACTTTTCCCCATTTCATCTGATGTCATAAACGCTGTTCTTGTAGCTGCGGAAGAAGCTGTTGTAACTTGTTCGTTAGCACCATATGTTGTACCAGCTGCGTTAGTAGCGTATGCCCTATAAGTATAAGTTGATGATGCTGATAAACCTGTTACCGCTTCGCTGAAATTTCCAGTAGAATTAGTTGTGTCGGCTTGATCTGTTGTAACACCAGTATCGCCTGATACAAAGCTAGTAGCCACATTACCTGACTTATACACAAATCCCCTAGCTGATACAGTACCTGTTGTGCTAAAATTACTAGCAAGCCCTTTGCTGCTAACATTACCATTCATTGTGAATCCACTTGATGTAATACTTGATTCACCGCTAGTTGTAACTGTTGGAGCTACACCACTTCCACCACCAATCACTTGTTGACCAGGGCAACTAACGCTAAACCACCAAGCTGTACCACTTAATGGTGCTGAAACTTGCATATTAGATGTACTTGCTGATGTGTTTTTATTAAAAGTAATAGTACCTCTACCTTTTGACGGGGGTGTATAACTTCCTGATAATGTTGTTATAGTTGCGCTTGAATTACCGTCTGTCGCTTGTAGAGCTGTTAAATAACTTGAATTACCAACAAAACCAGCTCCTGTGCCATTTCCACTACCACTTGTGTAAGTATTACCGTTCCATGTAAAAACAAATTTATCTGGTTTATCATAAGCTTCATATTCTATTGTAACAATACCAGTTGCACTACCTAGGTTTATAGGGTAATTAAATGTTCCTTGACCGCCATCATGATAAGCTAAGTTACAAGCGGGTGAAGCCGCATCGTGATCATAGCTATAAAATTCAGACATTCTATAAGGTGCAACGTTATCTGGTTTTGATGCACTAAAACCATTTGTTGCTTCAGCTACAAAAGAATTACCATTAGCATTACCACCAATAGTTATATCTTTTAAACTTAATACGTCATCATAGTCGTAGTCATCATAATCGTCGTTTTCTTTTTCTGCCGCTAAAGCTGCTAACCTTAAAGTACCTGAGCTTGGAACTGCCATTATTTAATTTGTTTTTTAAGTTCTTCTACTTCCGCTTTTAATTCTTTTATAGCTTCAAGTAATATTGGTGTAATACCTTGATGTCTCATTGACAACATACCATTTTCGTTTTCTCTTACAAGTTCTGGTACAACTTCTTTTACGTCTTGTGCTATAAACCCTATATCTTCTTTTATATCTAATATACTATCTGATTTTTTCCAATCAAAAGTAACGCCTTGAAGCTTCATTGCTTTATCTAAAGCTGATTCTATAGGTTTAATATTTTCTTTTAATCTTTTGTCAGAAGGAGATCCAAAAGCAACAACGTCATTAGCTACGGTTAATTCACCAGAAGTTGATAGTGCCATTCTGGTTGAACTGCCAACATTCCATTTAAATATGCCTGAACTAGCTGATAGGTTAAAGCTATACCCACTTGAATCCCAATATTGTTGATGTTTTATAGTTGAGTTAGCTTTACTTATAAGTGCTCCTGATAAATCATTTCTAGTAGAACTTATAGATAAACTAGTTGTATTTGCTGATATACTTGTTGGGTTACCATATCCAATAGCAACATCTCCAACAGCATTAATAACCATTCTTGTTCCAAAACCAGCAGAACCATTTTGTGTTTGAAAAACTAAAGAACCTTTGTCATCTGCACCGTCTCTAAAACCTGCAACTGTTGCTACACTATCACCATTGTTGTGAAAAATTACTTCGCCAAAACTTCCATCTGTACCATTAGTTCTTTTACCATTAATACTAACATGTGCGTATGATGCTGTAGAAGCATGGTTTATTACCTGAATATTTCCATCACACTCTAAAGTACCTGTAAAAGTAGTATTATTACTAGAGTCAATTTCCATTGCTAAAACAGTACCAGAGTGTTTAGCTATACCAAAATTAGTATTAGCAGAAGCACCCATTATATTCTTACCTAATCTCCAGTCTGTACCAGAAGAAGCTCCTATATACATGTAACTACTACTTGCTAAACTACCGTCGTTTGTAAACCTAGCAACTTCAGAAGCTATGCCAGAAGCAGGGCCTTTCTGTGATACTTTAAATTTATTATTTGTACTAGTTTTTTGCCAACCAACATACTCTAAAGCTATAGCTGCGGATAAGTTTGAGGTAGGTCTAGTTTGATTTATTTGACCTTTTTGAGTTGAAGAGTCATATGTAGTTCCAAACCCATGGCATGTTAACTTTGGTATGTAAGTACTATTATTAACAGCCCAAGATCCTATTGGATTAATTTCAACAACTGTCACTGGCTCTCTATCAGCTCTATAGAGCCTGAATATTATTTCGCCTGTGTTCCAATCTACATTTGTTCTATAGTAAAATTCAACTTCAGTTGCACTACCACCATAACCACCTCCGATCCTGTGATCTAAAGTTTGAAGTATTGTAACTGAATTTAATCCACCAATAGTTTGGCTAGTACCGTTACTAGTGTTTATTAAAAATTTCTTTAAAGTCTTACCGTTATGGTGTCTACCACCTGTTCTAATTACAAGCTCAATGTCAGCTGCTAAACCTGCGTTTGAATAACCAGATGGAATAGCTATTGTATACCAACCATATATACCCGTGTGAGTATTTTGACCTGAAACAACTTGATGGTTTACATCTCTTTGCTTTAACAAGCCATATCCGGCAACTGCTTGAGTTGCACCTGACTGTGTGGTTCCATTTTGTAACATTAACCTAGAGTTACCATTGTTACCAACACCTGATATAGTAAGATCATTATCTACTGTAGTATCACCGTTAAGGTAAGTTGTTCCGTCGTTATAAAAATTAAAACTTGTACTTACAGCTCCAACACCAAGTCTACCATAAAACGTAGCGTCTCTAGTATCGTCAATAAATAAAGCTGTTGCAAGAGCAGCAGGAGTACTTCCGTTACCAGAACCATACGCAACTTGAAAATATAATTGACCATTAAAATTACCACCATCGCCAGCGTATATTTGAGCCATATCCCACTGTGTAGTCGCGCTTGGGTGATCTGTTTTGAAGAATATTCTTGGTTTATCATTGCTGTATCTTCCAAATAAATCTAATCTACCACTATTACTAGCGCCACCTGGTTTACCAATTTGTAATCTATTTTGTAATACACCATATCCACCAGGTGTTATGTTTAAAACCTCACCCATACTTGTACTACCAGCATTGTCTGCTAGTTTTAAAGAAAAGTTACCAAAACCATGAGCTGAACTATTACCATCAGTGTTTGGTCCAGATGTTACTAAATCTATTTTCATGTAGTCTTTATTAAGACCACCATAATCATCAACAGTTCTACGGCTATTTAATGATATTACATTATAAGTAGAATTTGATACTATGTTTTTTCTTGATCTTAAAATACCATTGCTATAATAAGCACCTGTTGATACAAAGTCACCATTAAAAGTAGTTAAACCACCAACTGTTAAAGTGTTGCTTATGTTTAAATCAGTTACACCCGACCATTCACCTACGTTTAAATCAAACTTGTAATCATCATCTTGTGCTTCTATTATCTTAGGATTATAAAAATAAGACTTAGAACCGTTAACAGAACCATAACAACTACCTAATCTTAAATGTACTAAACTTGTTGTAGAGTGCATAACACCTGTGCCACCACTAATACCAGCAGCTTGTGTTCTATTATTGGTAGCGTATCTATCTGCTGCAGAATCTGCTTGACCACTAGTTGTTCTGTGTGATTTTAATTTAAAAGTTAGCTTAGTCCAGCCATTGATATTTGCAACGACAGTTCCTGTGTTATTGCTATTAGCGTGTGTTTTTATTTTATTAGTATGGAAATAAGGGTTAGAAGTAATTCTATTACCAGCAGAATTAAACTCATGCCAACCTAAGTACAAGTGATCATCACCTGTAGATTTAATCCAAACGCTAAATTCATAATCTTTTTCAGGATTAACTTTAATATTTTCTGAACTATACCAGTTATAACATGTTGCATTATTACCATTACCAGTAGAGCAATGAGCCTGTACTTTAGTACCGTCCATAAATGTGTGCTCCTCTCTAACACCACTCACAGCTATGTCAGTACCTTTTCTAATCATATTAGCACCACCTAAATTATCAGCAAGCAAACCGTCAGGAGCATAAGCAAATTGACCAACGTTAGTACCAGTGTTATTAGTAGATACACCTCCATGAAAACCTAAGTGTAATATATCTTTTGCGTTAGCTCTTAGTGTTATAAAGTCAGTTGTAAATTTTATATACGTATCGGTGTCACCTTTGTGGTATATGTAATCGTGTA
>Ga0181380_1001347_pt1 | contig 10793 bp, 18 predicted proteins | sample 3SPOviralmetaG_FD_130116 | JGI IMG/M metagenome (GOLD analysis project Ga0181380, IMG submission 130116) | Marine viral communities from the oligotrophic San Pedro Time Series (SPOT) site, San Pedro Channel, CA, USA - 3 SPOT_SRF_2009-08-19 | ecosystem: Environmental > Aquatic > Marine > Strait... | reverse complement strand
TTTTACAGACCCATATTCTCTTGTGTTTAATTTATTGTAATAAAATGCACTAAATGATTTAGGCTCTTCAAAACTAAAACTAATATCATTAAAAGGTACGCTAAAGTTTGATTCTCCCTCTTCTGTATTTACAAACTCAGTTATATCTCTAGTTGCACCACCTGCATAAAAGCTATCTAGCGTTTGTACTTTTATTTGACTAAATGTACTACTTGATACATCATCATCTACAAAAGCTGTAAGGTTAAATGTTTTAAAAAGGCCTGTTAAGAAATTTAATATTTTCATATCAGGTATCTGGTCTGCAATATAAATTGTATCTACTACTGAGCTTGGACTTATTGTACCAGCAGCTACAGTTCTTGCATTTTCAAACACACCTAATCTTGTAAGTGTTTTAGTAAAAGACATTTCATAAGTCATATTTAAACTTGTTTCTGTTGTCTCTATAACAAACTCTACATTATGTCCATCTACTGTATTAAATAAATCTGTTACAAACTCAAACTCTAATATTGTATTTGTAGTACCTGATGTGTGATCTAATTCAGATATAACTTCATTTGTACCTGCTTTCCTTAATCTAACTGTAAATTGTTTTGTATTAACAGATGGTGTTACAGTCCATTTGACTTTCATCTTTTCGATGTCTTGGCCATTATTTAATATACCTGTTTGAAATCTAAATATACCCCCATCAAATACAGGTGCAAATCCTGTAAAACTATCAGGAGGGTTTTGTGTTGTACTATTGTCAAAGAATTGTGTAACATCACCTGTAAAACTTTGTATCTTATCTACTACTATTAAATTAGTATTTGTTTCATTTGTAGGTGTTACTCCTATCTCTCCTTTGTTTCTATGTAGCCACATATATATATTAGAAAAGAATCCTGTTGTTTTAAAAAAGTCATCAGTAAAGTTTACATCTATTTCTGCATCTTGTTCTATTACTTTAATAATATCTATAATTCTTAATGCAGGTTTTAGGTCTGTAAACTGAAAGCCTTTAGTTGTACCTAATCTTTGATTCACTCCTGAGCCCCCACTATCAGCTTGGCTTCCACTATAATATAAGTTTCTTGTTGTATCACTTCTAGCTTGACTTGTTAAAACTCCACCTGCACCACTATCATATATAAATCTTTGTGTGTGTGATATTAAAGGATATATAATATGTGGTACTGATACTGATTGGTCATTCAATACAGACACAAAACTTTGTAATCCTTGTTTTACTCTTGTTACATTATAGTCGTGATTAAATTGTGAAAAATCTAAACTACTTAGTTTTCTATCTTTTACACGATCTTTGAGTTGTATAGTCTGGCCATAAAAAGTAATGTTATAACTTTCAGGTACATTGTTTTTAAGTTTGACACCATTCATAACAATATACCCTGCCTTGAAAGGCTTATAGTTTAATTCAAGTATTGCATCTAGTTTTGAGTTAGCATCAAATATACCATTAGGTATTGCATCTGATATTAAGTCTCTTCTATAATAATGTTTGAATAGTTTATTGTTTACGCTTGTTGCCGGTAAATTAAATGTCCTTGTAAAGTCTGTAAATATTTTTTCTATATCTCTTATGTCTTGTATCGTCTGTGTAAGCGTGATTTGCTCATCTTCAAATAAATCTAAATGCTGAAAGTTTATATCAGTTATAAGATTTATCTCATTCCATTTCCTAAATGTATTCTCCCAAAGAGTTTCTGTCAAATTCCAAATATCTGGATTTGGGTCAGGACTATCTAAAAGAATACTCGGTATTGCAAGGCCTACTTGATTCATTATCTTATAGTGTTTAGTTTATCGTATGCAAATTTAAATTCAAGTGTATAATTTGACAATCTATCATTCAAGCTAGTTTTGAAAGTAACTTGTTTATTTTGTGGTATAATAGGTAATTGTTGATTGTCTTTAAATATCCAACATCTTGGAGACATAAGTAATTCTTCTATCACCTGATTATAACTATCATTTACATATCCAGTGTTTACTACAATCTTTTCTCTTCCCATTATGTTCCTTGTCTTATACTGATGATTGTTTACAGAATATGTTGCACCTGTTGTAAGTGTGTTGGCCTTATACTCTTCTCTTTCTATGTCTATACTTTCTACTGACTTTAAGAAAAAGTTTACTCTTTGTAAAGCCCCAAACCTATTAACAAATGTTACAGGTAAATTTGTAAACTTCTCACAATGTTGTTCTTCTACTTTTATTGTTTCTGTACTTCCACCTGTTACTATATCTACACTTGTTAATGTAGCTGTTGTACTTGTTGCATATTCTATTGCTGTGTTTGTAGTATCTATGCCTGTGCCTACTGTTACACTAGATACTGTTGTACTACCATTTTTAAAATTTACAGTAGTTGCACCAGTCAAAGTATCTGATCCTGAATTTACACTAAGGTTGGCTAATACAGGAATCTTTAATATCTCTTGACTTTCTCTAAATATAGTATCATTAGACATCAGTTTAGTTGTACTACCTTTAAAAGCACTAAGAGATAGTGTGGTCGCACTATTAGTTTGTGTTTCTGTAGTAAACCCATCTTCAAAATAGCCTACACCATCAAAGGCCAACATATTAGTTGTAATTGCATCAAGTGCTGTACCTGATGAGTTTCTAGGTGTTGCTACTGTCTTGACCCAAACATTAAGGCCATTGTTTCCGAATGTTCCACTAAAGCTGTAGTTAATATAATCTTTTATAAGCTCACCTATCTCAAATATCACAAAGTTATTATTAGATACTTCATTCTTTCTAAGCTGATAAGTTATATCAGGACTTGCTTGGTATGTGCCACTAAATATTGATATATTAAGATTACAGTCAGCTAGGTTTGTGTTTGCTACTTTTATATATACTGGTGAGTTTATGTTTACTTTAAATATTGCCATCTTCTATTGTTTTTTCTGCATCATTTACAAATGCTGCTATTAGTTCATTTGGTAAAGTTTTAAATCGTTTTTCAAAAGGTTTTGTGAAAAATAAACTAGGCCTTATACCTTGTTCAAATATTGTTTTAGCTATTGCAAAGTTTAATCCTTTTCTATTTGCAAACCTACCTCCATTTTGTCTTGGAGCTATTCCTTTTCTCACAGTCCATTTGTCAAATGCCTTTGCAGGTGGCCTTTTGTTTGTATATTTAAAAGGTGTGTTATATTTTTTCTTTGTACCTGAAACACCCTGATCTTGATAAGCTCCATATTCATCCATTAGGAATTGTAATATAAAACCTGAATTGTCTGATAGTATCTTGTAGTCTAAAGAATTATATAAAGCCTTAGAAACATTTTTCTTTTTCTTTGTTAAGTTGCTTCTTGATTGCTGTATCACATACTTTGCAAAACCATTTAATATATCTCTTGTATCTTGTAACTCCATTAGCAACTACTTATATCGTTTTCAATTAATATATCCATTGTTGCTGCCCATCCAGCTAATCTGTTTTCAAACCTTTCATAAAAAGGCTCACAAGTAGGGTCTCCATCTAATTGATATTTTGTTGTATATAATGACCCTCCTCTCAGCAAGAGTATAATTCTGTTTAATACTGCTAGTTGAGTATTTAATATATCTTGTTCATTATCATTACCTACAAATATATCTGTCTCTGCATCTTTATATTCGTTTACAATATCCATTGCCATAATTGTTATGTTAAAGGATAATGTTTGTTCTTGAGCTGTTACACTATTTACTATAATGTGTGCTAAAGGAAATATTGTTTGTTTGTTTAAATCTATTTGTGTTATATCACCTGTTGTTACAGAGTTCACATCACTATCACTAAGTAGATTAGCTTTGATTGTTTCTGTTACTTGGTAAAAACCTCTTATACCTTGATTACTCATCTCATTTTACTTTTTATTTGTTTCGATTCTATGTCGCTTTTTTCTTTCATAAAGGTTAGCATAGTTAAACATTTATGTACATTTAATTCAGTGATATTTTCAAATCTTCTAATATCCCCTTGAGAGAGTGCATAAATTGATTGATACCATCCTCCCCATTTTTGTTGAAATTGGGAGAAAGCTGTGAGTGAATGTCCTTGTTCTGTTCCAAATAAACTGTCATAATCTTCGACAAGTCTATTCCTAAACGATAAAAAAAAAACATTGCACCAAACACTATACTCATAGGCATATCTTTATATACCTCTTGACCTTGAGCTGTATAATCTTCTATTTGATATTTGCCCATATATGTATTTTTTATAGGCCTATATAATACTGCCATAGCCTTTTCCATCTCTTCCCACTTAGATATATAAGTATCAAGATCAACATATTCACCTAAAGTCATATCATCTAAGTTTGGTATAAAACCATACTCTACACCATTTAATTTGAATCTATTTATAAGTACAGGTTTCTGTTCAAACATATCTGCAAGTATTCCTGTGATTCTATGAACATCTTTAGCTTTCATCTTATAAGCCTCTTTAAGTTCTATGCCACAAAATATCTCTATCATCTTAGTTGCTAAAAAGTTCTCATCTTTATTCTCTTCTTGTGCTTTTAAAAACTTCTGATATTGACTTAGTTTGATTTCTGACAAATCATTAGGTACACTTATTTTAACTCTCATATATATATATCGAAATCTAAAGTGGATTTTTGACAAAAAAAAAGGAGGCCCTTTTGAGACCTCCTATCACTCGGTTACCACGAAAAATTAACCAAACATATTATAACAACTAATATACCGAGTGTGTACTATAAATACATTAACTGTACCCATACTCCTAACCAAAAGAAAAAGGAGAGTAGTAATGCTTTGATAAAAAACTTTATGCTCTCCATTTTTTGTTTGGATTTTTGTCATTTATAAATTGTTCTCCAAATGCTAACATAAAAAGTCTTTTCTTTTCAGACTTAGTAATTGTACCATTTTGTAATTTTGTATTAAGTTTTTTGTATTCTTTCATTGTTTTGTTTTTAAAATGTTTCTTCGTTTATAAATTCTCTACGATATAAGTCGGCCCTGTAGTTTATTTCGTCATTACTAATGTGTATAAGTTGGTCATTTACCCAAACAAATAAAGATTTTTTGTTAGGTGATATTGTTGACTTAATTCCGTATTCTGTAAACCATTTTTGAGCAACCTTTTTTTTATCTATTTTATCTGTTTTCCATAGATGGTTAAACTTTGTTTTATTTAATTTATCTATTGTTTTCATATTGTTTTGTTTTTAATTATACTCAAATCTACAACTTTATTTTGGAATAATTAACATTTTTTAATAAATATTTTATCTACCTCTGTTATCTTATTGCATATTTACCCTTGTTTGGGTTTTGTAGTTGCATCATTAAAGAGTATCTAGCAGCATCAATACAGTCAGGATGCGCACCTGTAGGTTTCTGTATGTTGTTTCCCTCTTTGTCTTTGTCCCATACATATCCTTGTAATTCTTTTATAAGATTCTTAGACCTAGATGTTACATATATATCATTTTGATTTATAAGGTTGATTCCATATATAACTGAATCTCTACCTTTTGTTACAGGGAATATTCTATGGCCATAGTTTCTCAGCTCTTGTATTGACTTAGGCTCTGCACTATCTGCGTATATATGTTCTAAAACCCTATTGTCTGTTAAGAAATTACTTATGTCTCTATTAAGCATACCCTTTCTATAAAGAAGCTCATCAAATATATAAGCATTGTTCCATTTGTATAATCTTATGTAGGTTGTAGGATCAACAGAATAACCAAAGTCAAGACCTGCACATAAAAGCCTAGCATCATCAGGTATCTTATCAATAGACTTCCAATCAGGAATACAAGCACCCTCTAAACTACCTATCTCTCCAAGTCCATATACTTTCCACCAATTAGCCCAATATGTAGATGTCTTAGCTTTTACTTTAGCTTTCTCTATTTCTTTTACTATAGATTCAGGTAAGCTGTTATTGTCTTTGTATGTTAGTGTTAAGAAGTCTGTATCTTCTTGGCCTATCAATTCTTTATCTACCCAAAACAAATTAGTAGGATTATAGTCAAGCCATATATTACCTGATGTTCTTACTGCTAGTTGTTGGTATGCTTCAAAGCTGATGTTGTTACACTCATTAATAAATAAGTCTGTTCTCCTTGCACCTCTTAGTTTGTCAGGTTGGTCTGTACTAAAGAACTCTATATAGCTATAAGTGCTGAATTCGTATTTTAAGATACTTCTATTGAACTTTCTCTCATCGTACCTATTCAAGGCCTTCATTATGTTTAGAAAGTCTTTTAAAGCACCTCTTCTTAAATGAGGTATTGATTCTGCTACTACACTTATTTCTTTGTGTGGATTTCTACAAGCATAGTCTATAAGTATTAAAAGAACTGCAATAGTTTTACCAGCAGAGCTACCTCCTCTAATTATTCTTGTTCTTTGATTTAATGATCTAAGTTTTGTAAGAGCTGTAGTCTTAGTAAACATTAGTCAATGAATATTGGTTGGTCATCGTTGATATGAATGTCTTTAGTTTCTTTAGGCCTACCGACATAATAATTATAATAAAGCTGTACATACTTATAGTCTTTTTTTTCTAATCCCTCCTTTAGTGCTATAAAAGCCAAAGGCTCTAATGGTTTTAGTTTTTCTATAAGTTGTATCTCTTCTGTCTTTGGTTTTCTACCAGCTCTACCTTTTGTTGAGTGTCCTCCATTGTTTTTTCTGCCATCCATAGAATTAATATAATTTAATTAATTAATCTTTTGTATATCTATATATCGAAAAATTTAATTAATTTTTGTTCACAAAGATTGTTTTAAAATTTCTAAACATAATTCTTGCGGCACTACACTTCTTTGATAATTGCCTTTTAATCCTTGAGTTCCTGTTTGGCTACCTCTTGGTGCTGGTTGATGATGGCAGTTTTTGTTTCCGTTAAAACACTCTGGTCTTGGTTGCCATCCATTTGGATTGAATACCGATCTTAAATTGTTAGTCCAAATATCAGTAGGTTTTGCTCTTGTATCTCCATACTTACAATACCACACTGTAGTTCTTTGTAAACCTTTCATAAAGTCTAATTTTCTTAGTTTGCCTCTTGGATTTTCAATATACCAGTATCTAGGATTTAATTGTTTTATAATGCTTATTGTTTTTTTTATGAGCTTAACCCCAAACACTGCTTGTTCTGTTTTAGGTGTGTGGTCTTTGTTCCAATGCTTACCAATACTTGCAACACTAAAATAAGTACAAGGAGGAGATGCCCATATAATATCAGGCCTGAAAGGTATTTTGTTTATATTAAATTTTAGAATATCTATTGAGTAATCTATATTATCAAAAGGATTGATGTCAGAACTATAAACATTATATCCAAGACTTTCTGCTGCCTTACCAATACTTCTGCTACCCGCAAATAATTCTAGTACATTCATACCTCTAATTCTTTTTGTTCTATCTCATCTATAATCTTTACTATTTTATCTATGTTTTCGTTGTTAAGATGATTAGCCTTTAATCTTACAAACTCTCTTTTAGATTTGTTGTTTACACCTTTGTTTGTTTTTGTTAGCTGTGTAAGCCACTTACCTATCTTTGTATTGTATTGTACATTTGTTTCAAAAGTATTTACTGCGTGTAGTACAGATGAATGACTTGATGTCTTTCCTTGTGATTCAAAGAACTCTGCTATTTGTTGCAGTTTCATCTTTTCATATTTGTATAGTACCCAAGCTAGTAAAGATCGTACCTCAACTACTTCTATCTTTCTTGTGTTTTCAAATACATCTAGCTTTGTTATCTTCTTTATTCTGTTTGCTATCTTAATTGCTTTTGTCATAATATTCCTTGTAATATATAATTATCTAAATCGTGGCCTTGTATAAAAAACTTTTCAAATACATCTATCGCCTCTAATGTTTTTCTTTTACCCTCTAAGTAAAACTCCTCACTACATTCCCAAATACCTATATCTAAACTACCTTTGTCTATAACCAGGAATGTGAAATCTTCATAAGACCTGTTGTATAGATGACAATATAAATAACATTGTACATCATAAGAATATTTCTTTGCTGAGTATGGAAAACCCTTTATGTCTGTTGTTGTCTTTATGTCTATGATACCTTTTTTACTTAGTACATCTGCTTTACCTCTAAATGGATATCCGTGTATCGTATCTATTGCAGATACTTCAAACTCACAGTCTGTTATATATTTCAGAGCTTGTTCATTCTTTAGAAAAGCATCAGCTATTCTTTCTGCATTTTCTCTTTCTGATCTTGTATATACTAAACCGTATTTTTCTTTGGCTTCCCTATATGCCTTTGAGTTTTTACTAGATACATTTACAAAGAGCTGTTCTTGGAATTTATCAGGCTCAAGTATTGACATATGTATAAGCCTACCATCTCTTAAAGGTTGTGTTTCTTTACTACCATACTTTGTTACATACTTATATGTTTTTGGACTTGATAACAGTAATTTTAAAGATGAACTACTTAGGACTAGCTGTGATAACTCTCCATAATAGAAATCATCATCTACCATTTTTTTTAACAAGTCTTGCTTGTTGTACTCGTTTCCGTCTAAAAGTTGTATCGTTTTCATAATCTTGTTTTATTAGTTTTGTTTCTAATTTGTTTGTGTATTCATATATCTCATTTAGACATTTAATATAGTTGCCTATCTCTTTTTTTCTTGTATCATTTGCTTTTTCAAATGCAGATGTCATAGCCTCACCTAAATAATTAAAGTGTGCTTCAAACTTTTGCTTTGCTTTTACGTCCATTGTTGTAACATCAAAAAGAAACATAAACACATAAAGAATATTATAAGTGCAAACTTTAAGGTCTGATATGTTACCTCGTTTTTCTTTGGGTCTCTACCTTGATTACTTCGATATTGTCTTTGTTCTTTCATTTCTATATATTTTATATTACTTTCTTTTCTTGTATATCCTATTTCATAAAAATAGTTGTCATTCAGATATGCTAGATAATTATTTTTTTTTGATTTCATATCCAAGTTCTGTCAATATTGATTTATGTTTTTCTACATAGTTTAAGACTTCTTGTTCTTTTTGGATTTTTTTTCTACAATAGTCCATTACTTGATTTTCTATTGGATTGTGATTGTTTTTTGCCATTGTTTTATTTTTATAGTTATTGGTTTAGTGCGCCATGCGCACAAACCTAATCTTTTAATTTCACTAATGTCTTTCCAAATCTCCAATTAAAAGGGTCAGTTAGTTCACAAAATGTATAGCCTTTGCGCTTCATTACAACCTTACCTTTATGGATTCTATCGTTGTGATAGCATTGGAAAAAGTCATTTACTTTTAAATTATTTACTTTTATCATACTTGCAATATAGTGAAAATAATTAACAATATGCAATAACTATACCTTATGTACAATACTAGCCATATCTTCTGTGAGTAGATAGACCTTTTTAAGTAGCTTCTTTTTTGTCCAAAGTGTAGTATCAGGACAGTATAATTCTTTTATTGGTGGCATCTCTAGATAGTTAATCCAATATAGATATGTACCTTTAGGGTCAGATACAAAATATAGCTTGACGATCTCACTATCCATTCCCATCAGCTTATCGTACTTATATTTTTCTAATAGTTTGTCTTTGTAGTATTTGTTCCTAAACTTCATCTCCATTACGCACTTGTGGCCTTTTGGTGTTTTGCCTATTGCATCATAGTGTTCGTACTTTCCCTTACTCCATTTCAAGTCCCAATCCTCAAACTCATTAAGAAAACTTACTACAGTTCTTTCAAACTTATTTATAGTCTCTAAACCCATTCTCGTAGATAGTATTAATATCGTTAATCCATTGATTCCAATGTCGAGGGGTACAAGAGCAAGGTATATAGTATGAGTGTAGATGATACTTACTGTGTAAAGATGCTATAAGCTCTTGTTCCTCTTTATTGATACTACTACTTTTTACAGACTTAAATTCTGTCCAAGAGTCGTACTCTTTCTTATTTAGTTTAATCCATTTCTTGTCTGCCATTTCTAGTTATGTTGTTTAAGTATTCTTTTCTATTATCACATCCACAATCCTCGTAGCCTAGCTTGTTCGCTATCCAAATAGCTATGGCCTTACCTTGACCAAAAGTTACGATTTTTATTATATATTCTAATTTGTCTCCTAGTTTCATAATTTTTTTAATTCTTCTTGATATGCTTTTGCTGCTTCTTCTTTGGTTTTGAAAGAGCCTAAATATTTACGATTTCCGTTTATAAATATTTGTGATTTCCATTGATTTCTATTATTTCTTGTAACCCCTGTATATCCTGATATAGGTTTTCTATCTTTACTTACATTTTTTCTATGGCTTATTATTTGTAAGTTATATAATTTATCGTTGTGTGAGTTATTATCTATATGGTCTACAACTTTTAATTTACCTAAAGGTTTAAAATTTAAAAAAGCAATTGCAGACCAAACTGAAATAGAACGAGTTTTATAAATTTTATTTTTATCTATATGCTTCCTTTTTTTTTTAGTGATACTACTTTTATATACAGTTAAAACTTTACTTTTATTTTTCCTACAGGTAGGTTTTAATAATTTAATTTTGTTGTATTTAAAACTTCTTACATTACCCAAATTACTAACTTGGTAATTTTTAAAATTAGGTATGTCTTTCCAAACTTCAATTCCTAATCTGCTTAAAAACGAATGTATCATATAAGGTCTTTTAGTTTTGATTTTACTTTTGTGTATGTATTGTATAAGCTGTAATATGATATGTCTGTTTTTCTTGATAGTTCACTTATACTTATTCCTTGTCGTTCAATTATTTCATA
>Ga0181380_1001343_pt1 | contig 10808 bp, 22 predicted proteins | sample 3SPOviralmetaG_FD_130116 | JGI IMG/M metagenome (GOLD analysis project Ga0181380, IMG submission 130116) | Marine viral communities from the oligotrophic San Pedro Time Series (SPOT) site, San Pedro Channel, CA, USA - 3 SPOT_SRF_2009-08-19 | ecosystem: Environmental > Aquatic > Marine > Strait... | reverse complement strand
TTGTGGTAAATATAAAGACACTCTTTGACCTGAATAGTTTCTTTTATTTGATCGTGTGCCGTACAAATAATTAGTTCTGTCCCCAACTTCAACTCTACCACCGAAAGCACCAGGTGATAAACCCAAGTCTGGATTTCTAAATTCATCTCTAGTCTTTGTAAATAAATCTCCTATACCACTAAGGCTAACCTCAGGAACAGGAGGAGCAAAAGAACGAAATGTAATTCGTCCTTGATAATCTCGTTGATCGTCTTTTGGGAATCTTAGTGCCATATTGTACCTAATAAATAGTATGAAATCTTTAACATTATTTATAAGGAAACTCCGTGGCTTATTCTGGTCGTTATAAAGTAAAAAACCGTGAGAAGTATAAGGGTGACGTGGATGGTGTAATTTTCCGATCAATGTGGGAAAGACACTGCTTCAAGTGGTGTGATGAGAATAAAGAAATAAAATCTTGGTCTAGCGAAGAAGTAGTGATACCATACTTCTATGATGTTGATAAGAAGTATCATAGGTATTTTATGGATCTTAAGATTACATTTAAGAGTGGCAAAACTATTCTTGTTGAAATCAAACCAGAGAAAGAAACGCAACCACCTAAAAGACCAGACAAGTCAAAGCGTTATATCGGTGAGGCGATGACTTATGTAAAGAATAGAAATAAATGGGAAGCAGCGAGTAAGTTTGCAAAAGATAACAACTGGGGATTTCAGATCTGGACTGAAAAGACTCTTACAAAGATGGGAATCATGCCAAAACAAATAAAACCATTGAAGCCACTTAAGCCTCTTCGTAAGAAAAAGAAATAGTGATAAATCGGTATAAATACTGGTATGAGTAACTTATTTCAAACACTAGAATTCGAAGCTTTCAGAGCTGGAATTACGCCAAGAACAAACGCATCTCGAGATTGGTTTCGTAAGAAAGCACAGACGATGAGAAGTGTCAACCGTAATCAATTAATGAAAGAAGATCCGATTGAACTTTCGAATCGTAGGATTGTTGGTTCAATGTACATGTTCTTCTATGATCCTAAGCTTAAGAAAGAACTTCCGTACTACGATTCATTTCCGTTGGTGATTGTATTAGGACCAGCCGAAGGAGGATTCCTTGGTATGAACCTACACTATCTGCCTCCAACATTAAGAGCAAAATTTTTAGATAGCTTGCTTGACATTACAAATAATAAACTATATGATGAAACTACTAGATTTAAAGTTTCATATTCATTATTAAAAAAAGCAGCAAAGTTTAAATACTTCAAGCCGTGTGTTAAACATTACTTGAAAGATCACGTTAAAAGTAGGTTTGCTCGCGTACCCGCGCCTGAGTGGGAGATCGCAACATTTCTTCCTACCGCTGACTGGCAAAAATCAAGCGGTAATAAAGTTTATAGTGACTCAAGGAGAATGCTATAATGTCAATTAACTTAGAACAATTTAAAGGTGAAATATCTGGAAAGAACGGACCAGCAAGATCCAATCTTTTTTCGATTGAACTACCAGCATTTCCAGGAGCCACGACTCGAGCAGTTAACTTACTATGTAGAGATGTAAATTTACCAGGAAGACAGGTAGCTACATATGATAAAGAGATTGGAACAAAGAGAGAAAAAGTTGCTTACGGCGCAGTTAGCGATGATGTAAGCTTATCTTTTCTTTTATTGAATGACTATGGAATAAAAGAATACTTTGAGAAATGGATGCAAGCTGCGTATAATCCGGGTACATATCAAATCGGATATAAAAATGATTACGTTCGTAATGTTAGAATACACCAGCTTAAGAAAGGAGTGGGCTTACCGGTTTACTCAACGCCTCTAGGAATACCTAGATTGCCAGAAATCATACAGCAACGGTTACCTCGAATAGGACCGTTTGATTTTGCTCAGGGTGAGTTTAATCTAGACTTCTTAACTGGTGAAGATAAAATTTACTCATGCCAGCTTGAAAAAGCTTTTCCTGTAACTATGGAAGCGATACCACTAAATAACGAACTAGATGGATTAGTAGAATTAAGAGTTCAACTGGCATATACAAGATGGACTTCAAACTTCACTGATCAAGACCCACTTGGAAACTTTGTACAAACTGCACTAGGGACAGTACTGACACGAATTTTTAACTAAAGGATGATATAGTTATGGCACTACCCAATATTAATGAAACGCCAAATTATGAGATGACGATTCCATCAAGCGGAAAAGGTGTTTCATTTAGACCGTTCTTAACAAAAGAACAAAAAATATTATTGATTGCACTTGAAACACAAGATCAAAGAAAGATACTTTCCGCGATTACTGACACGATTAAAGCATGTGCGCCAGATGTTGATGTAAACAAGTTGACTACGTTTGATGTTGAATACGCATTTACACAGATGAGAGCAAAGTCAGTTGGAGAGAAATCACATGTTGGCTTGAAATGTAAAGAGTGTGAACACCAAAACGAAGTATCAATTAATCTGGAAGAAATAAAAGTAGATATTCCAGAAAAAAACAATATGATGGTTGAGTTGAATGATACATGGACTTTGAAGATGAAGTATCCGAATTACGTTTCGGTATTAAATAATGACGCTATGGTTGACAGTGAGTCACCGACCAATACAATCATGAATATGATTGCTAGTTGTATGGATTCATTGATGAGTGAAGAAGACAATATTAAATTTTCTGATGAAAGCAAAAAAACAGTAGATGACTTTATTGATAACTTGAACAGTGAACAGTTTGAAAAGATTATGAACTTTATTCAAGATCTGCCACAGTTAAAACATGAAGTTAAGTTTGTTTGTGAAAAATGCGAAACTGAAAATAGTTTTATGTTACAAGGAATGAATGATTTTTTCGCGTAAACCTCTCACATGATTCGTTAGTGAATTACTATCAAGTGAATTTTAGATTAATGTACTCATTTAAATTATCACTAACGGAACTTGAAAATATGATGCCTTGGGAGAGGGAGGTGTATCTTACATTATTAACACAAGAACTAGAACAAGAAAGACAAGCAGCTCAACAGCAGCAATTTCGCCAAGGATAAAAAAAATGAGTTCATTAAGTGCAGTCGTCGATCAATTAAAGATACAAAATGCTGGAGTAGGTGTGTTAATCTCCGGCCAAGATCTTTTGCGTGATTCCATCGTGAATATGAGTAATAAAGAGTCTTCGGCTGATAAGCTTCAGGCGCTAGAAGATAAAGGTGAAATGCAACCCGGTGGCGCTTTAAGAGCAAACTTTGAGTCTGGTCGCCAAGCAGGAGACAAGATTGACCTAGGGTTTTTACTTAATCCTATGGCATTACTCAAACCTTTACTAGTTGCAACAGCAGGTGTTGCTTTGGCGTTTGCTGGCATTAGGGGATGGGAAGTAAGTGTTCTTAAGAATATTGGTAAGATAAAAGATGTTCTTAAAACGGCGTTTACTCCAATTACAAGTATTGCAACCAAACTTACAACAAGCTTTACTGGCTTTGTTGATGATCTGACTCGTGGAACATTAGCTCGTTTCGGTATTGATCCAGAAACTGGCAAGATGGCAAGAAATGCAAAAGGCCAATTTACTGGTAAAGAAGCAAAGACCACAGCGCAAATGATACAAGAGGCAATGCAAGCTTTAAAGACTAGAGCGTTTAGTTTCTTTGGATTAGGAGGCGCCGGTGGATTAGCTGATGATGCTCTGAAAGCAGCCGACGGAACTCCATCAGCTATTTCAAGAGTGACTGCAGCGTTTGGTAAGATTATGACTCCATTTCGCGCGATATACAACGGAGTCGAGGCTTTTATAGCAGGGCCAGGCGCAAAGATATTTGGATTTATTAGTGGTGTGTTAGGTATCGGTGGAGGTGCTGCTACTGCTGCTATTTCTGGTTTAACTAAAGTACTAGGCAAAATACTTTGGCCGATTGGTATTATATTTTCGTTGTTTGATGGTGTGTCTGCATGGAGAGAAGAGAATGGATCAATATACGATAAAGCAACTGCTGGTATTGCTGCGACTATTGGTGATTTTATTGGTGCTCCTCTGGATCTTTTAAAAGGATTACTAAGTTGGGTTCTTGGTAAGTTTGGGTTTGATGAAACTGCTAAGGCAATTCAAGACTTTAGCTTTGAAGAAAAGATTGGTGACCTGATAAATGGCATCTTTGATTTTCCAGCAAAAGCAATAGGATGGGTTAAAACACTATTTACTGATCCATCTGCAGCGCTAGGTGATTTGTGGACAGCATTAGTAGGTGAAGGAGGACTAGTCGATATCTTATTTGCTCCGGCTCGAATGGCAATTGATTGGATTACCAAGACACTTGGATTTAGAGAAGAAGACGCACCAACGTTTTCATTTGGTGTATTAATCCAAGAAGGTATTGATGGTGTAGTTGGAATGTTTAGAAAAGCGTTTGCTGCTCTTCCATCTTTTGAAGATATAAAAACAGCTATCATTGGCGCGCTTCCAAGCTTCATGGTTCCGGATAGATTTAAAACTGACCAGATGCGTATTCAAGATAGAGAGATTGAAATAGCTGAGAGACAAGAAGAGATTGCTCGTTCTGAAGCCGGTGAGAATATTTTCTATGGTCTTGAAGGAGGTGGCAGAGATAGAGCAAGAGCTAAGATTGCTGCACTCCAAGCTGAAATATCAAGCATAGAAGCTTCACAAGTTGGTGGCGGACTTAGAGCCTCTGACATTATGGACGGTATCAGAGAACGACAAGCGCAAGTTGTTAATGTATACAATAATATGAATGCAACTGGCGGAGGCGGAAATGGCGGAGGAACCGGATTGATTCTCCCCGCCACAGAAACAATGGATGTCATGGATCCAGTATCTCAATACTTTAATAGTCGTTAATCTTCGTTAGCTAATCGAGCAAAGTAGCTCATGGTATCTTCTTCATCAGTAGAAGATGCTGTTTCCATTACAGCCTCAGCCGTAGCCATCGCAGGCGCGGGTTGAGTCTTTGTTGGAAACTCAGGAATCTGATCATCCAATACAACTTCTTCCTTGACAGTACGAGGTGCTTGTTCACCTAACACCTGAGCCAACTTAACTTTGAGTTCATCATAAGACTTATAGTTCTTAGGATCAGAGAACTCAGATAGATCGTATGCTTTGTTGTATACTGCTTCTAGCTTTTCTTCATCACCATCATGTAAAGGACTAGCTCCACGGAACTCTGACTTATCATAGTTACGATAGCCTTCAACCTGGCGAATCTTTAGTACAAAGTCTGCACCTTCCCACATGTTGAATGGATCCACTGGCTTTTCATCTGGAAACTCGGGTTGTAGTTGATCCATGATTTTATCAAAAATCTTTTTACCAAACTGATACATCATTACTTTACCGTCGTTATCAGGAGCAGAAGGATCAGATACAACTAAGACATTGGCTACATAATGTAAACGACGCTTACGTTGTCTTACTGTTTCTTTATCAGACTCGATACCTGAGTTCCAAAGGCGTGTATTCGCTTCAGATACAGGATCTTGTTGACCAATAGATGTAAGTGATCTTTCAATGTACCACTGACCTGTTGGTCCTTTGAAACCATGATCCCAATAACGAACCCAAGGTAACTCATTACCTTCAGTTGCTGGAAGGAACCGTAGGATAGCATAGCCATTGCCGGCTTTATCCACTGTTGGTTTCCAAATACGATCATCGCCGTATTTCTTTTTCTGTTGTTCTCCACCTGCAGATTGTGCTGCTGCGACTAGTTTCGAAAAGTCGGTACGTGTACGTTTTAGATTTGCAAAAGACATATATATTTCTCCGTATGTTTTTATATTGCTGAATTATCCACATTAATCATGATATAGTTATTATATACTAGTTTACTCAATAGGTAAACAGTTTTGTCGAGGTAAAAAGTTTAATCGCATCGCCTCGGCTTCGATCTTGTTTTTTATAATTGGTGAAATGAATCTCTTCACTTCTTCTAGTTCCACCTCATGCTTTTCACAGAGGTGGATGACTGCATCCATATAGGATGACTTATGACTTTGGACGGTAGTTTCTATTTCCTTTGCGAAGTCGCTTTTGGTTAGAAACGTTTTTTCTTGCTGCATAATCTTCGTCTTCCATTTCTTGAGTATATTCTTCTCCGATGTCTGGGTAGAAGACACCAACTGATCTTTTAGGTGAACCGTCTGCGTTGTACGCCATTGCTATACTACGATAACGAATACGATTCTGTTTTTCTTCACCGTAACGATGATCACGATACACGCCGTCGCCTAAGTATCTTTGTAGGTTAAAGACATAAGCATCAGTATCAAAATAAGCTTGCCGCTCATTCTTATCCTTACTATCCTTCCAACCTCTCATAGACTTAAGAACATCTTTTTGATACTTTAACCAGTCTTTTACTTTACTAGCATTTAGAGCATGATCAATAGGCAAGTCACGAATAGACTCATGAATAGATAAGTTTTTAGCAGGACCACGTGCTTCACGTGCTTTTTTCATACGTTCAACAAGAACAGCTTTCTGCTCGTCGGTAAGCTCACGCTTCTTACGTTGCTTCTTTACTTCACCCATAACGGTGCCTTTAAGTTCGTCTCTAAATTTATCACGCTTAGACATGTATGTAACTCCTTCAGTTTACTATTCTATTCTACCACAAACGTGAGAGAAAGTAAACCTTTTTGTTTTGTTTAAAAACAATTACTTACGTTTTTTTAATTATGAATTTTTTTCGTCAAGAGGAATAAGTTCAATCTCACCATCACGCTTTTGATAACGAACGTATCCACCATCAACTAAATAGTCAATAGTATGTTGTATCGTATCGTTCTTATCGCCTTCGCCGTAATACCTTCCAATCATGAAAGCACAACCAGCAGCACCGGCTAATAAGATCCACTGTGCAGTTTGTAACGAGAGATAAATCATCTATTCCTCCAATAGCGTAGTACTATTTATTACGAAAACGAGAGAACGCTATCGACTCGAAAAGATCGCCACTCGTTTTTATTGACATCAATTACACGAATTGCTTCTTGAGAAAAACCTTTGCTTTCTTTTTCGGTGTTGTTATCACTTGATGATGCAGGGATAACATCTTCTTGAAGAGTGCACATCATATCTCGCTCTTCACCATTTGCTTTCTTAAAGATTACACGACAGTTACGCTTCCGCAACTCAGTAATCATTTCATTACGATCCATCATTAGATCCTCCATTATTACGTCTTTCATTTTCTTCAATTATCCTTTCCAATAATTTTTCCGCACGACCTAAACGATAGTTGATCTTAGTAATCTTTTCGTTTAGATCATGCATTTTCATTTCTAATTGATTAGTCCCAGTCATTATCAAACCTTGTAGTTTCGTACATGACTTCGCCATAATACTCTTTAGCGTACTTTGAAGCATCAGTCCAATGATACATGTTTTCACCTTCTTTAGGTATTTGCATGAAATCACGCTTAGCTTTTTTAGCTTGTTTTTTGACAGCGGCTGTTTTAGCACGAACCTTAGCCATACGCTGTTTACGTGCTTCGTTTTGTTTTTTTGTTTCAGCGATTCTTTTGATTAGCGCCATACGATCGTCATAATTAGTTGCAACAGTCATTATATTCTCCTTCAATTTCTATAACCTTTCTACCACAGTTAATACCAAATGTACACCATTATTTTTCATTTATTTAAAGGTGTATCATTTATGTTACAATTCATTTGGATTATTTTTGTAAAGTTTAATAAGTTGAGAAAGTGTTAGATTATAAAAGATAGTTGTTTTAGGGTTATGAGGAGGGAAGATTAAAAAATCCGTAGTGGATGGAAGGTTAAGAGATTTGATATGTTTAATGATTTGAGAAATGGTTTTAAAAGATAGAGGTTGATTATAGTTAGTGTGGTTAATAAGAGTATAAGTCATATGTGTCTCCTTTTCTGACTATAACCTTTCTAATATAGTTTAAGCTAAATGTACACCATTATTTTTAATTTATATAATGGTGTATCATTTATGTTACACGTTTCTTATCTAAAACAAACGTTCCCTCGTGCAGGTTAAATGATTTCATAAGTTTAAAATACATTTCTGGTTTAAAGGTAACTACATCAAACAACTTTGTTTTTTCATTCCACTGGCGAATATGACAATAGTCTTCGTATAGCAGCGCTTGCACATCCTCGAGCTCACCAGTGTCATCCATGATCGTTATCATGGTTTCATCCATATCAAATTCTACAGTAATCATTTTTCTACACTCAGGTTGCTAGGATCATACTGTTCTCCATTATATTGAGAACCAGTCTTACCTTTGCCTGTTTCTACTCCACTATTACAACCAAACACAACAATACCAAGAAATATTGCACTATACATCGTAACTCTTTTTGTCCATAGCATAAAAGTTTCAAATGTTTTTTCAGCTTCTTCTTGCGCGGCTTGATTAGGTTTCATTTCGTGGTCCTGCATGATAACAAGCGAGCTCTATTTTATAGTACTCGTTTTCAACAAATTTTCCCCAGTTTCTTGGAGCAATAAATTCTGTACATTCTGCTAATGTCATAGGTTCCTGGTGGACGTATTGATTTCCAATATACATCCATTCTCCGGCTGCGGTCTTACCCCACAACGTGATAACAAATATCACTGCGTCTGTTATATTCATTCTTTAGCCTCCAATCCTAAGCATGGGATAAGGATAGATTGTTTACAGTTATCTGGATAAGCAACTGCTGATCCTATGATAGGTAGACCAGCCATCACTAAAATAATAATTAAGAAAGCCCATCCTAGTCCTTTTGTTGTACAATAGTTTTCACTCATCTACCACTCCTTAAAGTTTCCAGATTTTTCATTATCACGATAACCTGCTGTGTACGCAGTAATTTCTGCAGGAGTCATGTCTTTCATTTCAACTCTATCAGACATATTTGTTGCGCCTGTAAAGTAATGAGGATCATAGGGACGACGGTAGTAACTATCAGCACCACCGCGATCAAAAGCTCCGCCATGTCTATCATTGTATTCCATTACACACCTCTATAAAGCTTAAAGATGTTTTGACGATCATTGAATCCAATATCCATTTTCCACAAAGCATGGCAAAAGTCTTGATCGCATTCAGGATCACAACGTTCGTTTACGATGAGGAGACGAAGAGCTAGCTTCCAGTTACATTTAAGAGCATTCATTGTTGAACGAACACCTTTACGAAGATCTACAAGAGCTTTTGCTTCTTGTTCTTCCTCAGCTTTGATACCTTCGTCGATTGTATCACAAAGCTCATCCCATAAGAGTTGCTTATGAACTCGATTCATGCTGTCCCATTTTTCCATGAAACTCTGACTAGGACGAAAACCATAAGCATCTTTATGTACGTCTGAAATTAGGTTGTCATCAAAACAAAAAGCCATATCATATCTCCTTCATAACTTATAGTACTATTCTACCACAAGTAAATTAGAATGTACACCTTTTTGTTTTATTTGAAATCAACTACTTACGTTTTTTTCTTCGGGCTCTTCTTCGTCAGATTTCTTGAGCTCGCTGATAGTTTTATTTAAGTCAATGATGTCTTGTTCTAAGTGGCGTATCTTTTTCTTGAGTTCACCTGTGTTTTGCCATACCAGTTTATCTACGTTCTGTAGGTCGTTCCATATAGAAAACACTACACCGCCGATGAATAAAACTCCAAGTGCAAGTAAGATAGCTAACACATCCATTATGCTGCCACTTTAAACCATTCAGGTACATCACGCTTTGACCATATCATATTGAAACGATCTTGCTTAGTTTGATAGTATTCTTGATAAGAACGAACGGGATCATCTTTATGCATACACTGTGGTTCATGTTGCATAGCAAGAGCAAAGTCGGTATATAGATTAGACCATTTAATATTGCTAGGAGGTTTACTTAGCATATCACGCAGCTTAGTATCTGTGCCATGAACTTTTCCATAGCGGTACGTGTATTCGTCACATAAAGCTACAAAGTGTTTGTAGTGCCATTCGTAATTAGCATTTGTTTGCATAGTCCACACGGTACATGGATGACCATGATGTACAGCTTTGTAGAGTAACTCTTCACGTTGATCGTTTGGATGTACCCAGTAGTTAATCATACGTTTACCAGATTTTGATGGACGCTTTTCAACGTAGCCGTCAAGCATACGGTGAGTTGTTGATAACATCTGAGCAGACTCAACAATCATCTTAACCACATGCTTGTCACACTGCAGTTGAGCAGCTTTCACTGGATCTTCGGATAAGATAAAAATATTCATGACTTTTGCTTTTCTTTCATTTTAAAATGCATATCACAGTATTTTTCTGTGTTGCTAATTGACCAATCAAACTTTTTTGAGATACTCTCTACAAAACTTTCGTAGTTCTTCCCGTTCCACTTCGATATCAACTGCCACAGGATCGCGTCGATTTGTATCCAGTTCATATCTTTCTCGATCCTCCTTGTATTTCCTTTTGATGAACTCATGATAAGATTCATACTCCCCTTCGCTGTTAGTCATTGATTCGGTTCCTTACTCTGTCTTCATATATTCTATAACAAAACACACCAATTGTAAACCCCAAAATATCAATATTTAGTAAACTAACCGTAAAAACATTAGCAAATAGAAAACACATTACATAATCATACCATCTCATACTATTGTTGTGTCTCCATGTCATTATTCCAATTCTCTAGATTTGCAACATAGTTCACCATGTTGTGATCAGAAAAGTTATCTACTCCACCTTTTTTCAATCCCATCCACATACCACGCCAACGATCTTTAGCTCGCTGCCACGCAGTAAGTCTACGAACATTACCATAAGCATTCAT
>Ga0181380_1001342_pt1 | contig 10811 bp, 15 predicted proteins | sample 3SPOviralmetaG_FD_130116 | JGI IMG/M metagenome (GOLD analysis project Ga0181380, IMG submission 130116) | Marine viral communities from the oligotrophic San Pedro Time Series (SPOT) site, San Pedro Channel, CA, USA - 3 SPOT_SRF_2009-08-19 | ecosystem: Environmental > Aquatic > Marine > Strait... | reverse complement strand
TGAGGGATCACGACGCCGAACCCGGCGCAGATCGGGCTAAGCATATAGTTGATGCCGAGGCTCAGGCCGCAGATCCACCCGATCAGAGGACGCCACGACGCCTGAAACCAGTTGCCCTTTGCGTCGGCCTTCAGCACTTCGATCTGCGCGAGTATCTGCTCCTGCGAATGGCGCTCCGCCATCGTCGCAAGATCGTGCGCCAGCTTGGCGCGCTGGTCCTTGTCCTCGATGAACTTGTCGAGAATGCCCGACACGGCGGGGATAAGAGCTTGGATCATTGGATCACCTCTCTGTCAGTCGGGAAGCAAAGCATTTCCTTGTTCACCGGCATGCGCTCTTCCCAGTTGATGTAAGTCCCGGCGACGTGACAGCCAGCCATCGTGTCGTGATCGCTCAGGACGTGGACGGTCATCTCTCCGTTCACCTCAGCGATAACCATCAGCAGCAGCCACTTCATTTGTCTTCACTCTTGCCGAGCCACACGGCGAAGCAGGCGCTGAAGCAGCCGAACACGACGCTACAGAAACCGCTCTGTTCAATCGTCGGATTGTCGAGGGTGGTGTACCAGCCGACCACGTTGAAGCACATCACTGTGATCGCCAGCATCATCAGGCGGGGCATCAGCTTCCACTGAAGGATGCGCTCGAAAGTTAGCTCAGCCATTCATCCACTCCCCGCTAATCATCATCGCGGCCATATCCTCGGCGCGCTTGCCAGTCTGCGCCGCCCACCTGCTGTCGAGCATCTGCGCCGCGGCCTCGCCCATATCACCCGCCTCAATCGCCGCCTGAGCCTTCTTGAAGCCGTCCCAGCGCGGCTTGCCTAGATTGAACAGCATCGAGATCACAACCGCCTGACGCGGCTCTGAGAGGCTAGCAAACCACGGGTAGGTCTCTGCCTCTGCCCGGCATCGCTTCAGGTCGTTTGCCAGCAGGTAGTCGATCTCGTCCTCGCTCAACCCGCCGCCTAGCTCTTGGTCGATCAGGCGGCCAACGCCTATCGTCCAGTAGCCGCGGCTGTCAGCGTAGGCATGAGGCACCACACCCTCGTGGTGTTTGATCATCTCGATCAGCTTATCCATTGCGTGTCTCCATTACGATTTCGTATGCCTTTTCGAAGCTGTCTAGCTCAATGTCGGGCCGGTCGAACCAGCCCTGCGGTCGGCGCTGCGAGTATTGATTGACACAGCACGCCGCTTGGAAATGTACCTTCCGGCAGTTGATAGCGCAATGCGCGAGGATGTCGAACTTGTCGAGAGACGGCAGCGTCTTCTTCACCCGCCCGGCCCCGTTCTGGAATTGATAGCAGGGGCGGTGGTTCCTTTCAAAGCGAAGCTGCGACGACTTCACTTGCACTCGCATGAAGACGCCGTCACCGTTCCACGCCACAAGGTCAACGCTGTCCTGCTGGGCCGGGGATACGCGCCAGCCGAGAGACAGGATCACGGCGGCGGTAATATACTCTCCGGCACGGCCAGTCGTGGTCGCGGATGCGGCCAAGCTGTCACTGCCCCTTCAGGAACGAAACGAGCAGGTACAGGACCGCCGTTGCCGCGATCAGGAACGCCGGGATCACGGTCCACATGATGATTGCATCTCGCACTCTCGCGCGACGCTCTAGCTCATCCTTCTGCGTCTGGCGCTGCCGAGCGATCTCAGCTTGCAGGCGCTCCCACGCGCCCGGCTTGCCGTACAGCAAAAAGATCGAGCGCATCTCGGCGCGCAAGGTGTCCAATTCTTCCTTGCGGAAAAACTCGTCAATGCCAGCCTGCTCGGCCCCGGTCATCCGCGAAAACAGGCTCTTCTTCTTGCGGCTCGCGCCAAAATTTAGCTCGGCCTCGGCCTTGGCGTACTTCGAGATCGGACCGCTAAGGCTGGACAAATCCTTGCCCGCCTTGATCGCGCCGGAGATCGCGGAGCTGGCGGCGGAGACTGCGGCGAATGCGCTTAACGGATCAATCACGAACGCCTCGTCATTAGCACAAGGATCGCCAGCAATAGCCCGACCTGTATCAGATCAATCATCGGGATTGCGATCATTAGTAAACCTTCCTGCTTCCTGCTTCGATAAACTCCGGCAGGCAGTACGTTTTGAACCGCCTTGGAGACTGCTGCTTTATGCGTCGCGAAAAATAGATGCAGCGGTCGATGTCGTACCAACAAGCGTCGCGGCTTACAGTTCTGTCGTCAAGCGCGACCACCAAGCAGAAGACGTGCAGCATCTCCACATCAGTCGCGCCCGGTCAGCCGCTTGACTGTTTCGGTCTCCCAGATCCTGATCAACACCCACACGCCCGTGATCAGCGCCACAGCGTTTGGGGCCATATCCATCATCGCGGCAGCGGTTCCGGTGCCAGCCGCGACATCCACTAGGATTTTCTGTTCTTCCTGCATCACATCCTCACGGGGCCGGGGTTCCGGGGTCGTTGAAAGTGTCGAGGCTAATCACGCCCGATGTCGGCACGTTGGTGTTGCCGGTGCCAGTTACCGCCGGGTGCGACCACGACCAAGAATTAGACACCTGCCCGTTTGCCGTCGCGACCTCACCGTTCGTGAAGCTGCTGTCGTCAGGCCACGGTGACATTGTCATGTTCACAGTCTGCCCGGTGTTGTTTGTGATTGTCAGGTCGTATGCGGTAGTGAGGCGCGGATAGCTGAAAACGCCGTTCGCGTTACCGTTTTCAAAAAAAGTTAACACGTCGCCGTTGTTGACGGTGACGGTTGCTGTCGAGGCTGTACTTACAATAGACGAACCCCCGCGCGTCGCGCCGACGCTGCCCTCGCCGGTGTTGTTGTTGGTGACCGTCAGGACAACCGTTGAGCCTCCCGCCGTGCCGGTGTCAATCGTTATTGTCGGGCCAGCCCCGTCCATCGCGCCGCTGATGGTGCTGCTTGTCGAGCCAGTCGCCACAACGACCGCGATGTTTGACGTTGTGTTCGACGCTGTGCCGCTGGCAGACGCAGCGCCGACGGCGGTGTCCGGCACCTCAGATCCGCCGCGATAATACTCGCTCATGCTGATCGGGTTAGAGCCACCATAAAAGGTCTGAACCTCGCTGAGCGATATCGCGTTTCCCGCGCCACCGTTTACCGGCATCAGACTGTACCGAATGCCGTCACATCATTGCCTGATGTGATGTGGCCGTTGTCTTCGATCTTCAGGACGGCGGTGTTGTTGTATTTGAAGATGAGGTGGTCGTTGCCGTCAACCTCGATGGTCCAGTTGTTTGTGGTGCCGTTAAGCTGAAGGTCTTTTGCGATCTCGACGTTTCCGGTGCCGTTTGGCGAGACGATGACGTTTCCGTTCGTGTCGGTGGACGAGATGGTGTTGCCGTCCAGCTTCAGGTTGTCAACCGCAACCGCGTCAACCGCCTCAGTGCCGTCGGCGAAGTCGGCGAGATGGCTCATGATTTCCCTGAGCGAGTTATTCAAATCGCTTGGGACCATCACGCCCTCGGACAGGTTGATCCCGCCGACGTCGGTGTTCGAGGCGGCTACATTGTCGTACTGGGACAGCTTGTCCTTGGCCATCTTGTGTGTTCCTTCTTTGCTGCGCTCAGTTTATCACGGCGCGGGGGTTATGGGTATGAGGGTCCGAGGATGCCCCCAGCAAGAGGGTCGGCGATCATCTCACCCGCAGCGGGGGCTCCAGCCCTTAGCAAACCTCCGGGCGCTCTGTAAGCCGCGACGCCTGCGCGCCGTCCTACAGGGCCGGTGCCGTACATGAGGGACAGGGGGATAAAACCAGCGCCACCGACCAAGCTGCCCAGTGGGTCGCGCACAATTTGCGCCGCAAGTCCGCGCTCAATTGTCCCGCTAGTGCCGGTGACAGGTGTGATGATTGGCTGCGCCTGACGAGCCAGAGCCTTTACGTCAGTGCCTGCTGGCCGATCCTTCACCTGACGCAGAACCTGTGTCGGCGTAAAGCGCCCCTCAGCGCCCACCGCTGCGTCTTTCGCTTTTTCAAGAGGACGCATTGACGCAAAGGCGCGGTTGACCATCTGAAGGTCTGGCACGTCTGGGTTTTGCGAAGCAATCTCTGACCGAAGAGCGTCCTGAACGTCTTTCATAATGAAGCCCAGATTTACATCTGACGCGCTGCCGCGCATGAAAGACCTGACGGCGCTGCTCATTTCGCTTTCAACATTTTTTAAAGTCTGCTGGGATACCATTCCATCTTTTTTGCGGCGCGTATAAACCCTGTTCAATGTTTTTTGAAGAACCTTTAGGTCATCAGGGTCAATAACGCCGGAGGATTGCGCTTCGCGCAAAATACCGCTGATCTTGTCATCGACAGGCTTTGCCTTGATCGAAAGCTGCGGCACGACTTCTTGATACGCATCGGAGACCACCTGCGACGCGCGCTCAACAAGCTCATTGCCCTCTAAACCCTTTGGCAACTTCGCCGCAAGAGACGGGCCAAGCGCCTGCTCAACCACGTCACGCCGGAAAATCCTCATCGGCTTGCCAAGAGATGCGCCGACAAGCTCCCCAGTAAACGGCAGGGATGTGAGGCGCTCCTCAAACCTTTGAACACCGCCACCCATTCTTTGACCGGGAGTTAGTGGGTAGCCGCCCTCAGCAGTGCGTCGCGCCATCAACCCGCGCGCTGCCTCTGTGACGCGAGGCATCAAAGCCTGCCCCGCCGCACTGACGCCTGCTCCAATCGGCGCAGAAATGGCCGCCTGCATAGCGCGCTGCTCAGGTGTCTCGCCTGTCCCTGCTCCGTATATCCCGGCCTCAAGTGCCCCAACACCTGCGGCGCGCTTCACGGCCTCGCGGCCCACGGCAGATCCAACGCCGCGCGCCGCGCCAGCGCCCCCTGTGACCATCGAGCCCAAGACCTCAGCGCCATACGCAAGAACCGGGTCTGTTTCTCGGAATTGCTCAAGCCCAGACCGTATTTCTGCTACAGCGGTGTCGTAATCCTTGTCGGTCATAAACTCAGAATAAAGGCCATACATCTCATCAGAGAAGCCAAGCGTCGCGCCTTGAGCTGCCGCCCTGCCTATATCTCTGAAGATGTCTGCGGGGGTGCGCGCCGCACCTCGGCCTGAGACCTCTGTGTCTGTTGTTGGGATGCCCATCAGAAGCCCTCCACGTCTGCTTCAGTGACAAAAAGATATGTCTTTCCATTGAAAATCAGATCGCCAACCTTCAATTGGCCGCCCTGATATGCCTTCTTGAAATCTTCTTCCGCATCAGGGTCGCCAGCCACAAACGATTTGAACACCTTGCCTTGCTTCTCGTCAGCCCACTTGTCAAAGCCGGTCAGGCCGCCGTCCCCAAGCTTTTTGTCCTTTACATAATCGTCCATCAGCTTGCGGCGGTCTTTTACGTAGCGGATGCCCTGAAGCATTCCAGCGGCGATTTTTCTGTTGCCCTCAGACGTTCTCGCAAATGTCGGCGCAGCCATAGCAAACATCCGCATTTCGTAATCAGAAGTTGAGCCAGAGCCTGCGACGCGCATGTTCGGGATGATCCTAGCGATAGACCTTTGCAGAAGCTCTTTGTCGCTAAGGTCGCCCATCTCATCATCGCCTATTAAGCCCGCCTCAGCCAAAAGCTGCTGGACAGGGATAAGGGCGTTGCTGATCCGTCCGGTTTCTGCGCCGCCCTTGATCAGGTTTTGGATGGTGTCCAGTTCGTTTTCAAGTACGCCCATAGCGGCGATATTTTTGTCTTCGCTTTTGATGCGCTCAAAGGCGTACTTGACTTCCTCTTTCTTAAACTCTGGGGTTCCTGCGCCCACGTCCACGGTGACTGTGGGCGCAGTGGATTTTGCGAGAAACGCGCGAACAGCTTCTTGATATTCCGGCGTACCCGGCACATAGCCAGCGGCTAGAAGGTTTTTTTCAAGTGTCGTGCGATCAGGGGCCATTGCGGCCATCGCGCGAAGGCGCTCGATACCAAGCCTGCGCTCTTCAAGGCCCAACTTGCGCTCCGCCATCTTCTTTGCCGCCTCAGCCTCCTGCGCGCTCGCATAAGCCTGCACGCCAGCCGCGCCCATCCGTGCCAGTATCTGCCCGGTAGAGGTCGGCACGGGCTGCGGGCCAGCCTGCTCAAGCCCGGTCAGGGCGGCGGACATGATGCCCATACCCGTGGGCGAAGTCAGGGGCTGGCGGAAGGCAGTGCCAAGGCGCTGACCCATTGTCTGAGGCGCTTGACGCCCCGTCGGCCGCGCGGCCGGGCCCATCTGACCGGCGCGCATTGCCGCCATCTCTAAAGGCATAGGCATGCGCGTCGGAGTGCGTGCTTGAGCGGCCGCAGCAGCAACTTGCGCCGGGCCCATATACGGCGGCATCGGCTGCCCGGCTCTCGGCCCCTCTTGGTATGTAGGGATCTGACGCCGAGAAACCTGCGCCGATGGAGCGGCGGGGCGGTTCATATTCAAAAGCATCTGCCTAGCAGCGGCAGGCGGGAGAAAAGCAAGCTGTCCGGGTCTAATCGCCATATTACCCTCCTAAGAGACCAGCGCCGCCGCCAAGAAGCGCGGCTGTCAACGGGTCCATCCCAACCTTTGTGCCCAACATTGCGCCGCCAAGCGCGCCCGACAGGCCACTCGCCAGCGGGTTGCTGTAGTACGGCGTGATCTGCTGCGTGCCAAGCTGACCGCCCTGCACCGAGGCGAGGTAGTTCGCAAGCGCCGCCTGCGGTGCCTGTTGCTCGAACTGAAACTTCTCGATGTCGCCAGCAAGCTCCGCCTGCGCCTGCGCCTCGCGGGCAGCGCCGACACCGGCCAGCGTCTCAAGGTCGGCGAAGCCGAACTGGCGCGCCGCAGGTGCCTGCTGAATGGCTGCCTGCTGTGCCTGCAAAGCTGCTGGCGCGAGTGCCTGAGCCAGAGCCGCCTGCTGGTATCCGGAGCCGTAACGCCCGGCCTTGGATGCCTGCGCCTCAACCTGCTCAACCACTGGGCGGAACGCGGCAGCCTGAAGCGGGTTTGTTCCCATCAGGTTCTGCATCACGACGTCCTGAACTGCACCGATAAACGGTGAGCCTGTGATAGCTTGCTGTCTCAGGCCGGACAGGGCTGTCTCGGTCTCAGGCGAGAAGCCCACGACCGTCTGGCCGGGGTAGTATTGCATCGGGCCTTCGCCGTACAGGCGCTTCGCCTCAGACAGACCGAACTCCTTGAATGGAGCCGTGGTCGGGTCCGTGATAGTCTGCGTGACCTGCCTTGTGGTTCCGCCACCTTTACTCATCACTGAAATCCTTCATCAATACCACCGCACTCTCGCGATAGTCTTTAAGTTGTCGAGACCAACCCCTGCGCCCGATGATCTCCATCCCGTCGCACCCTTGCGTCTTGGCCCACGCACTGAGCGCAACTTCCGCTTGCATTAACTCGTCGAGGTCACCGCCCGCCAGCCAAATCCGGCACATCGACTTCTGCGGGTAGTCAACCACCTCCGTCACTATAGCAGACCTTTCTAGCGGAAAGAACTGGGCCTTGCCCTCTTGTATAGACCGCCACACGTCGTCGATTTTGTGCGATCCGCCAGTATACTCTAGCGCGTCCTCGATGTATTTCGAGCAGCGCGCCCAGTGATCAACCGATAATAAGGTAGGCGAACTCCTGAGCGTGTCCGTGGTTTTTGTGTCCAATCTTCATTGTCCCGTCGGTGGAAGTGGATTTGATGTATGGCTGGTGATGCTCTGGCGTGCCGTTGATCGCCGTGAAGAAAACGACGCTTTCCTTCGAGAAGCGCGGGTCCTCATGCGTCGTCTCTGTAACGCTCGGCTGAAGCGTCACATAATCCCAGCTATTCAAGCCGCCGTTAATCGTGCGGTTTAGAACCTCGGCGATCTCGCGCGTTGTCGCGGTAACCGGGTTTAACGTGCGGAAGTTGGCGGTGCGCGTCGTCATCGTCTGCCGATATTCCTCGCCTCGATGTCAATTCCGAGAGCCTTGCTCCACCCGCCGGACAAGCTCATCCGCGCCCGGTGATAGCGGCCCTGAGACCGCAAGGGAACAAAGCCCGCGTCATTCGGAGCCACTGCGGTGTCAAAAGAAAACACCTCGGCCTGCGTGTTTCTTGCGCCTATTGCAACCGTCACGTCGCCGTCCTCATAGTATGGATAGACGCGCGTAATCAGAGAGTGCTTGCCAGTGGACAGTGGTGCCTCGGCTGTCTCGATAGTTGCGTTAAGGGCCGGGCCGGTGAAAGCGTAAATTTTATTTCCATACGCGCCGCCGAAGAAATACTGGCCTCCCTTAAAGAAGCGGCTGTCCAACTGGATGCTGAGGCCGTCAACCGTTGCCGACAGATTGTCAAGCGCGTCAACCGTGTAGCCGGACGAGAACATCGGCGCAAGCAGGTCAGCCTCAACCTCGGCCAGCGACCACTTGTTCAGCACATAGTTATACATGATGATTTTGTCCGGCTGGCCGGACGGAGACTGCGTCGAAGTGTAGGACCACATCGCGACCTCGTTGATCGGGTCAACCGACGCGGACATGCGGTAGTCATAGTTGCTGTCGAAGTCTTTCAGAAAAAACTCGTTCACCTTTTGCGATCCGACTGGCGAAACGCGCTGCCCGTCAAAGGCATAAAATCCGTCATTATCTAGGAAAAACACAGTCGAGCCGACGTTACAGACGCTATCTTTGAAGGCGCAGCCTCGCTCGGACACGACCTTGTCAAACTGCCAGATCAGCGGCGGCCCAGTGTAGGTGGCGCGGAAAATGGCGCGCTCAGTCAAGATTGTGCAGTATTCGCCACCGACAAGCCCAGTTATTGCGCCGCTGTCCGGCAGGTTCTGGAAGTCGCTCTGATTGACGCCAGCGACCCAACTTGTCGGGTCGTTGAACCCGGACCAATAACACTGATACGGCACGCGCCCTGAGCCGATGTCCACATTCGCGGTCCACACGAAGTCGCGCACCACGGCGACGAACTCTGCCTTCGGGGGCGTGCCGCCAAGGTCCGCAAAGGCGCTGGACGAACCTAGATTGAAGACCTGCGGCTCCTCCCCGATACCGCCGACACCGATCACATCATCCCCGAACTGTACAAAGCGCCATCGCTCGAAGTCGGTCAGATCGTACCCGCCAGCCTTGCTGATGTCGTCGAGGTCGTTGTCGGATGAGGCGTGAAGATATAGCTTCGTCGCGTCCCCGGCGAAGAGCCTTGTGTTTGCGTCGCTGTCCTTCGCCGCGAATATGCCCTTGATTGTCCCTGTGGCCGCGTTTGAGTACGGCACGAAGCTATTCATAGAGCCGTAGCCGTTTGCTGCCGGAAGCACGTTCGTTGCCACCGTCACGCCGGGGTTGAGTAGATCGGCCTGATCAGGTAGCCACGCGCCGAATTGTATCACTGCTGCCTCCACGTCTCATCGCCGACATCGACCTGCGTCCACGTCTCATTGTCGGATGATACATCGGTCCACGTCTCAGAGCCAGCGGCGACGTCATTCCAGTCCTCGCCGAGTATCTTGCCGCGCATTGTCGCCGTGACCGACGCAAGCACGCTTGCGGCACCGGTGAATATCCCCACAATAGCGCCAGACGCGCTCAGGGCGGCTGTTACTGATGCGGCGGCAGCAACCAGCACGCCAAACGCCGCCGAGGCTGTCAGCGAAGCCTGAGCGGCTGCTGAGACGGTTCTGAGGCGCGCGGACGCGGCAGCGGCTGTCATCGCGACAGACACGGCTGCGGCCATAGCTGCGGTGATCTTGATAATCGCGGCGACGGACGCCGCGCCCGTGACGCTGGCGGCGGCTAGGCGCTGGCGTAGTGCGATTGCACTTCCCGTGACTGCGGCAGACGCAGACGCCGCGCCAGTCTTCACGAGGCCAGCGTCGTCAGCGGCTATTGCCGTCTCAGAAAATGTGAAAGCGCCAATCGTCATCACTCAGCGTCCGCAATGGTCAGCAAGCCTTCAGACTGCTGTCGCATGATTTCTGCGTAGTGGCGGTTGCCGGGGGCGATAGGAACATTCATCTCAGTGCCGTCAATCGTGGCACGAATGGTGTCGTTGTCTCCGTCAACATTGGTAAGATACTGCGCTGCTGTAATATTCATTTCATTCATGTTTACAACTCCGCATCTAATTCAAGATAATCGCCACTATTGACCAGCTGAATTAAAGTTCCGTGGCCTGCTGTTCTTGCGCCTAAAGTAAAGTTAAATCTTGCTGTCTTAGTGCCTATAGTATCCAAGCCACTGCCACCTGTTCTTACCTCTGCAAACCCGCCACCGTATGCTTTCACAAAACCTGTTGAACTTGCTGTAAATGTCGGGGCAGCCCTCATTTCCTCGTAAGTGAGCAAGCCTAAAATTTGCGTTGAGGTGTACCACACCCCTGCTCCGATAGGCTTGTTGTCGGGAGTGCCATCATGTTCCCACCTTTGATAAAAGCGTTTGCAACTTTGCAGCTCATCTGCAAATGACCGATGCTCAAACGACGTGGCCTGTTCGCCGACCTCAAGCTGACAGCCCGATAGAAACCAAGTGTCGTTTGTGGTGTTGATGTCAACAGTCTGTCCATTTGCATAACGTGCGTTTGCTACACTACCCCAAGTTGTTGAAGTCGTCCCCTTATAGTCTGAACCCGCAAGCAAAATAAACTCAATGTTAAGGCCACGACCATTGTTATCGTCTATTGCGCCAGCAGTGTCGCCGGGAATAGTGAGTGTTTTGTATTCCCAAGTGTCTGCCGCACTAATTGTGTAAGTGCGTGTAATATCTCTTGGCCCACCGTCGTCTTGATAAAAGTGAACTGCATATGTGCCGGCCACGTTTGAACGGACATAAAAAGAAAGAGTAAGAGATTGTGCGCTACTGGAGCCGTACTGAAGATGCTGAAGGTT
>Ga0181380_1001340_pt1 | contig 10822 bp, 11 predicted proteins | sample 3SPOviralmetaG_FD_130116 | JGI IMG/M metagenome (GOLD analysis project Ga0181380, IMG submission 130116) | Marine viral communities from the oligotrophic San Pedro Time Series (SPOT) site, San Pedro Channel, CA, USA - 3 SPOT_SRF_2009-08-19 | ecosystem: Environmental > Aquatic > Marine > Strait... | reverse complement strand
TTTTCTCCAATAAATTCACTAAACCTTACTTTACCAAACTTTAAAGCCATAATTTATCTTCTAACTTTTCTTCTATTTGCTCTATCAAATACTATCAACAAATCATCACCTGTTATTTTAACATCAGGTATTACTGTACCACCACCTAAAGCGTGATTAGGTATTATAGTGCCGGATGATCCAGGTACAAATAATTCTGGTCCTCTTTCTCCAACCAAAGACATTTTACCAACAGGTGGTCGTCCACCATCAGCAAACATACCACCTAATAATCCTTTAAAACTTTGGTCTGCACCAAACATTTTAGTACCTGCTGCTGTTGAACCTAAACCTGTTGCACTAAGTAATACTGATAAAATAGCTGCCTTTATTATCATAGCTAATATTTGTTTAGCTAGATCTTTGAATATAGCACCTAATCCTTGTAATAAGTTTTCACCACTTAGAATCACATCAGCAAATGATGTAGCAAAATTATCTGCCATTGAAACTGCTAATTCATTAACAGAGTTTTTAAATCTTATTGTTGCATCTTCAGCTGCTTGTAAATCTGCCAAATATTGTTCATATTCTTCGCTAAAATCAAATGGTGATTTTACAAAAGATTCTTTTTCTATTTCTTCTTCAGTTTCTGGTGTAGTGCTTCCACCAACATTAGCATCAAAACTAAATATGTTTTTTAAACCATCACCAACCTTATTTTTAAAATCACCATACTTTTTACTAAACTTATCAACACTACTACTTAGTGATGTAAACTTAGTTAATTCTTTATCAGGTATTAATTCAAGTTCTTTCTTTGGTTTAAAATCTTCAAATATTGTTACACCAAACTTTTTAGCTGTTTTTTTAAGAAACTGAACTGTATTATTAAACATTCTTATAAAAAAGTTTCCAACTGAACGAGCTATATTTACAAATCTTTCAGTAATTGCTTTTGCATTGTCACTCAATGCTGTAAATAATATACCAAGTACAAGTATTAATTTGTCTATTATAACAATAACAGCTGCTGCTATTAAAACAAATTTTGCGAAAGCAAGTAAGAAAGGACCAACAATAACTAATCCTGCTGCAAAAGCACCACCTAAACCACCTATAATTAAAATTAGTGGTCCAAGTACAGCTAAGAATGTACCAACTGCTAGTATTAAATTTTGTGTTCCTTGTTCAAGTTGTCCAAACTTACCAGCTAAATCAGTTACAAATTTAATTATTGGCATTATAGCATCTGAAATTAGAGCTCCTAATTCTAGTTTTAGACCTTCTATAGCAGATTGCATTTTCTTTACTTTAGCGAAGGTTGTATTACCCATCGCATCAGCCATTTCATCTAACCTAGTAGTGTTTGTCTTAAATTCAGTAGTTAAATCTTTTACTGCATCTCTATTCTTAGCTAATATTAATAACTGCTTACTAAAGTTTCTACCAACAAGATCTGTTGCTCTTTCTAATGTTAATTCGCCTTGTGATAAAAAGTCTAAGGTACTTGATAAAGAAATACCATTTTCTTTTAATCTAATAAACAAACCATTAAGACCTGTACCTGCTTTACTTGCTTTGATACCATTATCCATCAAAACACCCATCATAGCAGATAATTCTTCTATATCTACACCTACTGAACTTGCAGAAGCACCAGCGTTTGCAAAAGCAGTTGCAAAAGTGCTAAGTTGCATTGATGAATTTGCAGCTGCACTAGCTAATGTATTCGCTACACTAGAAGCATCTTTTGATTGTAATCCAAAAGCATTTAAAGAAGATGATACTGTGTTTGCTGCTAAAGATAAATCTTCTCCTGTTGCTAAAGCTAGGTCAAGAATTGAACCTTCCATATTTTTTATGGCAGTAGGATCAAAACCTTTACGACCTAAAATTAATTGTAAGTCTGCTACTTGTGCGGCTGTGAATTGTGTGGTTGCACCTAATCTTTTTGCTTCTGATGTGAGCATTGAAAACTCAGATGCAGTAGCGTTTGTAACTGTCTTTACTTTCATCATCTCATTCTCAAAATTAGAGAATGTGTCGAAAGCAGATTTACCTAGTGCAACTAATGGTGCTGTAAGACCAAAAGTAAGTGCCGAACCTACCCTTGCTGAATTAGATGCAAATCTTGTGATTGATTTATTTGCCTTACCTAAACTAGCTTCTAATCCTTTAATATTAGCAGCTACAATTATAGATATAGTTTTTACTCCACCCATTATTCTTTATTTAATCTTTTTTTATCGTATTTATCTATCACAGATTGTATGTGTTCTTTAGATACGACTTTACCTTTAGGTTTTCTTTTGTCGTCCCAGGGGAAAGGCAAAACTTCTTTTGCTTTTAATCTTTTCTTAGAGTGTGGTGATAAGGTAGTGTGTGCAATAATTCTTGTTTGTTCCCAACTATCTTGAATTAATTGTTCTTGATATAAATTAAAGCCTATTAGTATGTTATTAAAGATTCGTGGGGTTGAGTCATAAAGTTCATCATAACTCATCCCCATTCTTCCTAAGCCAATTTGTTCAAGTTTATCCCAATTAATTTCACCAGACTCCTCATCAACTTCTTCCCCCTCTACTACTTTCCCTCACTTTGAGGTTGGTCTAATTGGAACGCTTCAAAGATTTCAGTCATCTTATTGAAATCTTCGTTATCTAACCAATTTTCAACATCACTTACTTTAAACTTAAATGGCTCACCAATTTTCTTAGCACCATATTTTAAGCCATAGTAAGCAATAATTCCAATGTGGTCGATTTCAGTTCCTAGTTGATTCATCTCACTTAACTTTAACTTACAATCATTACATATCTCTTTTAAAGCTAAGTAACTAAATCTAATTGGTCTTTTTTGACCACCTAATTCTACCTTTTTCATTTTCTTGTTTTTAATTTATAAAAATTTATGGTCTAACTTTTTTCAAAGAAACCGATGATAATTTATAGTTTATTGTACTAACACCTGTAATTCTAAATTCACTAAAATCATTTGTATATCTAACAGTATGTGTCCCAACAGCACTTGGAATACCTAAATCAGATCCTGTTTGAACTATTAATAGATTACCTTGTGTGAAATCTGAAACAGTATAAGTTAATTGATATTCAACACCTGTTAATAATGTTACACCTTGACCTTTTAAATAATTAGCCCCACTTATTGTTCCATTGAAAACAGCCTTACCTGCTGTTGTGTCAATACTAATAACACTACCAACTAAATCCCAACCTGTTGTATCATAAAATTGCGTATTAGGTAACAACTCATTACTCAATCCATTTTTAAATAATTGAGAAGTACCTGTAAGAGTACAAGAATATGTAGCATTTTCCTCAACACCTGCTTCAATAGATATACTTGATACAGCTACATCTCCTTGATAACAATTTATATCTTCAGGATCTTGATAACTTGTAAATCCATTATTAGGTATATAGTTTTGTTCAACTTGCATTGATGATATTAAAATTTTACTAGCACTTGTAATACTATTATTAATACCTGGAAAAAATTTAAGCTCAAATGTTCCTGTGCTAGTAAATGTTGGTGTTCCATATCTAATATATAATCTAGTCCACTCTGAAGTACTTAAGCCTGTTATATCCATTTGATTACCACCAAATTGACTTGTTACAGTTCCTTGACCTTCAATTATAGATAAAGTTGTAATACCATCACCTGTAATACTAAAACCTGTGCTTCCACCACTAATTCCTTTCACATAAAAAGTAATGTGGTTATAGAAACCTTGCATAACAGTATTGGGTACTATAAATTTAAAGTTTCTATTTGAAGCGTCTGGTGAAGATATCCTACTTGCACTAAAACCACCAAAAGGATCAGCAAAATTAATATTCATAGTAGCTATAGGAGAGCCATTTGCCCAATATTGATATTCAGCACCTATTTGACTATTTTGTAATATATTTCTAATTCTATCAGAAAATTTTACATCAAATATATTACCTGTTCTGAAATCCTCAACAAAAGCATCTGCATCAACATTAGCGTCAAAATTTACTAAAGCATCAGTAGAAACTTCAAAAGATTTTAATCCTTCAGCATTTTCTTGAAAGCCACTAGAATCTTTTGTGGTAACATCTCTTAAATCATTAGTCATACTTAAAGATGCACTTGTACTAAATGCAACAGGCTCATATATTACATCTTGACCATCTTGTGTAATATTTATGTCTATTGCATCTTCTTCTGGTGTAGATGTACCTGCTTCTATAAAAATATTCGGTGCATCGCCTGTAATAGGACTTGTAAAATCAAAATATTTATAAGCACCAATAGTCCCAACTGTTCCAGGTGAAGAACTATAACTATAATTACCTGTTGTTAAAAAAGTCTTTATTGCATTTAGAACATTAGTACCTGTGTTAGCAGTAAAAGTTATTGTTTCATTATAACGATAACTTTGTGAACTACCACCTGATGATTTATAAACAGCATTTATTTTAAAATTACCAACAGCATCAAATGGAGTTGTACTTTTAACTAATATTCTAGTTATTTCTGCTTGTGCAGGTGTCGTGTACTTATAAACTAATAAATCCGAAGCGTTTTTAATTGCCATAATTTTACGATTTAAAAGTTATTACTACGATTCTGTTAAAGCTCCTGTACCTGTTAAAGTAATTGAATAAGTTGCATTTTCTTCTACTCCACCTTCAAATGAAAGAGATGAAATAAACGCTTCCCCTAAATATGATTTATCTGAACCTGTACCTGTACCAAACTCAACATCTACCTTAGTTCCACCTGCCCACAGATCCCATAATTTTTGTGTAGCTTTTAAAGTTCCACTTGAGCCTGTATAAGGGTCGGTAGCTGTAATTGTATTAGCACTTAAGTCGATAAAACCATCACCACTTAGTTCATAAGATTTTAAACCAGCTAAATTTTCTTGAAAACCTCCAGAAGATTTCGTTGTGGAATCTCGAAGGTCTGTTGTCATACTTAAAGATGCAGAAGTTGAAAAAGCCAAAGTTTGTACATTTGTGCTTGAACTATCGTCAGCTACTCTAATAACAACATTAGTTGCATTTTCTATTGCCATTTTTTACTTTTTTTTTAGTTTTTATATATTAAACAGTTAAAAATTATTTCTTTGTAGAATACTTCAGGTGTATTGAAATACTCATCACTCAAAGAATCAAAATTAAATTTTGCAGTATAAGAAACACTATCTTCAGTATATGTAATTGAATACAAATCAAGTGATTCTATTACTGCTTTTGCTTGTGAGTAAGTAGTGGTATAATCAGTTGCAAAACAATTAATACCTATTCTTACATTACAAGATTTTAAAGAGCTGTCTTTAGATAAAAAATTATCGACATCTCTAATTTCGTATGTTGTAGCAGGATATGGTGCATCTTGACTTACTCTAACAGGAAAAACTTTATTGTTACCATTAGCAGTAGTAAAAGCACTTTGGCTATTTAATCTAGTTACTATTTTTTGTCCTATTATTGCAAACATTTATTTAAAATTTGCTTGTAAAACCTGCTTGTTTTATTATTTTATCCAAGAACTTCATCATATCTTTTTCTGCTTTAGCAGATATAACTTCTTTTGACTTTTCATAAGCCTTATTAAAAATGTTAGGTCTTGGTTTATGTATAGCATTACCTAATATCTGCATAGCAGGTAAGTTTCTACTATCTTTTCCTTTTATTCTTATAGGTGTTGTTCTTCTTAATATTGGTCCAACAAACAATCCTGGTTGTCGGCTTTTTCTAGCAGTTACAACACCTATTGTTTTATATGTTGGAGTTCTACCTTCTTTTCTTACATAACGAGGATTATTAAACTCTTTTTTATATTCAAATTGCATAACCCTTGCTAAAGCATTACCTGCAGGTTTGAGAGCTTTATTTATCAAAGTACGAGATCTCTTTGGTGCTACACCTAGCCTTTTAAGAGCAACTTGTACCTCTTTAATCCCTTTTACTACAATTACATCTTTTTTTGGTTTTGCCATATTATGATATTGTGGTAGTGTCCATTTTAGTTCTAAACTCTATAAACTCTTTTCTTGGATCAACAATGTAGCTTAGTATTTCGTAAACTTGTGCATTGTCATTATCTTCTAAAATCCAATCAGCATCTAATGTGCCAACCCAAGAACTATCATATCTAACAACTATGTAAAACTCACCATAGCTTTGTAACTTATCACCCTCAAACTTTTCATTTATATTTCTAAGAGATGTTACATTTTTATTTGCCCAAACTGTTGCTTGTGTACTATATGCAGAAGTCTTTTCACCAAAATTGTTTTGAGTGTATGTAGGCTTCTTAACTTTAAATTGCATATTAAAGTCACCTGCTTTTATTTTAGACATAAAAGCCATAATCTATAAATAGCATTTATAAGGTTGTAGTAGTATCTCAGAAGCCATAGGAAATTGTCTTTTTCTATCTTCTCTAAAATAATACAAGTCACCTGCAATTAATTTAATCGCTTGTTTTATAGCGTCTGGAATACCACTATTTGCATCAGCTATACCTGTGTGAAATTGAAAGTAATATATCCCATCAGTTGTGCCATCTAAATCTTTTGTTTGAATAGCATCAGATGGAGTGTTTAACATCTTTACTTGACAAGGATTACTGTTTTGATTTGCAAACCAATTAGTATTAGCAAATAAAGTATATGTTGATCCACTAGAAGCTAAATAGTGTAAACCATCTTTACCACTATCAGCACCTACAGGATAATTAAACTTACAATCAGGATAATATAAACTAAATACGCTTGGTAATTCGTTAAACCAAAGTTTGTACTTAGCAGTAATAAAATGTCTATTACAATAGTGTTCTGCCATTTGAGTCGCAGCTAATATATATGTACCAAGTAAAGCATCTTCACTTGATGTAGTAATTCTTAAATGTTCTTTTAATTCAGAAGTTGTTACTACTTGTGTAGATACAAGGTCTTGTTGAACTAAATTACCATAACTATTTTGGCTTGGATTAAGGTATTGATAATCCACAAAATTAAATATATTATCTAAGTACGAAACAGCCATTTATTGTAAGTTAAAGAAAAGGGAAAGGGAATTACCCCTTTCACCTTTATTAATTATAATCTAATTATTATGCAGTATGTTTTAGTAAACATTTAACAAATGAAGCACCATTTGAAACTCCAAATGAAGCGTATTTGTTCAATACTAATCTTACAGCACCTTTGATACCTTGTGTATAAGGATCGACCATTATGTCCAAAACTCCATAGTTACCAACATATAATTTACTGAAGTCACCAAATATAGCCATAGAATCTTTATGAGAAGCTGCTCGTTTCTCACATCCTGTGCTAAATACTATTGGATAACCATTGAAACTTGCTTTGCTATCTTGAACTGCACTAATAGAAGATACTAATGCACCTGTTCTGATGTCCTTCATATTAACAGGATTCACAACATAAGCCAAATTACCTTGTAGACCTTTAGCTTCTGCTAATGCTTCTTCCATCGTTAACATATCAGCAACAGTAGAAGAACCAGCAACATAAGCAGTTGGAGAAACATTACCTACTGAATATTCACCAATAGATTGGTCTGCACCAGATACATTACCTATTTTAAACATAGCTGCATTCATAGCTTCACCAATACTACGACCTAAATCTCGTACTATCGCTGCTTCTGCACCTGTACCTACTTGCATCATTAGTTGCTTAGATAAATCAACAAAACCACCAATTCTTTTTGGACTTAGTGTAATAGAAGAAAAATTATTTCCAACATCAGTTGCATTTGCATTTTCTCCATCTATGTAAGCTGCACTATTTGCACCTACAACAGGAATCTCTGTATTCGCTGCAAGACCATTAAGTACAGTAGCACCTACTTGCTCATATATAGCTGCTTCTCTTAAACCATCTTGAAAAGCACCTAATGTAGTTGGAGCTATTGAACTTGAACCTTCTGATACGATACCTGCTCTACTTTCATATTGTAAAGATGAAGGAATACCAATACCATTGATTGTTGCACCTGTTGATCTTGCTTCTTGGATAGCTTCTTCGTGCATCTCTTTTTCAAGACCAGATAAGTTGTTGTTCATTAAACCATTAACAGCTTTGAATAAAGAGTAATCTCGTCTTTCATTAGCCATTGTGTCATTTTGAACTGAGTGAGTTACAGGACTTGCAGAAATCTCAGCGTTCAATTTTTCTTGTCGTTCAACAACTTGGATGTCTTTAGCCAATTTGTCAATGTTTTGCATCACACCATCGTATGATACTTGCTCGTCATTAGTGAAATCACGAGTTTCATCTTTTGCCAAGTTAAGCATAGAATCAGCCTTGCCGATTAATTCTGCTCTGTCTTGACGAAGTTCAATCGAATTTTTCATATTCGTCTTTTTAATTTTAATTCGTTATTTAATAAATTAATTTTAGAACCTACTTCTTCAGTTGAAGAAACTTCCTCTACTATATCTTGTTGCCCTTCGGTAGGTTCAATCACAACTTCTTCGCTAGTGTCTAAAGAATCCTCAAACTCTTGCTTAGAACGAAGTGCAACATCTGTATTGGCATAAGCACCTACACCAACTATTGAAACATCAACTAAACGACCAATCTTATTGATAGTTCGTCTAGTAGTATCGCCATCTTGCGACCAAGAATCATCTTCTACTGTAAAAGCAAAAGAAGATTCGTAAAGTAAACCACGATTCATTAATTCAGCTACATCATTACCTGTCGTAGTGTTAGGTAAAATAGCATCGTATCTTAAACCTCTTTCATCAGTAGATAGTTTTAAACTACCACCAATATTTCGGTCTAACATCAAGTTAGGATCGTGATTAAAAGTTAAGATAACATTATCTTCAAGTCTATCATTAAAAGCATCACGAGATATGGTTTCTACAAAACCTAAATCTCTACTATCAGTTTCAAATAAAGCAGCATAACCACTTACACGCTTTTCTTCTTTATCGTCATCTTTTGTGACTTGATAGTCTGCTTTATATAATCTTATTTCTTTTTTATCCATAATATAATTTTTTTCTTCCTTCATACTTTTCTTCACAGGGTGATTACTTGGTAATAAATCAGTATCGTGTTTACCTGAACGAAACTTACCTTTCTCCATCGCATAAAGAAAAGAATTAACTCTAGCATATGCCCATTGTTCTGGTGACTTTACACTAGGTCTTACTGAACCAGGATTTGTTTTATAAGCACCAATACCTCTATTAAATACTTTACCTAGTTTAGCAGGTGTTACTTTAGCGTTCCAAGAAATATTCTTCTTACCTACTTTTTCATTATGGTCATCTGCCTTTTTTTGTAAACCTTTTTTAACAGCACCTGTCAAAGCTCTATCTTCATCTTCTTCGTCTTCTTCGTCTTTATATTGCATATTGTCATTGACTTTACTCATCACTTCCTTTGCTTGTTCGTGATTTTCAAAAGGCATATAATATGTTTTGCCATCCATAGTGTGTTCGTGTGAACCAACACCACCTAGCTTTTTTGCTTGTGCTTCAGCTTCTTCTTTAGAATCGTACAATGGTAATTCTATACCATCAGTTATCATTGTACCTACTTTCATTCTATTTTCTTCTTCTTTTTTTATTTGTGCAACTTTTTTCTTTGACCAACTAAAACCTGCATCACCACCCCATAAAGCGATGGCTATCCTACCTGCACTTGGGTAGCCTTCTTCACCTTGTCTATAACCTTCAGCTTTTTTATCTACTTGATGTCTTGAATGAAAAGAAAACATTCTTTTTATAGATGATAAACTAAGGTCACCATTTATTATATCTCTTGCTCTTGCTACACCGACTGCTGTTCCACCTCTACCAAACTCTTTTCGCCACTCTAAACCTTTCTTGGCTTCTGCAACCATACCAGATGTTGGTGTTCTATCTATGTCTTTTAAAGCCATATTATAAATCTGATCTAGTAGTTGCAGTACCTAAATCATCTAAAGGCATCATATTGCTTTGCATATAAACGCTTTCACTAGCACCACCCATAGAATTAAAGTCCTCAAATTGTCTTACCTCATCAGGAGATAGCACACCAATATTTACTAATGTTCTATAATAATCTGCTCTAGTCTTAGAGTCACCTCTTAACAAAGCAGTCAAGTTAAATTTAAAATATTGTTTACCTTTTTGTTTTACAGGTACTAATTTTTGATTTAGTGCAGTTTCGATTCTCTTAATCCAGGGGGTTATAGTGTGAACAACGAAATCTATTTGTTGTGCTTCTATTGAACTATAACTAATTTTACTCAAATCATTAATCATATGATTTGGCACTCTGAATATTCTAGCTATATCACTTACTTGATATTGTCTAGTTTCAAGAAACTGTGCTTGGTTGTTTGGAATACTTCGTGGAATAAATTGCATACCTTCTTCAAGTATTGCAGTCTTACCAGCATTTATAGAACCACTATAAGTTTGATTCCAACTAGCTCTCAATCGCTTTGCTGTTTCTGGTTTTAATGTACCAGGATGTGATAAAATACCACCAACAGTAGCAGAATTTTTATAAAAAGATCCTGCATATTTTTCAATAGATAAAGATATTCCTAAAGACTCAGCTGCACTCTCTATTGGTGATTTACCAATAACACCATCAGTAGATATACCCTTGATGTGTAGCATATTAATTGAGTTTACTTTACCTGTCACAGGATAAGGTATAATCTCATTTTGATCTATCTCATAATAAACTTCTCTACCATCAGGTGATACATATACATCTACATCATTGCATTGGATAGGGATAATTTGTGTAGGTAAGCCACCAGAGTTTCTTTCAATGTAAGCATAGAAATTACCATCT
>Ga0181380_1001337_pt1 | contig 10841 bp, 13 predicted proteins | sample 3SPOviralmetaG_FD_130116 | JGI IMG/M metagenome (GOLD analysis project Ga0181380, IMG submission 130116) | Marine viral communities from the oligotrophic San Pedro Time Series (SPOT) site, San Pedro Channel, CA, USA - 3 SPOT_SRF_2009-08-19 | ecosystem: Environmental > Aquatic > Marine > Strait... | reverse complement strand
CCTTCAGGCTGTGGCGATCTTTGACTTCATCCAAAGTCTCGCCGCTTCCTTCTAGCATCAGTGCCATGTCCATCGCTAAGCGATCAGACCACTTGGTATGTTTAAGCGGTAACGTATCCATGAGGCAATCCTAGTCTGTAAGTTACGGAGCTGTCAAGCATTATGCTAACTTTACATCTTCATTTTTTGGGGCCTTGTTATGTGAGGTTTACTTATATGGGGGTGGGGTACAAAAAAAATTTCCATGTGCCCCCCTCTTGCGTCGTGCAAGTGATTGCATAGCGCCAAGCCAAAGCGCCAGAAAACCGCAGAAATAGGCGCAACTTGACATTATTGTATAGTTATGGCCTTATTGAGTTGTCGCTGATGACCAGCGGCACCGGCGGGCGGGCTAGCCTACACCGCCACGCTGTTTGAAATCGTAGGTGTATAAGGAGTGTGTCATGCAGACACGTATTTTCGAAGGTCGTTTCAATGTCAAGTTCGACAAGGGAACAAAGGTTATCAGCTTAGCGAAAGCGGTTGATGGTAAGTATTCAGCACAAGACGCTGATGCGGTTGCTAAGCTGGTAGTTGAAGCTGGCAAGGTAAACAAAGGGTCGGTAGACCGCTGGAGCTTTTACATCAAGGATGTAAACCAGAAGCTGAAAGATGGTGAAAACCTGAATCCAGCTGAACTGGAAAAAGCGCTGAAAGCGGGATACCAGCCAGTCGTAAAGGCTGGGAAGTGGGGCAAGCCAAGACTTGACTTGGTAAATCCAGCTTCGCCGACTACCAAGCAAAACGACAACATCGTGTTGCTTTAACCTTAACCTAGGCTGGAGCTTCGGCTCCAGCCGCCTTCTGGAGACATTACAATGTCAATGAAAGATATGAAACGCGACTACATGGTTATCTGGTTAGAAGATGGAATGAGATACTCAAGGCAATACTACCGCAGACATGATGCGATAGCGTTTGCTAAGAAAGTTATCTCCGACGGAATCTACCATAGAGATGTTCAGGTAGTAGACATACGATAAACCAAGAAGCTGGGCGGCATGAGTCGCCCAGCCAACCTAAACAACTGGAGTGTAAACTATGAAAGTGTTCTCAATTATATTTAGTATAGCCGGATTCTTCTTGATGATGGCTGGAGTTGGAACCATCGAAGCAGATAACAGTATCGTCGGCTTCGAACTAATCATCTGGGCGCTAATCACACTGATTGGAATGTTCACTTGGTTCGCTGGAGTTCTAGTGTGGCGGTCACAACGTTAAACAAAGGAGTCAAAACAATGTACGAAAAAATCCATATCGGGCACATCATTATGTTTTTGCTCGCACTGGTGCAGATGGTAGACATTGTGCAATATCTCGTATCATAAGAGAATCAAACCAAGGGGGAGTCGCAAGGCTCCCTCTATTTTTTTGTGTCAAGTTTCTATTATTTTTATATATAGACCCATTGCTCGGGGGGTTTTCGTGCGCTTTAATACCAAGACTAGAGACTATCTATACTATCTAGTTATAACTTGACACTATATCGTGGGGTTTAGATAGCCAAACTATACAACATGTTGAGAGAAAAGCCATAAGAATCAGGATATACAGGGCCATATGTACAGTATTACTATCTAAACTATCTAAATTATATAGTTTTTTTAACTATACCCTTCTCTACAACTAAATATCCTGTGTTATTGCTATTTGCGCGTAACACCACATAACCTCTAAAAAACTAGATAGTTTAGATACTTCATCGTAAGGCCTTGATATCTTTACAGTTTTTACTATCCATTTTACTATCTCTCTTGTAGTACATCGGCGGATACTCTAAAGCTTACACTAGATAGACAATAAAGACTAAAGGCGGTAGCGATTTGACAAAGCCGAAACGGCGATGTAAAGTTTGGTTGTTCTTCGGGACGGCTCTCTTAGAGAGTTTTAATTGTAACTTTAACTGGAGGTTAGTCACATGGCTAAAACTTATGAAGGTAATCTTAACTTGGCATTCAACAAGGGCACTAACATGCTCTACTTACAACCCTCTAATGAGGGCAAGTATAATGCCACCAATATCTGTGAACTTGTAGCGTCAGCTATGGCGTTCTGTGATACCAATCCTAAGGCAACATTCAATCGTTGGGATTTCTATATTCCCAATGTCAACCAGACTCTAGACCGTGACTCTAAGGAACTTCCTCAGACAGCAGTCAAGGACGCTATTGACCGTGGTGATACTGCTACTCTAGCGGCAGGTAAATGGGGCAAGCCTAAGGTCACTATTGCAGGGCCTGTAAAGCACATCAAGAAAGCGGATGATAACATTGTCCTTCTCTAAACCTTACACTGAATGTGTACGTTGTAGCGGTCAGGTTCATCCTGACCGTTCTTCTTTGGGCTATGACACATGTCTAGTCTGTGGGGAGGTTATGGCACGGAAGCGAGTCTTTACTGTCGCTCCTATGCACAAGTCTAACTATATGCTCTTCACTAATCCTGAAGACTTGAAGGGTATCAACAACAAGGGAGGTAATGTCCGATGAAGATGTCAACTTTATTCACTTGGATACTGTACTGTGTAGTGGCGTCGATACTGATGTCACTTGCAGACAGCTACTTCGGATGGGGTCTCTATCAATGAGCCGCATCCTCAACATTATCGGAGGCCTACTGCTAGCTGTAGTGGTGGGTTTCCTTATCGCCTTCATAGCCATCAACTTTATGATTGGCTGTGAATCATGGGATGAGAGGTACTGGACTGAGTACAACTCATGCTTAACTTTACCACAACTCTGGGAGGGTTTAACCCGATGAGTAAATCAGCACTGAAACTATTCATGCTTCGGCATGGACAAGGTGGAGCAATCGTCACTGGTGATGATGGCAAGCCACTATTCTACAGTGACAAGATGATAGCTAAAGCCGCTCGTAAAGACGGTCAGGTTGTATCACTTGGCCCTGACCATAACCACTGCAAAGCACATGAGGAGATTAAAAATGCGAGCTGAATTGGTTCTTCAAACTATCAAGGATTTATTTCCTATTAAACGTCCGTTGTCTATCATCGGTAAGCCAGGGGGCGGTAAGACCAGCCTCGTGAGAACAGCCGCTCAGATGATGAGTATTGGATACATCGAGAAGCACATGCCTACTATGTTGGTAGAGGACTTCGGTATACCTGACATGGCAACCCAAGGTGATTCGTTTGGCTACAAGCTACCTGATTGGTATCCTGCCGAGGGTCGTACTGACATACCTGATGAGGGTATCCTTCTATTCGATGACCGTAACCAAGCAGGTAATGACTTGCAGAAAGTGCTAGCCAATATCGAACAGGCTAGAACCTTACATGGTGTGCCACTCAAGAAGGGTTGGATGGTCATCACTACTGGCAACCGCCAAGAGGACAGGGCAGGTGCTAATCGTATCCTATCTCACCTCGCTAATCGTGAGACTGTTATCGAACTTGACACTCACCTTGATGACTCAACCAAGTGGATGCTTGAGAATAATGTAGCAACCGAGGTAGTGGCGTTCTTACGCTTCCGTCCTAATCTGCTACATGACTTTGACCCTCAACGTGACCAGAATCCAACACCTCGTTCATGGGTCGAGGGTGTCAGTGCAGTGCTTGGCGTAGTCAGTCCTGATGCTGAGTTCGAGTGCTTCAAGGGTGCAGTTGGAGAGGGTGCGGCGGCAGAGTTCGTTGGCTTTGTACGCATCTATCGTAAGCTACCTAATCCCGACAACATCATTATGAATCCTACCACTGCTGATGTGCCTAGTGACCCTGCTACTTTGTATGCACTGTCTGGCGCTATTGCAGAGCGGGCTACTGAGAACAACTTTGAGCGTGTCTGTACTTATGCAGAGCGTATGCCCCCTGAGTTCTCAGTTCTATCGGTGTCCTATGCGGCTCGTAAGAAGCCAGAGTTGGCTTCGACTCAAGCGTTCACCAAGTGGGCTATCAACCACCAAGATGTATTGTTCTAGAAACGGAGGAAACAATGAAACTTTCAGACAAAGCACTACTCACTCAGCTGTCTATATCCCAATGGACTGCTCGTAAATACGACAAGAGAGCCACCGAACAGGTGGCCTCTGCAAACTCTGCGGTTAATCAATCGGGTAGATACAACAAGTCTCTGCTACCTATGAATGACTTCCTTGCCAATGTGCATCAGAAGTCTACGCTTATCCGCAAGCGGTACTATGCCAACACTTTACCGTGGGGCATTGACGGTACACAGATACTGCCGAGTGCAAACTATCTGGCCTTTATGACTGACTTCCGCAAGGAAAAGTATGAGTGGCAGATGGTTGTCAATCAGTTCCTGCAAGAGTATGAGTCACTAAAGTATGACGCTCAGCGTCTGCTTGGCAATCTATACAATGACTCTGACTATCCATCCAAGGATGAGATTACTGCCAAGTTCGGTATGGATGTCACTATCATGCCAGTGCCGAGCGGTGACTTCAGAGTTGATATTGCTGACGATGAGTTGGCTCGTATCACTGCTGACGTTGAGTCTCGTGTTCAAGACGCGGCTCAGTCTGCAATGGATGAAGCATGGAAGCGACTGCATGAACGTGTTCAGCATATGGCTGAGAAGCTAGCTGACCCTGCCGCTGTATTCCGTGACACTCTGGTCGAGAATACCAGAGAGATATGTGCTGTCATGTCACGGCTCAACTTCACTGATGACCCTAACCTTGAGGCTATGCGTCTTGAGGTGGAGCAATCACTGACCAAGCATCATCCCGATGCACTACGCAATGACCCTGACCTACGCCGTGACAAGGCCGCTGAAGCCAAGGCTATCATGGATAAGATGGGTGTGTTTATGGGAGGTACACAATGACACTGAAAGAAATCGAAACTCTATGGCAGTCACGCAAGACTGCTATGGATGTTTGGCATGACCGTCTACACCAGATGGATAATGACATGCTTATAGCAATGTTGCTCGAACATATGCCGATGGTCAAAGCAGAACTTATTCTCAAGAGTATTGACTACGACATTCACATGTCTAGAGAGGAGGACACCAATGGAACTATCGAAACGACTCAGTAAAGCCAAGACCGCACTGGTTCTTGAGCATCCGTTCATCGGCAATGTCGCCATGAATATGCCGTTCAAGATTAGCGAGGATGTGCCTACTGCCGCCACTAACGGCAAGCAAGTCCTGTTTAACCCTGACTTCTGTGCTGACTTGAATGATGAGGAGATGAAGTTTCTCATTGCCCACGAATGTATGCACCCCATGATGGAGCATAACTTCAGACGCCAGAATCGTGACCCTCGTAAGTGGAATCAGGCGGCAGATTATGTCATCAACAAACTGTTGGTAGACGAACACATTGGCAAGATGCCTGACTGTGGCCTGCTCAGTGACGACATATACAATGCAGGTAACGGCACAAGTGATGGCATCTACAACATCTTACCAGAGACACAAGAGGGTGAGAATGACCCACTTGACAACTGTATGGATGGCGAGGGTTCACCTGCTGAACAAGAACAGCAAGCGGCAGAGTGGAAAGTCAAGGTTGCTCAAGCGGCACAAGCCGCCAAGATGATGGGCAAGATGAGTGCAGGACTTGAGCGTATGGTTGAGAGTATTCTTCAACCCAAGGTTCACTGGTCTGATGTACTGCAACGCTTCATTGTCAAGCACAAGACTGATGACCGTTCATTTGCCAGACCTAATCGCAGGTTCATACAGCAAGGTATGTATCTACCTAGTGTGACTGGCGAGGCATTGGGTGAGATGGCGTTTGCTATCGACTGCTCAGGTTCAATCGGACAAGAAGAGATTGACCAGTATGCGGCAGAGATACTCAAGGTTCAACAAGACCACCACCCTCAGAAGCTACACATCATCTACTTCGACTCAGAGGTTTGTCACTATGATGTGTATGAGCAAGGTGAACCACCAGTTATCAAGCCACATGGCGGTGGCGGTACAGCGTTCAGTCCAGTGTTTCAATACATGAGAGATAACGACATCAACCCTGTCGCTTGTGTATTCCTGACAGACCTGTGCTGTAGCGACTTCGGTGACGCACCAGAATACCCTGTGTTGTGGGTATCAACACACGAAAACCAAGCACCCTTCGGTGAAATAGTAATGATGGAGATATGATATGGCTACTGTAAGATTTTCCGATGCTCTCAAGAGCGAGATTCGTAACAACGCAAAGGCAATGTTCAAGCAGAATATTGACAAGGCTAAGGCGGATGTACCTGCACATTGGGCAGACAAGATATACCAAGGGTTCTTCCCTGCCGATGACATTGCTAAGTTCGATGCACTGCCTGCCCATGTGATGGCAGAGAAGCAATCACTGGACTTTGAAGGGTTCTTCAATGCACCAGAGGATGTATTCCAAACTGCTACACACAAGCAGAAAGCGTATGAATGTTCGACTGTAAGGCTAGAGTTCAGCAAGGATATGCGTTGGCCTAATGACATTGAGAAGATGGATACTGGGTTCAAGTTCCAATGGCGTAACTCTAAGGCTGACTACAACGACAGTCGTTGGGCATGGCTTATCCCTGAGTTCAAAGAGTATGTCCGTAAGATATTTGAACAGGAATCTAAAGAGGCTTCCTTCCTTGAGGGTGTGGATAAACTCATGGAAACATATTCTACGTTAGCCCCTGCTATCAAGGCGTGGCCTGCACTGTGGGATTTAGTTCCTGATGAAGCCAAGGAACGACATAAGAAAGTAGTCGAGCGAGTTAAGAAAGATGCCAGTGATGTTGGCGTTGACCTTAACAGTATGACTGCCGCTGTAACATTTTCAAAACTAACACGATAGGGAGACTTAAATGACTTGGCTAAAACCAGAAGATAGAACCATTCTAAATCACGAACAAGCAAACTCACTCTGGTCGAGGGTGCGTAACCCTGAGAAGGGTAAGCCTATCACAGGTTGGCTTCGTATGTTCAAGGTAGGCGATGACTTCCTGTTCAAAATACAAGGCTATGGTTCGACGGACTTATGCCGTTTGTCACCTGACAACAGGTTCACGTTTGTTGCACCGCCCGAGGTGTTTCAATCTCATGCACAGACTCTAGTGTCCTCACTACATCGTTGGCTACCCTTCACCTGTATGCGTCACCGTAAGGGGCTGTATCGTGTAGCCCACAGTAAGACTGTGATTGCAGAGATGGAGAAGCGGTACAACGCAGACCCTGAGAAAGACACATCAGAGTTTAACAATATGCACAACTACTCTATGTATAGGCAGTACAACCCTGTGATGCGAGAGCAACCCTACTTCTTTGAGGGCATTGAGTTCGACATCGTGGACGGTACATGTCTCAACCCTAGACCTGATGTGAAGATGGTCGAGAAGCCAGACGAACGTAAGCAATGGCGTAGAGCGTTGGCCTCATTCAAGAAAGGTATCAAGGCTCGTGTCAGAGTTCATGCTTTCGATGGCATCATCGACAAGATGTGGGCAGAGCGACAAGGGCAGAGCCGTTGGGATTGGCGACAGCCACAGTGGGAGTCAAAGCAGTGGATAGATTTGCTAGAGACTTCTATTCGTGAGAATGAGTTCTCACAGGAGTTGTTGATGGGCTTGGCTCAGACAACTGACCTCGGCTACTACAAAGCTACCAAGCCAGAAGGCAAGGACATACTCAAGTCTCTCGACAAGGTATGTAATGACCAGAGTATCGAACTGCGTAGACGGTTCGGTGTGTTCAGTACGGAGGCTTAGGATATGACAGTAATAGCATGGGATGGTAAGACTTTATGTACTGACCAACAGGCTAACGATGGCTCTATGAAATGGGAGGCAGAGAAGGCTTGGTACATAACCAACAAAGCGACTGGTAAAATTTGCATAGTCACAGGAGTTGGTACTCTTGGTTACATCATACAGCTACGCGACTGGTTCGCTAGTGGTATGGAAACTGCCTTGGATATAACACCAAACATGGCAGAGTTAATCATCGTAGACGATGAGGGGTTGTGTGTATTCTCAGGAGAGAAAACATATTCCCCTGTAAGGTTGAAAGCACCGATGGCTTTCGGGCATGGCAGAGAATACGCAATGGGGGCTATGGCTATGGGGGCTAACGCCTCTGATGCTGTCGCTATTGCTAATGAGTATTCTTTACACTGTGGTAAAGGTGTGGCATGCTATACTATACACCCAGACGAAAAGGGAGATAACCAAAATGGGTAGAAAAAAGATTGTTAAGACTAAGGCTGAGCAGGTATGGGAGTACCTACTCAAGAATAAACTGGCTTCTACAAAGGAGGTGTCCAAGGCAACAGGTGTATCTTATACCTATGTCCACAAACTAATGAAGACTATTGGTACACCAAAAGAAATCTTTGAGGTAGAGGCCCAACCTAAACAACGCACTCGTGTCAAGTTGTTGTCACAAGCTAGCGCACTGGTTGACGGCGACAGGGAGGAAGAACATGGAGACTTCCAAGCTAACGCCGAGATGATTGCGGCTTACTGGAATACTCACCTACAGATAATAGACTTCATCAAGCCTGAGGATATTCCTGTGATGATGACGCTTCTAAAGTTAGCTAGGTCACACCAGAAGCCAGAGCGTATTGACAATTATCGTGATGCGGCAGGTTACATTGCCCTTGCAGGTGAATTGGCAGGGGGTAAGTAGTATGGATATCGTAACCATTGACTTTGAAACCTACTACGACAGGCAGTTCTCATTATCTAAGATGACAACAGAAGCCTATGTTCGTGACCCTCGCTTTGAGGTGATAGGTGTATGCGTCAAGGTGAACGATTTTCCTACTGATTGGTACAGTGGTAAAGATGTGGGCAAGTTTCTTAACTCGTTAGACTATTCTGACAAGGCGATACTTGCCCACAATGCCGCGTTCGATGGAGCAATCTTGTCATGGTTATATGGTATCAAGCCTAAGTTCTGGTTCGATACTTTATCTATGGCAAGACCTCTACACAACGCCACAGTAGGGGGTTCACTGAAAAACCTGACTGCTCACTACGGATTCGGGCAGAAGGGCGATGAAGTATTCAACAACATGGGCCGCCACTTGAAGGACTTCACACCAGAAGAGCTTGACAGGTATGCGGCTTACTGCGTCAACGATGTAGAACTGACCTATAAACTGTTCAAAGAATTAAAGAAGGGCTTCCCTGTATCTGAGTTGATGGTCATTGACCAGACGATACGGATGTACACACAGCCTACGATACAGCTAGATACAGACTTACTCGCTGAACACCTAGAGAAGGTCAAAGCAGACAAGCAAAAGCTGATACAAGACTTGGCACTGCATGGTCTGAGCGAAGCCAAGGTTAAAAAAGCCTTGATGTCCAACCAGATATTCTCAAAGCTATTATCCACAGTGGGCGTAGAACCGCCTATGAAAACCAGTCTGCGTACAGGCAAAGAGACATACGCCTTTGCCAAGACTGACAAAGAGTTCACCAACTTACTAGAACACCCTGACCCTCGCGTGCAGAACCTAGTAGCGGCTAGACTTGGCACTAAATCTACAATCGAAGAGACACGCACTGAGAACCTTATGAAGGTAGCGGAGCGTGGCGCATTGCCAATCATGCTTAATTACTATGGCGCACACACAGGCAGATTCTCTGGTGGCGATAAGTTAAACTTACAGAACCTACCACGCAACGGAGCGATACGGAGTGCGCTGACTGCACCTATCGGTGAAGTAATGATTGCTTGCGATTCGTCACAGATTGAAGCGCGTATGGTTGCTTACATTGCAGGACAGCAGGACTTGGTACAAGCGTTCCGTGAAGGGAGGGATGTATATAGTGAGTTCGCCTCTGAGGTATATGGTAAGAAAGTAACTAAGGCTGACAAGATTGAGCGGTTCGTAGGCAAGACATGTATCCTTGGTCTAGGTTATGGTATGGGGCATGTTAAGTTCCGTAACACGCTAGCACTTGGGCAGGGCGGAATCTCTGTTGACATAGATGAGAACGAAGCACAACGTATTGTCAGGTTATACCGCCAGAAGAACCACAAGATTGTTTCCTTGTGGCAGAGGTGCGGTCATGCACTTACAGGTATGGTGAACGGAAGCAGTGGCAACATCACTGAGTTGCTACCATACGATAGCACTGGCATCACACTACCGAACGGCCTACGCATACAATATAATGCGTTGCGCCAGACACCAGATGGCTTTGAGTATATTGCAGACGCACGAACCTACAGGAAACTAGCTAAGTCTAGGGTCATGTCGGGTGAGCAAGTAAGCATAGACTGGACACGCATCTATGGAGGTAAGGTTACAGAGAATGTAGTCCAAGCCCTCGCTAGGATTGTTGTGTCTGAGCAGATGGCATCTATCGGACAGTCATATCATGTAGCTTTCCAAGTACATGACGAAGTAATCATCACCTGCCTGGAAAGCGATAAGCCACACGCACAGGAATTTGTTGAGAGGCAAATGTCGAAACCGCCGCGCTGGGCACAGGACTTACCTGTTGCCTGTGAGTCTGGGGTCGGGTATAACTATGGTGATGCAAAGTAAACTTTACCGTGGGTGGCGAATACCGCCTTCACGGTACAAACCTATGGAGTTTTGATGCAGTTAGCACATTCATTCTCAGCTATTAAGCTATACGAGAACTGTCCGAAGCGTTACTACCATCAGCGTGTAACGAAAGAGATACAAGATAAAGGCGGCGAAGCCAGTAAGTATGGCGAGCGTATCCACGAAGCACTGGAGGCTAGACTCAAAGGTGAGAAACTTACGCCAGAGACAGACAAGTACGAAGCGTTATGCTTTGCTATTGACAAGCTAGCAGAGAATCCAAAGGCCGAACTGTTTATCGAACACCAGATGACACT
>Ga0181380_1001336_pt1 | contig 10851 bp, 13 predicted proteins | sample 3SPOviralmetaG_FD_130116 | JGI IMG/M metagenome (GOLD analysis project Ga0181380, IMG submission 130116) | Marine viral communities from the oligotrophic San Pedro Time Series (SPOT) site, San Pedro Channel, CA, USA - 3 SPOT_SRF_2009-08-19 | ecosystem: Environmental > Aquatic > Marine > Strait... | reverse complement strand
TCTGTATTTTCTTCTAAATATTGATAATATAATTTCTTATTTTTATTACCTTTATTATTTAAATTGGTAATGGTGGATTTTTTCCAGCGTGAATAATGAGAGGGTTTCATATCAGATAATCCTTTATAATTTATATCTTCTAAATGTTGTAAAAAATCATCTTCGTATGGTAAAAAATTAAACATTTTAAACTATTCTATCTATTTAATATAGATGAGATAATCTTTATATAATATTATTAATAAAAAAATTCTGTCTAAAAAGTGTTAATTTGGCTATATTTGGGGTTTTTCGTTTTTTAAAATACACACTTTTTCTTGACAGTATTTATAATTCTATTTCTATACAATTATAATAAAAAAAAATAAATAAAAAAAATAGTAATAATAATGTATATAATATAGGTATATAATAGGGTGTATAATTTTATAGAGATGAATATTATTGGAGTATGCCCTATGTAAGGGTTTTTACAGTTTTTAAGTCTAATATTGCTTAATTAACAGTTTTCAAGATAAAATCAATTCACCTTCTTCAATTTCATTCATATAATCCACTAAATATTCATATCCAGTCATATTATTATATTCTGCATCTTCATTTATTTTATTTAGTTGACTACAAGACAAATTATCATATATTATTCTTGTAAGACAATCAATTCTATCATCATAATAATCAAGAGTATCTTTCATTATTTCTATTTGTGCTTGTAATTGGATCACCTTTTCTTTATCACTTAATTTATCCATATTCATTTTAATATTTTTCTTTTATTATATAAATTATTATTAGATATATTTTTTTTGATTAATCCACTATTAAATTTTTTAACTTCTTTATTAAAATTATCTGTATCCTGACAATATTCTTCTATTGTAGCTTTATTACTCCACGGTCTAAAATCTGGACTTATCTTATATCCCCTACTTCTACATTTATCTAATGCACCTTTACCTCCTTGTATATATGTCAATTGTTCCATAGTGTATTTTATTTTATCATCCTTGAATTTTCTTGATGGTGGTGGTGGCTGATTATTAAATCTTTCATATGGATTTTCTCTAATAGTTGGTTTTGGTTGTGTATCATTTATATCGAATTTAGTTGTATCTAATTTTGGTTGGACTATATATGGTTGTATTGGTCTTTTAAATGTATTTTCTCTGGGTAACTCGGGACTTTTAAATATTGGTTTTACTGGTCTTTTAAATGTATCTTCTATCGGTAATTGTGGTGTTTTTAATTGAGATTTTACTGGTCTTTTAAATTTATCTGGTCTATATTCTTCAACTATCGGTAATTGCGACATATCTATCGCTGGTTGCCTATGAATATCAATGTAAGATTGGACTAATGGTTTGGCGTATGTTTCATATAAATCACCGCCTAATCCATAACCTTTATAACCTGCACCTATTTTTAATGCTTGGTCTGTATATTCTATAAATTTATCTGCTGTTGCTATTCCAGTATTTAATTCATTTAATCTCATATTTCTATCTCTTTCTGCATCATTTATATCATTAATAGTATTTTGTAAACCTTCTCTTTGTATTCTTTCTTCTGCTATAACTCTTTGTGCTTCTGCTCTTTGTATTGCTATATCTCTTCTTACTCTTGATTGTGGAGGTGGATTAAATTGTGAGCCATCATATCTAAATCCTCTTTGGCGATTGGCTGGTGCCGTCGCCATGCTTGGTTCATCAGGCTGTGATATTGGATTGGATCCAGCTGTGCCTCCACTATTAATTCTTTGTATTGTATCCCTATTTTCTCCTGACCTTATTTGAGTAAGTTGTTCTTGTGCTGTTTCTCTTCTAGCTTGTAATTCTGCAATATCATTCTGTAATCCATTAATATCATTATTAACTCTAACAAAATGTCTTTGTCTATATGTTTCTAATACTGCTGGTGATATAATATTATTATATCCTAAATATGCACCTGCTCCCCTTGCGAGTAGGGATGCCCCTAAATGAATACCGCCATTAACTATATCATAATCTTTATTTTTTTGTAAATCATCTTCTACACCTTCTTCTTCTATTAAAATTTGTGTAGATTTTCCATTATGTAATATTGGAGTGTTCGGGAAGTCTTTTTTATATAACTCATTTATTTGGTTTCTAATATTATATGCATCCTCCCACGAATTCGCTGAATATGCAGTCCCCCTGACTAATTTATCAGATTTAGTAAATCCCCATTTTTCTATAAAGCTCTCATCATATTTAAAGTATTTTGTATTTGTATCACTAACTAAATGAATTAATGTTGCGTCTATTGTATGACCTTTACCTGCTACTGCTTTTGCTTTTTTATGTGCTTTAATAATATAATCTGCTATTGCTTTACGATTTTTATATGAATACGCCCATACATCACTATCGCCAGTTTTAACCCAGTGATTATATGTTGCTATTTTTTGTGCGTCTGTCAATCCCTTCCATTTTCCAGCGACCGCCTTTGGATTATTGTAAGTTTCTATACTAATCATAGATGCATCTTTACCCATAGCGGATTTATAATTATTATCATCTTTGGATAGTGCGTCTAATTGTTTCTCTAAATTTAATAGTGTTGTATCTTTCTGGTGATCTAAACCTAAATTAACCTCCTCCATTCGAATAATATGGTCTTCAATCTCATTTGCTTTTTTAATTGTATCTATTCTTGAATGCTGAACTCTACCCCATAATGTAGATACCCCTACTGCATTTTTAGATACTCCGTATTTTTTTCCAGAATATCCTTGAACCTGTATATTACCTTTCGCATTAAATCTTCTATCTCTTTTAGTCCATTCTTGTATTAATTTATCTTGTGTTGCCTCTAATTGAGCTATTTGTTTTTTATATGTGTCCCATTCTGCTTTATATTCTTTTAAGCCGTAAGTTTTACCCCCACCTGCAACAAATCCAGTTTTAGCTTTATGCTCCTTCCACGATTGAAAATAGTGCTGTAATCCAGATAAATCTCCATTTAATTTATTAAATTTAACTATATTCTCCGCCAGTGTCAATTCATATTGTAATCTATCTTGATGAAATTTATTCTCTCTTTGAACTGCATGTAGAGGGTTTTTAGCGTATGCGAGTTGTGCTTTAATATCTTTAACAACTTCTTCTGGTTTTTTAGTATAATCTATTGTTGGATATGTATGTGCTGTCAAATCTACTTGTTTTGGTTTTGCGACTTTATCTACTGCTTTATCTTTACCTTTTTGTATTCTTGCTTCTGCATCTGCGTTCATTTGTGCCTTAACTTGTCTTTGAATTAATATAGTTTGTTTGTCATCACCTTTTTTACCTACTATTAATTGGTCTATTTTTTGTCTCTCTTGTGCTACTTGTTTTGCTGTCAATATTATAGTCCCATCTGCTTTGATTAAATCACCTTTTTTATTTATGTGTCCGTGTGTTGTTGTCTCTAATATATCTTTTGATTTATATTTACCGCCATACATTAAATCACCTGATACTTTTTTGCCACTTGCATCTATCATATACATACTCGTGACCCTTTCTGCTTTACCTCCTAATATAGACCCTTTAAATTTTGTTGCTTTACCCTTACCTTTTGCTCCGCCAGATGCTCTTCTTAATTCAGCGTCTTTTTTACTCTCTCCACTATGTAAAGTGTGGCGATGCCCGTGTGTAGTTGCACCTTCTACTAATCTACCTAATGCACCTATACCTGCTCCTATTGCGAGAACTTGTTTTTTACCTCTTGCTCCATGTGTTTGCTCATTACCTGAACCTTTACCCGCTCCCCCAGCTCCCCCACCTATAATAAATTTATGAGATGGAGAACCCCCTATTGAATTATCTCTTGATTGAGTTGTATGTAATGCAGTTGTATCCTTCGGCATTTTTTATGATGTATAAAAAATTTATATAATATAATAATATAAAATAAAAATATAATATTATATTATAAATAAAAATGCCGAGATTATTAAAGAGAATGCTCCCAGCCACGCGTAACCCACTTTTAGAGATTGATGATAGAGTTTTAAGTGTTGTAGAATATGCTGGATTATCCTATGCTTTATCACAACACGGATATTCAAGTGAAACTAAATTTATGCTGATGACAATAATAGGTGTATCATATGAAATATTTTTGAAAGAACAATATGGGCGTCAATCGCAGAAAGCGTCAGGTGATAATGAAACATTTTTAAAAAATAGAGCGACAACTAATTCTTAAATAAATTTTTAAATTTTTTTTATTATATTATATTATAAATAAAATGCCTTTAATTAATATTGTTTTACAGGGGGACTTATCCCATTCTGTTGTAAAATTGGATCGCCCATACAAATTCAGACACCTTAAATTGCTACATTTATATCATAATATTAATTCTATGGGATTTGATAAATCAACCGTAAGGGAAGATGGGACTGCATCAGCTCATATAAATGATAGTCAGCGAGTATTGTTTGCTAAAATAAATTTTATAAATAGTGAGAATTCACAAACATATTTTATTGAACCTGATACAGATAATAATGAAAATACAAGTGATACTCATATATGTCTTGGATTAACTAAACATAATAAAGATAAGACAATGATATTTAAAGATTTATACAAAGTTTTAGTAGATGAAATACCTAAGCGTGTGAATGGTCAATTTACTATTGATTTATATACTCTTGATGCAAAGGGTAAATTGGTAAAATTAATACCGACTGATTTTATATCAAAGGGAGCGGTGGAACATTCTCATATGGTTTTAACATTTGAATTTAGTGAATAAAATTATAAAAAAAATATATAATATTTATTATATAATAAAAAATATAATGCCGAATAGAACTTTGTATCCTAACGATTTACAAGATTATTATGGAACTGCATATAAATTTGGTGATATAGAAGATAGATACGCAAAGGCGAGGGGAACAAAGATAGGTGATAATAATCCAGTAAATCAATTGAATAGTGAAACGGATCATATTAAAATACAACAACAAAAAATAAATAAACAATCACTACCCTTAGAAAATCAGCCAGTAGAAGGTGGTGATAAAGAACAAGTAGAAGATAAACCGATGACAGAAAATATTAAACAAGAGAAAGAACAAGAAGATAAACAAGAATTCTCTATATTCGATTATAATAAAGATGGTAAAGTTGATAGTAATGATTTAATCGGGCCTCTGCGTGACGCGGGGTCAAGTGCCTATGGATTAGGTGAAGCTGGTGTAAAATTTGTAGGTGAAAGTGGTGGAGCGATTTTAGAAAGAGCTAAATCATCAGTAGTAAAGTCAGTAGTAAAAGAAGCGAAAATAGATGAAAAATATGAAGATGCGAAAGGTGAAGCGTTGGGACAACTTGATATATTAAAGAAAGAGATTAAGACTGATATTGAAAAAAAATATGAAGATTTAAAAAAAAGAACAGAAGAGAAAAGTGAAGAAATTGTAGACAATATGAAGAGTATTGGATATATTGGAGTGGGAGTATTATTTTTATTTTTATTAATGAAAAAATAAAAAATAAAAAAAAAAAAATAATAAAATTAAAATATATAATTATATTATAAATAATAAATATGTCATCCTCCGCAACTCAATTCAGGGCTAATGAAAATGGAGCTTTATATAACTCCTTAAAAAATAGGGATAGTGCACTCGGCGGTGCTGGTAATCGGTTTTTATATTCTGCCGAAAGAAATGATGCTCCACATTGTATCACTAAATTAAAGATTGGTGCTCAGAATTCGGTGGGATATGATAGAGTAGTAAGGTTTGAACTTGCTAATTATGGTATGCTCCACAAATTATATTTAAAGGTTCAATATGGCCCTGGAACTCACACCGCATCTACAACTGTGGGTGTTGCCTTAACTCGCTATCCCCTGCCCTTTACTGAGTGTAAAATCACTTATCAGGGTCAGACAATAGCGAGAATATCTGATGATTATATTATCAGTTGGCTAAATCATAGTGCAGATGGAACAAGAAAAGAAATGCTTGATGAAATGCTCTGTAATGTCCCATTAACTCATGTTGCTGGGTCAAGTAATCTTATCGCTGCGGGAAGTAATCAAGCGAACGCTGATAGAAACTCTACACACGCAGAAGCGAGAACTATTGCTGGTGGTAGTGCCTCTGCTGGTAATCTTGGTAATCAATATCTATATATCCCTCTTGATTTTTGGTTCAGTGATAGTCTATCAAGAAGTCTTGATTTATCTGTATTATCCTCACCTTGCTTTCTTGAAGTATCTACAAGAAGTCAGTCTGAATGCCACGCCTTAATTACGACCGCTGGAACTGGATGTCCGCTAGTAAATATGGAAGCGATATGCTATATGAGAGAACTCCACGCTGATGAACGCCGTGCATTTAATCAAGTATCATATATCCCTGGTGGAACTCCATTAACTCAAATCGGTTGGTCTACAACTACATTTATTAAATCTAATGTTGCCTATAATGTTGCTGACAGTATCAAACTTAACTCATTCAGCGGACAAGTCAAGAAATTATATGTGTGGGCTCGCGATCACGCCTCCGCTGGGGTGCATTCTGCTACTATTGGAACTAATCGCTGGGACTTAATGCCCTTTAAGAAAATTATTCTTAAATCTGCTGGAACTGAAATTTATAAAATGGAACATCTATCCACAGAAGACGAGAAACTATTAGAACTTTATAACTCACACGGACAATATCTACCTCAACTTATTAAGAATGATGGCGTTGGGCGTCCAGTTGCTACTGCGAATGCTGGTGGTGGTCAAGTCGCGTGGGAGAATGTATACTGTATTAACTTTGGAGAAGGTGTAAATAGAAGTGATGCGAGTGGCTCCCTTAACTTTTCTGCCCTATCTATCCCTGAATTAGAATATGAACTTGAAACTGTTGCTGGTGCCGATAAATCAAACAAGGTTGCCGATAGTGGTAATGTAGATATTGTAATAGTATCTGAAAATCTTAACCTTATATCATATATCACAAGTGGTAATGGTGCTACACATATCCGCTCTTTAACTGAATAAATAAATATTAATTAAATTTTTAAATTTTTTTTATTATATAATATTATAATATAAATAATGCTTATTAATTTTTGTATCACAAGACAAAATATCGCGAGTGGTGTAGCTACATTTACCTTAACAGAAAATTATGATATCAGTAAGGCTACATTAAAATCAGTATTTACAAATTTAGATGATAGTGCATTCGCATCAACCGCATCAACTCCTTTATATTGTAAGATAGGTGGAGGTGTGGAAGAATTGAAACCCTATACACGGACATCATCTACAAATAATACAAAGACTATATTTTTAGGTCAAGGTGGAGCGAATATCTATACGAAACATGATGTAGTCCTTATTGATAGTCCCTGTAATTTTGGTGCATCGGCGATCACATTTACTATTCAAGAAATTAATTGTGTTGGAGTAGGCGACCCTCTTGTATTTACAACAACTTTAAATGCTCTGAGTGATACTGCCTTTGAGGGAGCTGGTGGTGATAATATGATAAATATATGTATTGATTTAGAATTAATAGACGGACAAACATCCGCTATCCAGTAAAAAATAAAATATTTAGTAATATTATAATGAATTTTAATAAAGTATTATTAACAGATATAAAAAAATATAGACCGAATTTAAAAAAAATAGATACAGATACAAATTGTAGAATTAAATTGGATAATTTATATTATGAAAGTGATTTAAGAGGTAGATTAATAATCAGTCTTAAATTATTTTTATTATGTAGAAACAATCTTAAATTAATGAATGAAAATATAGATAGTATAAAATATATAACTATAAATGGATATTATATGAAATTATTGAAACACGACAAACAAACAAATTTTAATATTAATCTAGGTATCAAGAAACAAAAATATTGCAAATATACATCATACAAGAAACAAGAATTAATAGATAAAGTATTATTATTAGAAAAATCATTATGGGAAAAAAATATTATAATTAGAAAATTAAGGGATAAATATGAAGGTAAAGATATTGGGACTGTAATTTTTGATTAAAGATTTTAAATTTTATTTTATATAGTAATATTAATAATGCCTAAATTAGAATGGTCAAGAGGGTCTGGAAATAAAAAATATAGAGTAGTTGTAAGAACTGCTACAAGTAAGAAGACGGTGCAATTTGGAGACAAACGATACGGACAATATAAAGACAAGACACCTCTTAAATTATATAGTAATAAAGATACATTAGATAAAAAGCGTAGAAAGGCGTATCGCGATCGCCATACATACGCCAAACCTAAATACTCCGCTGGATGGTTTGCTATGAAGTATTTATGGTAAATCTAAATCTATTGAATTATCATTTAAAGTTTTAATGACATTATGAATATCACCTTTAATATATTTATTTTGTCTATTCATTATTTTTAATATAATCATATATTTTATAATAAAAAAAAATATGGATAATATAACTTTTATTATGATAACATATTTATTAATTCATTCATTTAATATATTTATAGAATATGCGTCTAAAATTAAAATTAAAGATAATGATTAAGCGTATTAATTAAATAGATCGGGATATTGCTCCGTCCAACCGCCATGCCCGTCTTTAATCATAGGTCTTAAAAATGTATATCTGATTTGACATCTACTTTTATAATCTACTTGACCGTCCTTTAAGAGTGCTATGGTGCATTTAATTTTATTTGTAGTGAGTATCTCACCGTATCCGAAGAATTTATCATTATCATCAATAATTTTTACAATACAAGATTTATATAATTTATCCTTAATCAGTTCTGTTTTTTGTTCTTTGCGGAGTTCAAGTTCATCTACAACATATTTATTAATATCATATAATTCATCTGTTTTAGATGTATCAATCCATTCTTTACAATCACCGATATCATATTCTCGCTCATCTGGCGGATCCCAGTGTCCGCCTATCTTTTCTACTATACAATTATAAATGTGGTGTAGTTCATTATAGCTATATTTATCATCCATTATTTTTTGACATATCTCATTACTATCATCATCATCAGGGGCGAATTCAATATCATCATCAGGGGCGAATTCAATATCATCATCACATATAGAGGGAATGGGGTCAGGGAGTTGTCCCTCTATTTCTTGTGTAAGGGTGAGTGGTGGAGTCATTTTTTTGCCCGAATTGTCTTTAATGATTTTTGTGAATTCATCAAGAGCCTCCTTATGACCTCCTGTCAGCTTAATCATCTCTTTTACATAGGGTTCCATTTGCTTAATCGCCTCCATAGCCTCAGGGGACATCATTATTATCAGTTGTAGAGGTTTGTATCTAGTTTTTTATGCAGAATTTTATTAAAAATAGAATTCAAATTTATTTTAGTGATTGGATTTTTGTTTTGGTAAAATATTTTGTCGAAATAAAAATCAAATTTTATTTTTAATTCGGGAGTCCCATAACTAAAAATTTTAGTTACGCGGAGTCAATTAAGAGTCCTACAATAAAAAATGCTGACTTGTTGGAATAAATTTGAATTTTATATTTGAATATTTTTTTTCATTAAAATAAAAAATAATAATTAAAAATAATAATAAAAAATAATACTGTCTTAAAAAATAATAATAATAATGAGTGATACTGCTATTATGGGTAAATGTGATAAAATTGTCAAAGAGACAAAGATGTCTGGGAGGGCGGAAGATTTATTTAATAAAGTGATGGAGATTTGTGAAGGTGATTTATCTATGGTAGGGGATATGTGTGATACAATTATGACTGAACTCACTAAAAATCCTGAGATGATGGAAGGTTGGATGAATGAGTCTGCCCACGATATCACCGCGAATACTTGGATGAAGTGTAAAGGTGATGATTGGGGTGAGATAATGATGTGTCTTGCTGGGGGTGGCGAACATGCGTGTTTTTGGGAGGTCAGGCGATACTTTGATGAGGTAAAAATGCGTCTTAATTATCCTTGCCGTAAAGAAGTCCAGACAGTAGAAGATGCATACATTATTAATAATAAAGATGATAGGTGTGAATGGGTATCTTTTGACAGACCTCCTAATATGTGGAAGAGTGGATATACATCAGTAAAATTAACAAATGATACACTTACATCATTAATTGAGGCTCTTGCTACCGAAGAAGATAAATCTAAATTATTTGATGAGTTTATTAAAAATAAAGCGTTTAAGACAAATAATAAATGGTGGAAGAAGTCCCCATCTCATACTCATCTTATTAATGATTGTGGTGATAATTCTAAATTAATAGTCAAACTTAAAGATTATGATAAATCCTGTAATATTACATTTAAGATTGATGATAATGCTGAACTGATGCATGTTGATAATGTGTATTATATCCAGAAGGGTTCAATGATGACAAATGATTATGAGACTTGGTGGTCTATTGAAGAACCTCCTGATACAACTGATACTGGATATAAAGCGGAGATGTGGAGTAAGAGTAATATGTGGTGGTGGCTCAGCGTTCATAAAGGCTATTGATTAGTCAAGCTCAGGTGTGCTTAAATCATCGCCGTCAGGGTGACCGAATATATATCCATAAAATCCATTTGTATAGCGTTTATATCTCCTTAATTCCTTATTTAAATAGTATTCCCTTTCTATATGTTGATTTTTAAGATTTTCTATATCATTCTTATGCTCTTTCTCCATTAATTCAATTGTTTCTTTAAGTTGATCCGTTTTATCCATATATAAAGTCAATTTATACCTTAAAGCTTGTATAATTTTAGATTTATCTGCTTTTATATCATCATCCACTACTACACTGACACTTTTCTTACTCATTATAGTATAATATAGTATAATATATTTTTTTTACTAAAATGTGATTTT
>Ga0181380_1001333_pt1 | contig 10863 bp, 3 predicted proteins | sample 3SPOviralmetaG_FD_130116 | JGI IMG/M metagenome (GOLD analysis project Ga0181380, IMG submission 130116) | Marine viral communities from the oligotrophic San Pedro Time Series (SPOT) site, San Pedro Channel, CA, USA - 3 SPOT_SRF_2009-08-19 | ecosystem: Environmental > Aquatic > Marine > Strait... | reverse complement strand
ACTCAGTACTCATTTTCTCACTGAATTTAACTCTAGCTTGTTGTACCTGTGACTTAACATCTAGTACATTGAATATATCTTTAACCGCTTTAACATTTTTAAGCGCGTCATCTGCAAAGTAAAAATCATTATAACCTTTACTGTATTTCTGTGTGAACCAATCTGCTTTAGCCTGAGCCTTGCCATCACCTAGGCCTACTATGTTCTCTAAAGGTATATTTAAACCAAGCCCATCTAAAAACTCTTTTATAGCTGGCGCAGAATTTGCTGGTCTAGCGGTTAAAACAAACATGTCTCTTTGTCCTTCAGCTTCACTTATGAATTTAGCTACATCAAATAAAGGTCCTTTTTTACCATCAATAACCTTACTAAACTCTGAAAAATTAAACGTAGCACCTTGTTGTTCTAGGTTGCCAGCTTCTAAAGCAAACTCTGTTGCGTTTATTCTTTCTACTTTAGTAGAATTTATTCCAGCGTAGACTTGATCTAAGAAGTCCTTAGGCAGCGGCTTACCGTACTGTATGTTTTCTGTATTTATTTCATATAGTTTACCACCAAAGTCTTGCTTATACTTAGCTAAACTCTCTTGTACTTGGTCATATGTTTTTCTTACCACAAAATCAGGTAATGATCTTTCTTTTCTAGCTTTATTTCTTTCTAGCGCAGTCTCTAACGGTGTATTAGCTACAACCATAAACACTTCAAATCCTTTGTCTTGTAATGCTTTTATTTTTTTAGTAGTGGCGTTATACGAAGCGCCTGTACCATCTATAACCATACCATCACCAGCTGCTGCATATTTATCAAACTTAGCTACAGCTGCTTTCCTAGCCGCAGATCCTAGTTTAGATCTTGTAGATCTTTGCTCTGCTGTATAACCAGACTCATCACCAGGTAAACCAGCCTCAGACTTCATTGCTTCCAATGCTATATCTTGATTAACAACTTTATAGCCACGTCTACCTAATTGTAAACCTTTACCTACATTTGTTTTACCTGCACCAGGTCCACCAATCATAAATATAGCCTTAAGCTTTGTAGTTCCTTCGCTAAACCCTCCTTCAGGGTTTGGCTTATTAACTATAACCATACTGTTAGACTGAGCAAGCGTATCATCAAAATCAAACACCCTAGCTTTTCTAGCAGACTCTTTGTATTTTCTACTGTCCCTAGCATTAGCCATAGCCTTGTCGGCTGTATTGTCTTTAGTTATTTCTGAGCTAGCATTACCCTTAAATCCTTCTACATAAATACTACCGTTTGCATTTATTCCAAAAACATCTTGCAGTGTATTACCATCTATGTCAACGATAGAAGTGGGACTAATTCCACCATCTTGTTTTGCGACAGCGGTGTTAAAATATCTTTGCCACCAGAAGTTGTTAACAATGTCCCAACCAAATGGCATACCTCTTTGTAGGCCGGCTTTTACTAATTTTTTATCTTCAGCCTTATCTAGTGCTATTAACTTATAGTTATCTATAACTAAATCATAGGCGTCGTTAAAATTACTCTTACCCAAAACCGCGTCCATTAAGTATATATAAGCAGACGTAGCAGGCATAGCGTGCTCGTATTCATATCTTAGCTTAGGATTAACACTGTAGCCAAATATCTGCGCACCCATTTTGTGCCAATGACCGGTGTCGTTAGCTACAAGTTTCAAGTAAGTTGCTATAGCAGGCAAGTCTTTTCTGTTAGCTTTATTTATTCTTTCCCATAAAGCCCTGTGTATTCTACTTACTTTGTCATTAAATTTATTAGCTTTACTTTTAATGTCTTCAGTAGAGCCCTTAAACACAGTGCTATAAGATGATATACTAAAATCTGTAACACCTTTTATTGGAGCACCAAACTTAGTGTCAGGATTGTTTATCATTTCATTAACGTTAGCTCTTAGCTCACGTAAAGCGTCTGCTTTTTGTTTGTTATACTTAGGGTTTTTAGATCCGTCTTTTTTAAACTCAGACATGCTGACATTGTAGTCTGACCCTGTAGTGGTAAAAACATTACCACCTCTTGGGCCTATCCACATTGCTTTAGGACCTAACGAAACAACTGTTCTGTAGGTATCTATAATTCTAGCTCTACCTTCAGGTGTTAGTATATCTACCTTTAAATTTAATGTAGGAGCTAGGCCGTAAGAAGACATTAGTGTGTTTATTTTAGATACACCTTTTAACTCTAAATCAAATTGCCTTCTAACTTTTTCACTAAACTGAACCTTAGATCTACCACCTCTAACATCGGCTCTTATTTGTTTCTTAGGTTTAGCCGTAGCTAAATCCATTTTAGAAATTCTTTGGTCTACTACAGTGTTAGCCACTATGCTACCTACTAAGTTGCTCCAGCCTTTTAGTTTTTGACCTACGTCTCTAATAGCTTTACGTCTAGCTTTTAGGTCTTTTATACTTGCAAAGTCTTTGTTTATTTCTGCAAACTCTTCTTGAACTTTTGTAACGGTATCATTTGATATGTCACCTCTAAATTCTGGCTTTAATCTCTTAACTTGACCTTGACTAGATAATCCTTTTGATCTACCAGAGGGATTCGTTATAGCTGATTTTTTTGCTTCAGAGTCCTTGCTTTTTGCCCTTGGGTCTACATAGTTTTCATAAAAGAAATCTAACACTTTATTGGCTATACCTAGAGAAGTACCACTTAAGTCTCTACTTGTAGGTATTCTCTCACCACTCTCATCAACAGTTGATTCTGGTGTAACAATGTTATACTCTGGTAATAGCTTTAATATTCTTTTAGTACTGTCTATTGTTTTAAAGTCTTGCTGTAATTGACCTAGCTCTGCCTTTACAAGCCTTCCATCAACAATTTTATCAGCATAAGTTAAGTTATTAGAGTCTTTGCCTAGCTTGTCTTCCTTTACATCATAAATCTTGGAAGCCACTATAGTACCATAATCATCTGATATGCTCTTAAACGTAGCCGTAGGTACCTTCTCTGGCTTAACATTAACAGCTTTGTCTATAGCATTAATGTTTCTTGAAACTAAAGGTAGTTTTCTAGGATCAATTGTTCTTTTCTTGCTATTTGCAGCAGCTTCTTTTGCTTTTCTCTCTTCTAGATCTAACCCAGATTCAGCTGTGTCAGTTGATAATAGTTTATTAGCAGCAGCATCTGTCATGGTGGTTCTACCCTCCTTAGGTGCTAGTTGTTTCTTATAAAACTTATTACCTCTACCCATTTTAAATGCAGATGTAACATACGTTGTAAAAGCTCGCTTATTACCATCCTTGTCTACAGGCTTGTAGCTTTTCATGATAGCATCAAACTCAGTTGAAACATCTTGAGATATAGATAGTGGCACTATATCTCCCTTGTTTACGTTGTAACCCATAGCGGACAATGCTATAGATTGAAACTGCATAAACAAATTGTAATAGTCTTCACCAGCCATAAAAGCTTTAGGGTCTTTCTTGAATTCAAGAGCCAACCTGTTTGCAGAGTTTTTTTCTGAAGTTTTTAATTTACCACTATCTCGATTCTTTATAGCTCGTTGTGATTTTTTACTTAACTTACCGTTTCTGAAACCTGAGTTATTAGCTAGTAAAAAGTTTAATGCACGTTCTGGTGTGTTAAGTGAATTAGCGTTCGTAGTTAAATCATTGAAAGCTCTAACTAAAAAGTTTTCGTCTTTTTCTAACTGTAGTTGATCTTCATTAGCATAAAGTTTTTCTTGAAGATGAGTTGTATATTCATCTCTAAACTCTTTACTGTTTTCAAAAGTCATTTTTCTACTTTTGTAAATATTATTGAGATCTCTCATTACTTGCTCATGCGCAGCTTGCAAGGCTAAATTATCACTAGTGCTAGCAGCTTTAAACAAGTTTTCAGCGTACTCTTTTTTACCCTTTTCACTAGTTATTCTACCATCATTAATAACGTGTGTAAGTTCATGTAGCTTTACAGTACCCGCTCTTACAATACCTTTGTCAAGATCTGCTCTTGCGTCTGCTTCATTTTGAGTTATCAACTTGTTACCCACTATTAAGCCAAACGTCCTGTTGTTTAGTAATTTAGAATATGCATCGTTATAATCTTCCTTGGATAATTTCTCTCTTTTGCCAGTCTCTTCATTTAAAACAGTAACCTTATCTAACACTTTTCTTAGATCATCTTTTGTTTCCCAGCCAACTACATCAACATTAGATCCTTTTTCAAATATATCATTTACAGCTGTGTCTAAGTTTATTCTACTAGCAACTGCTCTACCTTTATACTCAGTAAGGTATTTCCCATATGAAGCATACAAAGCTTCTTTTTGAGCTTCATTTAACTCTTTACCGTCTTCTGTTGTTTTAGCTTCTACTTGTTTGACAACGTCCTTATCATTTTTAGCCCGCTCTATATTAGAGTCAACCATGTCTTGTCTAAACCTTTGAATTATTTTAGCTAGCTTTTCTCTATCGTTTTTAAATACAACGCCTTCTTCTTCAAATCTAGAATCATACTGAGTGTATATATTACCTAGAGATTGTTTAGCTAGCTTGTAGCTACCTGGTTTTTCAATACCTTCTTTCAACCTAGATATTTGAGTATCAATAACACCTAGTTCATTGTCAAAATCTTCTACCTCTTGAGGAGATAGCGTCTCCTTATAAGCGTTTAATATCTCTGCTGTTTTAACTTCACTTGACCCGGGTGGCACGCCCGCTCTAGCTAGTATATCTTGTTTTATTAGTGACCTAGTTATTAGTCTTTTAACGTCTTTAGCACCTAAATTCAATATATCAACTGATAGCATGTCAGTTTCTAAACCCATTTGGTCTAGCACATCAGACATGTCATCTAACAAAGCCTCTCTATTGGACTCGTTTTTAGTGTTTTGTATTAATTGACTTAAGTTAGTATTTATATTTCTTAAGCTATTAACAGCTTTTTCATATTGCTTTGTCTTTCCATAAGTAATCATTCCAGAGTAAGCAATACCAGGACTTTGAGTAAGTCCAGAGGTTGTTATAGCAGCCATAGCCGTATCGTCCCACTGGCTAAGATCTAATTCTCTATCTAGTATACCATATTCTGTAACATATTGTTGAAGACCATATACGGCACCTTCTTCTACAACTTCACCAAGTGGTCTTGTAACAAGTGGCTTACCTATGAAGTTGTATAATTGCCCAACTCTACCGTATTTACTAAACGCGTTTTTTGCTATTTCAGCTAATTGAGTCGGATTTCTAAAATCTTTTAAAAGTTTTAATGTGTTGGGTGCTTGACCAATTAATGTCATTACACCACCTTCTATTACACCGTTAGTGAACGATGCGCCCATTACTTGAGTGTTAGATAACCTACCCATAGCAAGCGTGTTATTTACGTCTTGCATTATTTGAGTATATGCGTAGTCACTTATAATACCTTCTGCTTTAGCTCGTGTAGCTTGCTCGCCTCTAAGCTTAGCTAAATCGTATATAGTATTTTGACTAGATAAATCTCTAAATGTCTGAGTACCACTACTTACCCCAAATACAGTACCAATAGCTAGTTGAGTACCCATTCTGGTTAAATTTAAAGCGCCACCTATTCCACCAGTTGCTATAGCGGTAACTATGTTAGCAGACTGCTGAGCGGTTGTTCTAAGAACATACCTACTAAAATCTCCATCATCGTAAGCTCTAGCTGTTTCATAGTAACTGTTTTTACGGTTTATTTTCTGCTGTTCGAGGTTCGCCCAGTCGCTATTAAGCAACGTAGGTACAGACAGCAAAAGACTAGCAAAACTATCATTAACGTCTTTAACTAATAGATTGTCTAATCCATATTCTTTTGATGCTGTATTAAAAAGTCCTTGATCTACACCCTTATCTTCAGCGGCATATATTTGAAAGTCTTTTTGAATATTGTTAATTGTTTTAACGTAGTCGCTTTGTGAAAGATTTATACTATATTGCAAGGCCATTAACATATCAGAAGCTTTATCAAACTGCTTTTGCTCTTCTTTAGTTAGCTTTCTATCTATCTGTAGACCTAATTGACTAGATCCATCAACCGCCATTAAACCTATTTTAGCGCCTTCTGGAGCTATGTTTTCTGCTATGTTTTTTGCTTGCGCAGAGAATATAGTAGCTTGTTTCTCTCTTTGCTTTATTACTTTATCTGCTCTTATTTCAAGAGACCTAGTAACATCTTTTCTTTCAGCACCTATAAATCTTTGAGCAAGCTGTATCGTTTCTTGATCGCCCTCTGCCTTTATGAGATCTTCAAATATAGTCTCTGACTTTTCTAAAGTTTTTTGATATGCTATTTCAGCAACCTTTTTTTTGACCGTTGGTAGAAAACCACTAGCTTTTATTTTTTCAATTATATCTGGAGGTAAGCCAGATAAGTTTCTATAAATCTCTACTTTTTCTTTATCACTTATATAGTTCTTACTAGAGCTTTTATCTACAAATCCCATTCTATCTGCCATTCTAAGCAGTGAAGGAAATTGTGCCATGACAGAGCCTTCTTGAACTTCTACTCCACCAACACGAGCGTTTATAGATTTAAAATAATCTTGTACTGTTTGAATCTCCTCAGGGCTCAAGTCCAATCCTTTATCTTGAATTGCTTTAATAATATCTTTTTCAAAAGAACCATCTTCGTAATAATCAACAGTTGTCGTTGGATCTTTTGTTATTATTTCTTTTTCTTTATTAAGAGCTTGAGCTCGTTTCTCTAGTGCTTTTTCTTGAATATCATAAACTTCCTGAACAATTGCTCCTTTTAGTTTTTTATCTCCTTTTAATATGTCACTAATAGCCTTCATATCAGAAGCAACAGTTACACCGTCTTTAATTAAAGAGTATTCATATGTAGCAGGAGTATAATCAGTAATAGGGTATTTTGCGTCAGGTACAACTACAACTTCTTTTCCAGGTGTTTTTACTTGCTGTATTTCGTAACCTGATTTTTTTATTACCTTGTTCAAAGGCACTACGTCATTGTCTTTAGATAATCTGTTTAAAGAACTTTCTAAAGTTAACGCAACTCTGGAACTATCTGTTAAAGCTTTATCATAATCATTTAGATCTTTAAAAACTTTTTTAGACTCTTCACTACCATTTAGTTTTACATTTATGTTCTTGCCAGTACCTAAGTAGTTTTTAATTACAATTTCGTTACCAGCTCCGGTAGCTTCTACGTTTAAATAAGGGTACCCATGCTCAGCAGTAATTTCTGTAATAACCCTATCTTCAAGTTGATTAGCAACAAATTCTGCATTACTAAAATCTATTTTATCGGCATTAGTGTATCTAACCTGCAGCTCGGTATATTCTTTTTCTTTTTTTGACTTTAACTTATTTAATTCATATGTCAGCGGTCTACTACTTTGCTTATAACGACCTTTATCATTGAGTTCTTTTTCTTTCTCTGCAATAGCCAAAGAAGTTTCTTCCAATCGTAACTCCAATTCTGAAGTAGGCATCTCCTCTAGCGGCTTGGATGCAACCTCTTTTTCCGTTACCGCAGGTACATCCTCCGTTGCGGCAACTTTTTGAAAATCATCTTGAACTTTTTTTATACCATTCTCTGCTAGTATAGCATCAGTTATTACTTCTACACCTAAGATCATTTTTAATTCCTCTAAGGTGAAATTCTCTCCATTGTATGTATACATAAAATTTTATTTATTTCTTTCTGTGGCACTAGCTTTTCTAAGCATGGCTCTAAATGCTTTCATTGTTACTTGAGGGAAATCTGAAGTTAAATCGCTTCCATCGTTTCTTAATATTTTATTCCCTATAACCTGAAATGTACCTCTACTAGTAACACTTAAAGGCGCAGATTTTAAAGCTTCTATTAATTTATCGTCAGTCATCTGTAAAAATGCTGAATATTGATCTACGCTACCACCATCTCCTTCTCCATCGTCTTGCCGTGTTTTTTGATCTTTTATTAAGTATATGGTATCACCTTCTTTGTAGTTTTGTAAGGTAAGAGGATTAAACATTGATTTTGCTTTACTTAGTATTTCAATAGGCGTATCTTTGTCTAATATCATTTGCTCTTGAGACGCTCCATCTCCTTCTTTGTTTTTAGAAGGAGGAAAATAATTTTCCCAAAGCTTTTCAGTGATATCATCCATAACAAACTTTCTTCGATTTTCAGGGCTAGCGTTTTTCCACTTTTCACTATTTATGTTTAATGAAGATCCTATTTGCCTTAAATAATTCTGTTGTAAAAATTTAGATACAGGTGGCGTAGAGTTTGAATTAAACACGGCATCATACTCTGCTTTTATCTCGTCTTGGTATGGCTTCGAACCAATTATTTTATTAACATCTACAATATTATAACTTTTTGTTATCTTGTAACCCGTTGGTACACCTTTTTCATCTACTTGTAGGTTAGACGTTGTTACAGGATTTTGGTCAACGTACGCTTTACTCCACGCACCCGTTTCGTCCATTGCTCTTATAGTTTGAAGTGTTTTATCGCTTTTTAAAGTAGGTATCTTTTTTTGAACTAAGTCTACTCCACCAGCACTTTCATAGTTGTTTAAGTTTACGTCTGTAGTAAAAGTGTAATACTTCTTACCTTCAATTTCTTGTTCTGTTACACGCCCATTTGTTAATGAAAGACCTTTTTCAACTTGGTCCATAACAGTGGTGCCACCAGCTGATTTTGCTGTGTCCCAGTAAGGACTATTAACAGGTATTGATACTGTGCTTCCTATATCGTTTATATTACCTTCGCCAGTTAGATTACCATTTATAATTGCATCTGGAGAAATCATGCTTCCTTTAAAAGCATTGAGCCCAAACGTGTTTGCGAGCTGCTCACCATTTGTATCATCACCGTATACTACATAATCAGTGTCATTAACCACGTCAAGATCAGAGGCAAGCGCTCCCATTTGTGTTAATGTAGATGTGGTATAATTTGTTACACCTGCTACTATTGTAGCGTTCTGCATTCTTTGCTCATCAGTCATGTCTTGACCGAACTCCATATCTAACTGAGCTTGCATAGCATCTTTTCCTTTCTGTGCAGCTCTTGCTTGATATTGTTCTATAAGAATCTGTGGAACTCCTTTTGCCTGTAAATCCGAACCAAATTTACGTAAGGCTTCAGCTTGATTAATAGCTATGGTATTCTTTGTAGCATCTTGATCTTTTAACAGCTGTGCCGCTTCTTTTCTTTCTTTGTCTCTTCTAGCTCCGTAAGCTGCAAGAGCAGATCCAAAGCTTCTACCTAGCTCAGCCCCTACATTTACTTGTAGTGGTGGTAATGAATAATCTCCAGACGGTATAGTGTATCCCATGTTTTGTTTTTTTTATTTATCCCATTGCCCCTATAGCTCCAGTAGCTATATTACCTATACCGGTAAATACACCTGAGACAGCTGCATCTCTATTGGCTCTTGACTGCGCTTGCCTTTGAGCAGCCCCAGTTTCTTTAGCTATGTTGTAAGATATGTCAGCGTTTGTTCTATCTTCTTCAGCATTAAACATAAATATGTTTCCAGCTGCTTGAGCTTGTTGTTCTCTTGCTCCTTCAGATATAGCTATTTGCTGTAATCGTTGTTGTTCTTGTGTTTGTCTTTCTTGTAGGTTTTGTTCACCCTGCGCTCTAAGCTTTTCGTTTTGAGCCTCTTGCTGTTCTATACTAGCAGCCACACCTTTTTTACTTTGTAGAGCAGCTTGAGCCAAAGCGGTTGCACCACCTGCACTAGCACCTGTAGACATCATGGCATCAAGTGAATTAGCTAAAGCTATATCAGCTTGTTCCATTTGTATTTCTGCAGCTTTAGTAGCAACGCCTAAGCTAGCATAAGGATTAGACATTTGACCAGATAAGTCAGACGCCAAGTTGGCCAATGATGTTACACTACCGTAGGGGTTTGTTATAGTTTGTCTACTATTTTGAAGTGACTTAACCTTAGCGGCGGCCATAGCCTTTTCACCTCTAGCTCCACGCATATTTTTATGCTCTTTACCAGACTGGATCGCTCCACCTATAGCTGTTGCTGCTACTCCTACCGCTACTGCTGCTGTTATCGCTGCCATAATTTATATATTTTTTATTAATTCATATGATGGGCTTTTGTCTACAGTCCATCCTAATTTCTTATGTGTTTCTATTAGGTGTTTATTTCTACCTATACTAAACATATGTTTCTTACCTGCTAACCTGCAAGTTTCTTCAGCTGTAGATATTAACAATTCTAAAGCTTGCTTGCGGTCTTTTTCCCTGTACTCTGGACTAGATATAATCCATTCTAGTAATACTCCATCTGAATTAGTGAAATATAAAAAACCAGCTACTATAGGTGTATTTTCTTTGTACACCATTAAACCGCCAGTGCCATTATCTGGTAAAAAACCTTTAGGTGGATTAACCCATTTAGGCCATTTATCCCACCAACTTACTAAAGTATCCCAATCGGTTTCCTCTAGTTTTCTAACCTGTAATTCCATTTAATTAAATTTAATTTAACTACTTATACTAAAATTTGAGTTAACTGCAAATAATTCTTTTGCTCCTCCAGGGTTAGTGTAGTCGTCGTTTTCTATTACCACTGTACAGTAGTATCCTTTTATACCTGTCATTTGATCACCAAACCTAACTTCAGCTGCCGTTGCTTCTGAGTCGTTAACCAAGTTTGCATAGTATTTATTTTCTTTTCTTGTAAACCCAGCATAAAGTCTATTGTAAGGTGGATTATCAGTTCCAAAAACACTTACGTAGTCTGTTCTATAAACAGCTGTGTTAAACGTAGCGGCAGCTGTTCTAGGATCTATTATATATTCGCCTTCATAATAACTGTATATACCGTTGGTTGTGTCTCTAGTTCGTGGTGGTAACAACCACACAGGTACATTAGAAGCTGTGTTTTCTACGCTATCAACACCAGTT
>Ga0181380_1001332_pt1 | contig 10870 bp, 10 predicted proteins | sample 3SPOviralmetaG_FD_130116 | JGI IMG/M metagenome (GOLD analysis project Ga0181380, IMG submission 130116) | Marine viral communities from the oligotrophic San Pedro Time Series (SPOT) site, San Pedro Channel, CA, USA - 3 SPOT_SRF_2009-08-19 | ecosystem: Environmental > Aquatic > Marine > Strait... | reverse complement strand
TATACTGTTGTTAATATACAAGCAGATAGAACAGGTTTTAGTGCATTAATGTTAGAGGAAATATAATGGCAAATCATATAAGACAACAAATTAGAGAAAAGTTTGGTACTACTTTAACTGGTCTAACTACAACTGGATCAAGAGTCTATGAGTCAAGGGTTTATCCATTAGAAACAGTACCAGCATTAGTTATCTATACTAAGTCAGAAACATCTGAACCTATAGTGATAGGTACTGATAGAGTTATGAGTAGAGAATTGTCAGTAGTAGTAGAAGGATATGCAAAAGCTACTAGTGACTTTGATGATACTATTGATACAATATCAAAAGAAGTTGAAGAAGCAATAGCAGCAGATAGAACTTTAGATGGATTAGCTAAAGACTGCTATTTAGAATCAACTGAAATAGAGTTTAATGGTGAAGGTGAAAAACCACTAGGATATGTGAGTTTAACCTTCTTAACTAATTACTATGTTCAGGAAACTAATCCTGATGTAGCAGTATAGGAGACAGTTATGAAAATGATTAGTCCTGATGGCAAAGTTTCTATAGAAGCTCATCCTTCTAAGGTTGAGTCTTTATTGAATATGGGTTGGAAAGAGGAAGCAGTCCATTCGCAAGATAAAATTAAATCTTCTTCTAAGAAAAAGTCGAAAGACGAGGTAGAAAATGGCAACACATAAAGGAAGTGAAGGAACTGTAAAAGTCGGTTCTAATGCTGTAGCTGAAATTAGGTCTTACTCAATCGAAGAATCTGCTGATACTTTAGAAGATACTTCAATGGGTGATTCTGCTAGAACATATAAATCATCATTGACTTCTTTCTCAGGAAGTTTAGATGTATTTTGGGATGAGACTGATACTAGTGGTCAAGGTGCTTTAACTATTGGCTCAGAAGTAACACTAAATGTTTATCCTGAAGGAGATACATCAGGTGATACTTATTATACTGGTTCAGCTATTGTTACTGGTGTTTCAAGAAGTGCATCATTTGATGGATTGGTTGAAGCTAGTATTTCAGTACAAGGCAATGGTGCTTTAACATCAACAACAGTATAGGACTATGAAAGCAATTGAGAGAGCTAAGGAGCATTTTGCACAGCAAGATGTAAAAGTAATTGAAGTGCCTGAATGGGGAAATGAAGATGAATCCCTTAAAATATATAGTAAGCCATTAACGCTAAGCGAAACATCTAAACTTTATAAAATGAGTAAAGATGATGATTTAACGATGATGGCTTATGTTCTTATTTACAAAGCACTAGATGAAAATGGAGATAAACTGTTTGATTTATCAGATAAAAGGGCATTACTAAATGATGTAGACCAACAAATTTTGGTAGATGTTGCAACTCAAATTATGGGTCAGAAACCTATTGAGGAGACAAAAAAAAACTAATAGAGGATAGTAATTTATATATGCAATATGCATTAGCAGAAAAATTGCATAAGACCTTGGAAGAATTACAGGAAATTACTATCCAAGAATATCAAGGATGGATAGCTTACCTAGAGTTAGCACAAGAGAAAAGAAATAATGGCAAATAAAAAAGTAGCATTTACATTAACAGCAGTAAATAAGACTAAAGCAGCTTTTGATGCAGTAACAAAAAGTTTAACCAAGGTTGGAAAACTTGGTAAAAATACTGCAATGGGTGTAGGAAAGGTTGGTTTGGCTGCAACAGGTGCTGCAACAGCACTTGGAGCCTTTGTAAAAGTTAATACTGATGCCATCGATAGATTAGGTAAAACTGCAAGCAAACTTGGTATTAATGTAGATTTATTACAACAAATGAGATTTGCAGCAGACCAAACAGGTATTGCTCAAAATACTTTAGACATGGCTTTGCAAAGATTTATCAGAAGAGTTGGTGAAGCTCAGAATGGTACAGGGGAAGCTAAAGCTGCATTAGAAGAATTAGGTATCCAACTTAAAAACAATGATGGTACTTTGAGAAGTACAGAGGAAGTTTTATTTGATGTTGCTGATGGTATTAAAAATACTGAAGATGCATCAACTAGATTAAGACTTGCTTTTAAATTCTTCGATTCTGAAGGTGCTGCATTAGTTAATACATTAAAAGGTGGTTCTGCAGGTTTACAAGAATTTTTCCAAGAAGCTGAAGATTTAGGAATTATTATTGATGCAGAAACAACAGCAGCTTTTGAAAAGTTTGGTGACACAACCAGTATGGCTTTCAAACAAATTAAGACCTTTTCCCAATATATAATTGCTGCATTTTTACCAGTATTACAAACTTTAGCTGAACGATTTATTGAGATGATGAAACATACAGCAAAGCTAGCTGGTGGATTCAAACAATTAGGCAAAGATATTGCTGTTAGTATGGTGAATGGTTTGGAAAAAGCTGTAGTTGCTATGGCTAATTTTTCTAATTCAACATTAGAATTATTTAATGCATTTGGTTGGTTTGATGGTGAAATAGTTGATGTCGATAAATTAAAACAAAAATTTGAAAATATAAGAACAGCAATAACAGAAGTTAAAGAGCCATTAAAAGAAGTTAATGAAGAAATAGATACTACAGTTAATAACACAAAAAAATTATCGCAACCAGTTCAAGCATTTGTAAGTCAATTGCAAGATGTTGAAAAGTCAATGGAAAAATTAACTGTAAATACAATGAAAAAATTTGAAGATGCAATAATAAATTCATTAAAGGCTGGTAAGTTAGAATTTAAACAATTTGCAGATTATGTTGTTGAGCAATTGTTAAGAATAGCAATACAAAAAATGATTATTGCACCTATCACTGGTAAGTTTGAATCATTTTTTGAAGGTTTAAGTTTTGCTGGTGGTGGCTATACAGGTATGGGAGCAAGAGCAGGTGGTGTAGATGGAAAAGGTGGATTCCCTGCAATATTACATCCTAATGAAACTGTAATTGACCATACAAAAGGTCAAGCAGTTGGTGGTGCTACAGTCAACTTCAATATATCAACAGTAGATGCTGCTGGATTTGACCAGTTGCTAGCATCAAGAAAAGGATTGATAACATCAATCATAAACAATGCCATGAATAATCAAGGCAAAATGGGAGTCGTATAATGTCAGGACAATTTCCAACATCTCCCAATTTTAGAAGTTTAAATTTTAAAGATAATAGACCTACATTAATTAATCAGACTTTATCAGGTAGAAAACAAGTCAGACAAATAGGTAGTCAATATTTTTCTTTTACAGTTGCAATGCCACCTTTACAACAAGAAAAGGCTCAAGAAGTATTTGCATTTTTACAAAAACAAAAAGGTTCTTTTGAGGACTTTACTATAGTTGCACCACTAGATAACTTAGGTGCAGGCAAGTCAGAAACAGATATCCAAGTAGTTGGAGCACATACATCAGGAGATGCTTCTATAGCTTTAGATGGCTTCTCAGCTAATCAGACAGGTGCTTTAAAAGCTGGAGATTTAATCAAGTTTGCTAATCATAGTAAAGTTTACATGGTTCAATCAGATATTGATTCTGATGGTAGTGGAGCATTAACTCTTCTTATATCACCTAATCTAGTAGCATCTCTAGCAGATAATGAAGCTGTTACTGTAAATAAACCTAGTTTCACTGTTTATCTTGAAAATAATGAGATTATGTATTCAACAGATGCTAGTGGTTTTTATAGTATTTCATTTGATGTTAGAGAGGTTATAACCTAATGCCTAGAAGTTTATCATCTGATTTACAAACTCAAGTATCATCAACAGCAACTAAGACAGCTTTTTTAGTTGAGCTTAATTTATCATCTACTATCAGACTAACTGATTGGTATTCTGATGTTACTTATGATTCTAATAGCTATGAAGCTGGCGGTTCTTTTTTACAAGTTGATATGACTTCTGAAACAGGTCAGTTAGAGGTTAATGAATTAAATATTGTTTTTTCTAATGTTACTAATGAAGTAAGGTCTTTAGTAGAAGATGGCTCTTTTACAGACAAGATAGTAGATATTTATTTAGCATATTTTAATTCAGATGAAACTATCGTTGGTGCGATTAATTATTTTACAGGTCAGATTAGAAATGTATCTATTTCAGAAAACATAGATAATACTGCTTTGACTTTAACTGTTGCATCACATTGGGCAAATTGGAATTTAACAAAAGGTAGGCACTATTCTGATGAATCACAACAATCGTTTAGTACAGGTGACAAAGGTATGGAATTTGCTACTCAAGTTAAAGAAGATGTAAGGTGGGGTAGATAATGGCATTTTGGTCAAGCATAGCTAAGTTTTTTGTAAGTAAAGGTTTTACTCTTGGTGCTACTGGAACATTAGGAAATATTATAGCTGGAATAACTGGTTTTATTAATATTGCAACTTTAGCAGTTGGTGTTAGGGGATTCATGCAAGCTAGACAAATGATGGCTAAAGGTCAAGATATATTAGCTAATAAAACATCTGCTGGTGGAAAGATACCTGTTATCTATGGAACTAGAAGGGTTGGTGCTCAGATTATATATATGGATGTATCAGGGAATGATTCAAGAGATTTATATGTTGTCTATGCTTTATCAGTTGGTGAATGTGATGAAATACTAGGTAGGACTATTGAGCTTGATGGTAATCCTTTAACTGATTCAGCAAGATTTAGAGATGGTGGTTATATAGGTTCAGATAAAATATCTTCAGGTTCAGGTTCATTAAATACAGTTTCACAAAATGGTACTGGTATTGATGCTGGTGCTGGTCAATTTGGTACAAGTCCTACATCAAAATATAGATATGTTATGAATCTACATCATGGAGCTGCATCACAAACAGCAGACCCAATGCTTGTTGCTTCTATGCCTAACTGGACTTCTGCACATAAGCTAAATGGTGTTTGTTATATAGCTGCTCATTATGGCTATGATAAAGAAGGTATATGGTCAGGAGTGCCACAACTAACAGTTCAAGTAAGAGGTAAGAAGGTTTATGACCCAAGAGATTCAGGTCAAACATTCGGAACTCCATCCACTTATGAATTTTCTGATAATCCAGCTTTATGCTTCCTTGACCTAATCTCCAACAATGAATATGGAAAAGGTTTAACAGCATCACAAATTAATATGACTACATTTAGCTCTGCTGCTAATGTCTGTGATACAGAGGTTGACCAGCCTTATTTTAATGGTTCAGCACAATCACTTACTTGGAGTGCAAATAGTGGTGATAACTTCTTTACTATTGCAGGAGCAAATGCCAATGAGGATTGGTGGCAAAACAAAATAGGTGAGCTTTTAGATTTATTTGATGCTAATGGTAATGGTGTTATAGATGGTGATGAAATTATTGATGTGCAAAGAAGTGAATTTTTTGATTCAAATGAAGAATACATTGTATTTATAAATAATACTTTTAGTAGCACCTATTCTTCGCAAACTGGCTCTTCATTATTAAAAGTTAAAAGATTTCACTGTAATGGTTATTTAGATACAAATAAAAATGTAATGGAAAATGCTAAAGAGCTTCTTTCTAATATGAGAGGTATTTTTCTTTATATTAATGGTCAGTATGAATTATCAATAGAAGATACAGGTTCTTCTACATTTAGTATCAATGACAATCATATTATTGCTGATGCTGGTATATCAGTTGATTATGGTAATAAAGATAAAAAAGCAAATAAAGTTATTGTTGAATTCTTCAATGCTAATAAAAAATATGAATTAGATACAGCTACAGTTTTACATGATGCAAGTCCTGAATATTATTCAGATGATGGTGATGAAATATTAGAAATTAAAGCTGAGTTCCCTTATATAAGTGACCCTTACATAGCTTATAACATGGGTAAGGCAATCTTAACTAGAAGTAGAAATCAGACCACCATGCAGTTCTTAGGAACTCCTGAGATGTATAAACTGAATGTAGGTGATATAGTAGATTTAACTTATGCAGGTTTAGGATTCTCAGGTAAGATTTGTAGAGTAGAAGCATTAGAATTGCAACCAAATGGATTAGTTGCAGTCAGCTTAATAGAATACTTTGATGTTTATACATGGGAAGTACCACCTCAAGAACCAGTAGAAGAACTAGCTAACTTACCTTCTGCTTATGCAGTAAAAGCTCCAACAGGATTATCATTTACTGATACTGATTCTAGTTCTACAGGTAGACCATTTTTATCTTGGAATGAGCCAACAGATTTTCCTGATTATCAATATAGAGTTAATGTTGTAGATAGTTCTAGCAATCAAGTTCTGAATAGAATAGTAGATGTAGAAAATTGTGATTTAAACTTTGTGCCTACAGCTTCTAATTATGTTGCTAGCGTTAGTTCACTTAATACACTAGGTTCAGAATCATCTCCAGCTACTTTAACTTTTACTATTGGTGATGCTCCTACTGCTACTGCTGATATACAAGATGATGCTATTGTTACAAATAAGATATTAGATGGAAATGTTACTGATGCAAAGATAAATTCTATAACAGCAAATAAAATTACAGCAGGAACTATAGATGCTAGTCAAATAACAGTTACTAATTTAGATGCAGATAATATTACTTCAGGCACTTTAGCTACAGCAAGATTAAATGTTAATGACATCATATCAACAGGTAGCATTATAGTAAGTGGAGATAATGTATCTGACTTAACTAATGATTCTGCATTTATCAATGGTGGTCAGGTCAATAGCAATGTTACTTCTATATCAGGTGGAGTTATAACAACAGGCATAGTCAATACTGCAAGACTTAATGTTTCAGATATTATTTCAACAGGAAGCATTATAGTAAGTGGAGATAATATATCAGACCTTACAAATAATTCAGGATATGTTGATGCAACAGGAGCAGCTTCAGCAGCACCAGTCCAATCAGTTGCAGGAGCTACAGGAGCAGTATCAGCTTCAACTATTATTACTGCTGGTAATATTGTTGTTCAAGGAGACAATATTTCTGATTTGACTAATGATTCTTCTTTTATTAATGGCGGTCAAGTTAATACAAATGTTACTTCTATATCAGGTGGTGTAATAACTACTGGAACTATTAATGGTTCAGTTGTTAATGTTACTAATATAAATGCAGATAATGTTTCTACAGGAACTTTAAATGCAAATAGAATACAAATAGATGATGTAACTATTGATACTGATGGTAGTGGTAATTTAATTATTAAATCAGGTGGAGTAGATACAAATCAATTAGCAGATGCTTCGGTTAATAACGATAAGATTGATAGCATATCAGCAACTAAGATAACAGCAGACCAACTAGATTCAGCAAGAGTTAATGTTGGCACTTTAAATGTAGAGCATTTTGGTGATGTTTCTGCTGATATAAAAAGTCATTTAGCTACTGAAACTTTTGTACCCCTAGAGGTATTTGGTAGTGTGATTCAAAGAGGAAGTACTAACTTTACTGTTAATACAAACTCAACAGGAACTTATCTATCTTTAACCATGAATCAAATAAGAGATGGTGCAAAGTATAGAGCAATATTAACAGGGGTTTATGGAGACTGTACTGCTGGATATTTAGAATACAGCTTAAATGGTACTACTTGGACTCAAGCAGCAGGTGGAGTACAAAACATAACATTTGCAGCAGGTACATTTAGAACCTATGTATTTGCTTATTCAGGAGATATCAGTGGACTTTCAAGCACACAAAGTACAGTTTATTGGAGATTAAGATGGGTGACTAAACTAAACTCTACCTATCAATCTCTTTATGTATTTATAGATAACACACAATAATATGGCAGATTTTACAATATACAAAACAGATACAGGAGACATCATATCTAATGGTGCAACTAATGCAGATATAACAGATATTCTTTTAGAAGATGGTCAATCAGTTATAGAGGGTATTTATGAGGTTGGTGAACATAAGATTATTGATGGCTCGCCTGTAGAACAAACCATAGATTTTTTCCCAACAATTAGATTACAAAGAAACGAATTACTAAAAGAATCAGACTGGACTCAATTAAATGACTGCCCTTTATCTGATTCTAAGAAACAAGAATGGGCAACATATAGGCAGGAATTAAGAGACTTACCATCTTTACATCAGTCAGCTAATAATATTGCTGATGTGATATTTCCAAGTATCCCTGAATGATTTAAGATATATAAAATAGGATTTTATTATGGCACAACACGATTACAACATAGCAAACCAATCAGGTGCAGACTTTAGAGCAGATTTAAACAATGCTCTTTTAGCTATTGCAACTGTAAATAGTGGCTCAACAGAACCATCAACCACATTTGCTCATCAATTATGGGTAGATACATCTAGCAGTGTATTGAAGATAAGAAACGCTGCTGATAATGCTTGGATTACTACAGGTGTTAGTATTACTGCATCTAATACATTTACTGGGAATTTAACAGGAGATGTTACTGGTAACTTAACAGGTAATGTTACAGGTAATGTTACTGGAGACTTAACAGGTAATGCAGATTCTGCTGATACTCTAAGTACAGCAAGAACTATATCTTTATCAGGTGATGTAGTAGGTTCAGTATCTTTTGATGGTAGTTCTAATGTTGATATAGATACAGTTGTGCAAATCAATTCAATAACATTAGGAACTGATACAACTGGTGATTATGTTGAATCTATGTCAGGTGGAACTGGTGTAACAGTAACAGGTGGAACTGGTGAAGGTTCTACTCCTAGTATTGCTATAGGACAATCTGTAGCTGCTACTGATGATGTTACTTTTAATATCATTACAGCTACAGAAGAATTTATTGGTGATTTAGAAGGTGGTATAAGGTTTAATGCTAAAGCAGATGGTGCTTTAAGCAAGGGTGATGTTGTTTATATATCAGGCGTATCAGGTGATGTACCAACAGTTGGTCAAGCTAAAGCTGATGATGCATCTAAAATGCCTGCATTTGGATTAGCTTTATCTGATGCTAATGATAACGCTGCATTACAAGTAGTTACTTTTGGTACTATTGAAGAATTAGATACTTCAGGTGTATCAGAAGGACAAATACTTTATGTATCTACAACAGCAGGTGCTTATACAACTACAGCCCCAACAGGTGAATCCAGTCAAATACAAAACATAGGTAAAGTAATTAGAAGTCATGCTGCTGCTGGTTCAATTAAAGTAGGTGGTGCTGGAAGAAGCAACGCTACTCCTAACTTAGATAATGGCAAAATATTTATAGGTAATGGTTCTAATCAAGCAGTTACATCAACACTTGATACTTCTATAGTTGTTGAGAATACTAATTTATATTATACGCAAGCAAGATTTGATACAGCATTTGGCAATAAAGATACTGATGATTTAAGTGAAGGAACTACAAACCTTTACTATACATCTACAAGAGCAAATACAGATTTTGATACAAGATTAGCTACTAAAGATACAGGTGATTTAAGTGAAGGTACTAATCTTTATTACACAACAGCTAGAGTTAATTCAGCATTTGATACTAGACTTGCAACTAAGTCTACATCTGATTTAGCAGAAGGCACTAATTTATATTACACAACTACAAGATTTGATTATGCATTTAACAACAAAGATACCGATGATTTAAGCGAAGGTACTACTAATCTTTATTACACTGATGCAAGAGCAAATTCAGCTATAGATGCAAGGGTTACTAAAGCATTTGTTGATGCATTAGGCATACAAGCAACAAGTGTTGCAGATAACTCAGTGGTGCTTGGTAATGACACTACAGGTAACTATGTTTCAACAATAACAGGAACTGCTAATAAGATTACAGTGTCAGGAAGTGGTAGTGAGTCTGCAAACATAACTCTATCACTACCTGATGATGTACAGATTGCATCTGATTTAACAGTAGCAGGTAATTTAACTGTCAATGGAACTCTTACATCTCTTGATACAACAAATCTTGATATAGAAGATAACTTATTCCAGCTTAATGCAGGATTAACAGGTAGTCCTGTAAATGATTCAGGTATGCTTATTAATAGAGGTACTGCTGATAATGGTATCTTTATGTGGGATGAATCTGTTGATAAATTTACATTAGGATTAACAACAGCAGATGGTAGTGCTACAGGCAATATTACTCTTAATTCACTTGGTACTTTAGTTGCTAACATAGAAGGTAATGTTATTGGTGCAGTTACAGGAACTGTATCTAGCATAAGCAATCATTCAACATCAGACTTATCAGAAGGAACTAATCTTTATTATACTGATGCTAGATTTGATACAAGACTAGCTACAAAAGATACTGATGATGTATCTGAGGGTTCAACTAATCTTTACTATACAACAGCTAGATTTAATTCTGCTTTTAGTGGTAAGTCTACATCTGATTTAGCTGAGGGTAGTAATTTATATTATACAAGTGCAAGAGCTAACTCTGATTTTGATACTAGACTTGCAACAAAAGACACTGGCGATTTAGCTGAAGGCTCTAACCTTTATTACACTGATGCTAGAGCTCAAGCTGTTTCTATTAACAATGTTGTAGAAGATACAACTCCTCAGCTTGGTGGTAATTTAGCATCTAATGGTAATGACATATTATTTGCTGATAGTGATAAAGCTATCTTTGGAGCAGGTTCGGATTTAGAGATTTTTCATAATGGAACAGAAAGTTTTATTAAGGATGTTGGTACTGGTAATTTAAGGCTACAAGGTACTGATGTTCAAATTAGAGGTGGCTCAACTGCTATCCTCGCAGATTTTGTTGATGGAGGTGCTGTTTCTTTAAGGCACAATAACAGTTCTAAATTTGCCACAACCTCAACAGGGATAGACATATCAGGTACAGTTGTTGCTGATGGTTTGACTGTTGATGGTAATATTCTTGCAGGAACTACAACCATTCCTACAGGACTTGGAGCATCTAATACAAAATTAATACTTTCTAATGATTCAGATTCTCCTGAAGTTGTTGTCT
>Ga0181380_1001330_pt1 | contig 10880 bp, 9 predicted proteins | sample 3SPOviralmetaG_FD_130116 | JGI IMG/M metagenome (GOLD analysis project Ga0181380, IMG submission 130116) | Marine viral communities from the oligotrophic San Pedro Time Series (SPOT) site, San Pedro Channel, CA, USA - 3 SPOT_SRF_2009-08-19 | ecosystem: Environmental > Aquatic > Marine > Strait... | reverse complement strand
CTTTAAATGTTTCCATAATCCAGCGCGTGTTTTATAAACTTTTAAACAGAACTCACAAATGTTTCCATTTGTTTCCATTTTTTTTTCTTCGTCTAATTTCATTTTTTTTTTATTTTTATTGTTTACCATAGTTAATGTTATACATACATTCTCATTTTCTCCTTTTTTCATATTTATACTTTTTGTTTCCATTTGTATAAATCGTAGATTTTTTTTTAAATATTTTTTCGAAAAAATAAAAAAAATAAAAAAGTGTAAAAAATAAGTATTTAAGTGTTAAACCATATATGGTAACAACTTGTTAAAATACTCGTTTTCTCATTTTTTTTATTTTTTCCAAAAGTTTTTTCAAAAAATCTAAAAATGAGTAGTTCAAATTCAAATTTTTCAAAAAACTTTTGGAAAAAATAAAAAAAACTAAAAAATCACTTTTTTAAACTTCCTTACTTATTATCGTAACATTTTTAAAAACTCACAAATTCAACTTTTTTTAAAATATTTTTTTTAAAATAAAAAAAAATCAAGCGTTTATATATATGTCTTCTCACATTAAAGAAAGAAAAACTTACCAAAGTTACAGTGAATATTTAAAAAAAAGTATTGATCCCGGCAGACCAACGTGTAGACGTTTGAAAACACCATATATACCAGCCGACCCTTGTTGTGTTCCTGGTTCTAATCAAATATTAGGTGATAATATTTATTGTAATCCCACATTAAGAACATACGATAAATGCTTTAATAAAGCATTTGAATATTTTAATTCTGGTAATTATCCTAACGCAGCAGCTATTTTAAATGCTCTTCGTTTAGTTAAAAAAAATGATCCTGATGTTTTAGAATTGTTACGCGATGAAAATATAACTGCGATTAATTGTTAATATAAATTATAAATTATAAATTATATTATACTCAGTTTCCCTATACATCCGGACAATGTTCCATATTATTTATAAAAATATCATCTTCTGTTAATGTTCCATTATCTATTAATTCTTTAATAATAATAGCTAGTTTTTCTGAATCAAATACACCTTCAATTGGCGGTCCGTGACGTTCAAAATATAATGCATATTGAGGTTTTAATAACGGTTTTATTGTAAATTCTGATTCTGATTCTAACATTACCATACGACTGGATAATGATTCAATATATTCTTGTAATAAGGTCATATCGTCTAATATGTTCGCTTTTTCTTCTAATGATAATATTTTAAAAGATTGTGATTGATTTTCTTCGTATAATAAAATCGCGCGATTTAGACCATTAATAACTTTAAATGTATCTTCTTTATATGTACTAAAAAGTTCAGAGTCATATACATTACTATAAGTTAATGCAGCATTTATATCTAATGTGTCACAAAACTTATCAACAATTAATGTAGCTAAACTATTGTAAAACTCTGTTGTAAAACCTGTTGTTAAATCATTATAACTTGCATCTTGAAAATAACATAAATATTCTTTTAATACTTTTAGAATACAATCGTAAAAATCTTTAAATCTGTCAAACTCATGTAATAAAACATTATGTTCTTCATAAATAGTACAAGAACAATTATTGTTTATTGATTGTAAGTTATCTATTAGTGTTTTAATTTCATCATTTTTTATATATAAACTATCTATTGATTGTTGTGTTTGTGAACATGGACATGTTCCTGATGTTGTAGTTCCACCAGTAGTTCCACCAGTAGTTCCACCGGTAGTTCCACCAGTAGTTCCACCAGTAGTTCCACCAGTAGTTCCACCTGTAGTTCCACCCGTAGTTCCACCCGTAGTTCCACCCGTAGTTCCACCTGTAGTTCCACCTGTAGTTCCACCCGTAGTTCCACCTGTAGTTCCACCCGTAGTTCCACCCGTATCTGTTCCAGAACCTGTAGTTCCACCCGTATCTGTTCCAGAACCTGTAAATACGAAATTATTACTAGTAATTCCATTTGTAGCTGATTGTGATGAAAACATATATTACTATATATTTATGATAATAAATTCTTGTTTTTATCCATTAAACCATTAAACATGTTTTGATTTTTAGAACTATATTGTTGTGTAAACTCTAACGCTAAAGAAATATCAGTTCCATTCATATTTAATACTTTACCATATCTGTCTAATAATGTTATTCTTAATTTTCGTATATTTACGTTACCAAAATATTGTCTTTCTTTAAATACTCTATCTATACCATTATTTAATATTGTTGTAAATTCACTTGCGCCTATTTGTATTCGTCCTAATATATTTTTACTTAAGTATCCTTCTCCTTCATACAAACAAGAAATAATTTGGTCCTTACTGTTTCCAACAAAGTCTTCTATACATAAAAAAATATAACTATTAATTCCTTCTCCATATATAGAGTTTGATTCTATTACTCCATTATATAATACAAAAAATGCTAGAAATGTATCTGTGTATTTAATTGTTTTATTCATTTGGTCTTCTGTAAATCCTAAAAATGCTAAGGCACTATCATTAAAAACTTGTTTTCCATCAACCACGTCTTGAACTTTTAAAGAATATTCAATAGAAGGTGCTAAAGCAGTAGGTAAACTAATTGCTGTTAATTCGGTGTTTGTTTTTATACGAAACATAGATTTACCGTCTGCATATAATGTTGAAAAACCATTAAATATTAAATATCTTACCAATCCACTTCCAGTTGTCATAGTATTAATAGCAAAATTTAACATTGTTTCTAAATTAGCAGATCGCCATGAACCATCAGGAATCACTACTGGATATTCTTCTGTTGTACTTGTACTCGTGTCAGTTACAGTAATAATAAACTTGTTGTTTCCCTTCTCTTCAGAAACAAAATAAAATGTATATGGTATTTCAGCACTTATAAGTTTCATTTTTGTTACATTATCTAACTCTATAGGAAGACTAATGGTAAAGTCTGCTGGATTTGTTGTGGAAGGGTTTTCTCTAAATGTAGAATCAATGGACACTACTTGTTTGATTTCTTCACGCTGAATTGGATTCACTTGATAATTTTGTTTGGTATAAAATACTTGCTGTTCGTTTGGAGTATAATTAGGTCTTTGTAAATTGTATTGTTTTTGCTTTTCTTGTGCTGGTTCTGGAAAATTAAAATATTTTTTTATTAGATTGTATGCTTTTTCTAAAAACTCCAATAAGTTTTCTTTTGAAGAATCTTCAATTTCATTTATTTTTTCTTTTTTTTCTGAATACGTTTTTAAAAGTTGTTCACGATTTGCGGTTTTTGGAAGATTAAAAAAACTTAATAATTCTAAAATGGAATATGATTCTATATTTAAATCAAAGTCTTCAAGTGACATTTGTATTATCTATAAATAATAATTATGAAATTATTATTTATTTATGAATGAAATTATAAATATAAATTATTTAATTAATCTCCTAATCAATCAATAAGTTCAAACTTAATAAGATAAGAGCGCGTACTAATAGTTCTTGAAATATTAGCATCGGCACCATCATCATTTTGCCATGTACCGACGGCTTGGTCGCTGTCACCATGAAAGTGTATGGTAACTTTAGCAACAAGTGTATCACCACTTTCAAGTGGTAAGTTAAATAATGCTCCAGATAAATCTTCGATTTCCGTGCCGGGACGCTTGCTTGCGTCGACAACGTATTCTGTTTTGGTTTCATCAAGAACACGTTCAACACCACTAGCATCTTTTAACATAAATAATAAGATACTTTGAGCAGGGCTTTGAGCATTTGCGCCCGTCTCATCACCGCTGTAGGCGGCCCAATCGTTGTGAGCGGCAAAAGATTTACCGAAACCTTTTACAACGTTAAGGTTAGCAGTGTTACCGGAATTATCTGAGAGATCCCAGTTTTCGAGATTGGCTTCGTTCGAAAAGAGATCGACACCGTGTTTGGTACCAGTGATTTTTTGGGCTAAGTATCTAAGGTAATCAACGGCAACTGTTATACCGCTAGTTTGTTCGGCGGTTGTAAGAGCAAGATGGCCAGGGTCATTGGCTTTGGTCTCGGCGTCACCAAAAGCTAAGGTGGTACCGGAGTTAAATGCAAATATTTCATCATCACCAGTGCCACCAGATACATCTGAAGCGCGTGTTCTGTATAAGAAATCATTATTTGAAGCATCAGTAATATCATCGGATGCTACATGAACTTGAAAGTATTTTTTCATTTCGTCGGCAGAAATTTCAATTTTGGTTTCTGTTTCAACATCGGCAGTTACTGTGGGGGCGGTATCAGTAATTGTAAATGCGGGGTTAATGACAAAGTTTCCGCTAATTTCAAGCGAAGGAAGAGCAAAGATGTAGTTTGTTCCATTGTACGAGGAAGTGACTGACATTATAATATACCTAAATAAAAAAAAAATTACAAAAAAAATATTTTTATAAAATATAAAATATAATTTATGTTTATACCATATTTTCATAAAACTTTTTTACTTTCAAGTTTACCTTAATTTTGTACGGATTGAACGATTTCAAAAATAATCCATCGAGATTTTTAACGCGCGACAAAGCAACATACGTCTGACCACAAGCAAATACATTATTTCCAATATCCATTTCAGCGATTTCTAAAGTTGCGCCTTGAGATTTGTGAATTGTGACTGCCCAAGCTAAAATTAGCGGGATTTGTTTTATAGCAACACTAGGAATGCGTTCACTTGCTTGTTTATGTGGACTAATAGTTTTTACTACACCATTCCTAAACTTTACAATAGGAAATCCATATTTACTATCAAAATCTTCTACAATGCCTTGACTTCCATTACAAATAGGAAGCTCTGAGTCCAAATCCAGGTTTGCTACACACATAACTTGTGCTCCTTTTTTCAAATGCAATGTTTGTTCTGTTGTTAGTGAAGAAAGTAAAGCATTTTTTTCATATTCTTTTTCTTGTTTTGTGTAAAAATTACAACGCTGGATTTGTTCACTTGTTAAACACAATTCTTCCAACGAACAATCTTTTACATTATATTCTTTTGTTTCGCTATCAAGTGCTAAAAGTGATTCTTTGTTTATTTTTTCTGCGTCGCGTTTTCTTGGAAACAAAATTGTAGGTTTAATTAGCTCATTTTCAGGAACCTTTCTACCTACAAACTTATTCAAAATATCACAAGAAGAGCGTGTAATCTTTCCTTTTCGGATTTGATTCAAGATTTTTGCATACACTTCGTCTTTTTGACGAAACATTGTGGTTAGTTGTAATTGATTTTTAAAGACTTCATTCCATTTTGCAGACTCAAAACAAAACTGACTTGTTGTTATATCGTCAGAATTACCCACAGGAGGCAATTGAAAGAAATCTCCCGAAAAGATTACTTGAATACCACCAAAAGGTTTTTGACTAATTTTACACTTTCTTCCAATAAGTTCAAGTGTTTCAAATAGTTTAAGCGAAAGCATGCTTACTTCGTCAAGTATAAGAACTTGTGCCGCCAACCAGTTTTTCTTTTTGCGTTTATTTGAAGATACTTTGTCCGCAATTATAGATTTACTTTCTTTTGCTAGTCCAATACCTGCCCATGAATGAATTGTTTTTGCTCCACATTCTAGCAAAATAGCAGCACAACCCGTAAGAGCACACACGTCCACGCGTTTTTTATTTTCTTTGGCGTCGTTTACAATATATTTAATCAATGCGGATTTACCTGTTCCTCCAGGCCCAGTCATAAACACATTTTCTCCACGCTTATATGCTTCAAATACGCGCTGTTGATCGGGAGAAAGTTCTATTTCATTTGATTGTTGTTGAGATTGGGATTGTGCTTCCATATTTGTTGTATAAAAGTTGATTTAATAAAATTATTTTAAATCAATTTTTATTTTGGTTTAAATGGATTTTCGCGCCGCCTTATTGCCCCCGTGCGGGTTAAGGAAGGGGAGATACCGAGCTTCTCCCGCACCTCTTTGGTGTTATACTTCCGAATCGGCACAGGTGGCGCACCTTCCCAGTCACGTGGAAGAACAACTGGGCCACCCTGTCCACCTTTTTTAGTTTTTCTTGTTCTTGAACGCGCTTTTCTTTTGAGTACTCTTTTTTGAGTTCTCTTTTTCAAGTTTTTATTTTTGTGAGTTTTTCCTCTTTTTTTGAGATTGTATTTTTTGGAAGTTGCTTTACGCATAGTCATTTTACGAACACCCATTATATACTATACAAATAAAAAAATATATTTAAAATTAGTGTATTATAAAAATATAGTATGTATCTTGATTTTAATTTACCTAAAGATAGCGTAAGTGAACAATTTGCCTTATATAATAGCGAAGAAAAGCTAAAAATAATAGAATTGGGATTATCTTTATATCAATCGGGTTCAAACAAACTTTATTCTATGAATAATGAAGAATGGGAACAAAAAATAAATGGTTTTCAAGAAAAGTTACGGAGAGAAAATGAAAAATATGAAAAACTACAAAGAGAACACAAACAAGAAATGGAACAACTCGCAAACCAAATACGCTCTTCTTGTGAAGTGTCTTATCAAAATGAAAGTGAACTCTTAAAAAAATCGATTGTTTCTCTCCAGAATCAACTTCAAGAACAAAATAATATGCTATTTTCTATTCGCAATGAAACTCAAAAACAAGTAGAAACTAAATATGAAACAAAATTAGAACAAGAAAAACAAAATATTCAAAAAGAGCGAGAAAATACAGAAAAGCAAAGAGAGAAATATGAGGAAAAATTGGAAAAACAAAGAGAGAAATATGAAGAAAGATTGGAAAAAGAACGTGAAAAAACAAGCGAAACTAAAAAAAGAAAAAATAATTCTACATTAAAAGGTCAGGACGGTGAAGCGTCATTAGAAAAACTGCTAAATCGTTTATTTCCAAAAGCAGAAATCGTAAATTATACAAGTAAAGAAGGTGGTCGGGGTGACTTTTCTGTATTATTAGACGATATAAATATGATGGTAGAAGCGAAAAACTACGAAAAAAATGTGCCAAAAGGTGAAATTACAAAGTTTTACAAAGATATGAAAAATAATCAAGAATATACGTGTGGTATATTGTTGAGTTTACAAAGCGGTATATGTAGAAAGCAAGACTTTTCGTTTGAGTTTGTAGACGGTCGACCTGTAATGTTTTTACACAATGCAAATAATGATGTAAATAAGTTAACTTATGCTGTTTCATTTTTTAAAATTATTATGTCTATTACAAACCTAGATATAAACAATCAAGAAATATTAGATGCGATTATAGAAAAACAAGGAAATGTAACAAAAGCATACAATACCATGAAATCTACGATTAACAAGTTTCATGAAGACGTCTTACAATTGTTAGAAACTCATCAAACTGAATTAAATACATTATTTCAGCTTATATTGCGAAAAAATACAAGTGTATAAATGTGGGTGGGGACAAACAATAATAACAGACACCCCTCCTTAAAATTGGTAGAGTTGTGTAATTTCAATAGAAAAAGACCAATCTTGAAGATTTAAATCCACTATCTTTCCTTTGTCGTTAAATAATTTAATTTCCATTTTTTTAATATTTACGGGTCCAAAATACGTTCTTGATACTGGATTAGGAATTGTTCCTTGTAAAGAAGCTAATTGCTCATTTAAAGAATCAATATCATTTGATATTGTATTTGTAATTCTACATATTGTATTACTATCGGGTTGATTTGTACTCACTTGAGGTATTTCTTTTGTATTTAGTTTATTAGTTAAGATTTGTTCGATTGAATATTTTTGTGCTTGTGTTAGTTTTGGTGTATCCGGTAACGCGGGTGTACACGTATTTGTTGGAGGAGGTTGAACTGGATAATTGTTACAACTTTCTGTAAGATCTGTATCTGTAATAAAAACACTATTACCTGATACTTCTGTTGGATATAAATTTTTATTATAATATTCTGGAACACTAGGTATTACTGGTTGATCAGAATCATATGCATTTGTAAATATTTTATTTGTAAAGTTAGAATTAAAATCGTTTAAACTGATATATAAATAATTTGTTGAGTTTAACTTTACCATAGAATCACCGGTATAACTTGTTTGACCAGTATAAATTGGCTTGCGAAATCCTAACGTTTGACCAAGATTATCTTTTTTTGTAGCATTTGTCTTTTCTTTTGAACAAGGATTTAAAACATCTATTTCTTCATCGTAAAACATCATATCAAAAGCTGCTCCATTTGTAATCGTTATTTTGTATGTTAATAAATTGTATGATACTGTGGCGCCGCCAAAACCGGCAATTGCTTGTATTTTTCCTTCTAATTGTGGAGCAATTAAAAAAGGTGCCAATGCAGCATTTGTAGAACTTGCTTTGTAATTTCCTTGATCTAATATTACTTCTTCCCAAGTTGGAGCACCAGTCAATCGAATTCTCATTAAATCTGTTCCATATGCGTCATCTATATTATACCAAGATACTGGGATTTCATATGAAAGAATACGAAGACTTATCACGTCTTTTAAAGGCTCTTCTAAATTAATTAAAAACTGACCTGGATTTTCAGGTAATATGTATTCATTTTCTTCAATGGTTGTTACACAATTTCCAGAAGCGTCACTTCTTGTAATTACATTTTGTTTGTATGTGGAATCCTTTCTATTAGCACTATCAATTGTTAATACTTTTACTTGTTTTTGCCTTAAAATAGGATTTAAATACCCTTGTTTAATTTCTAGTCCTTGTTCATTTACATAATTTCTAATTTGTGTTCCACGATCATCCACAACGCTTATATTATTTTGTAAACGATTTTGAACAAATCTATTTGGAACATCTTTTTCTGTAGAAAACTCGTTCTTTAATCCAGAAGCATTGTCGGATAATATATTTCGTAATCTTGTAAATGCATTTCTATAAAGCGCAATTAATGATTCTTTATCTTCATCTCTTAAATTACTATTATTTACTTCTTGTATTTTTTTATTAAATGACGTAATAATTCCCTCGTCATTAAAATTAGAATCTTCCACATCTAACAATTCTCGTAAATCTTCTTCTGTTGCCTCTGAATCTTCAAACTCTTCAATATCAGTTATGATTTCTTTTAAATTATTCGACATTATTAATATAATTAAAATATATTTTAAATAAAAATAATGAAATTAATGTTTTTATTTTAATTTAAGATAGTTTCTAACTCACTTTCAAAAATTTCTTGATGTTCACGCAACCTTTTTTCTGGAAAAAGCGTAATTCCTTGACCGCGTTTCAAATGTGTTTTACCTTTAAATAATATATTTTCCAATATTTCCACAAATCTTTCGTTTTTTTCAATTAGTTTCTCTCTGTTTATATGAATAGCACCTTTAAAAACATATCTATTGTAATTTTTATCGTGATAAATATTATATTCTTGTTTATCACAATAATAATGATTTTTTATAATGCCGATTCCTTCTATTTGATTTTTTGAATTGTTCATTTCAATAACAAACATATTTACATTTGCAGGGATCCTTTTTTGTGGAAGTGTTCCCATACCATAAATACACCCAGTAAAATTATGTTTTTGTTTCCAGTGTTCATTTTGTTCCCATGTTTCTTTATTAAAACGAGTTGTTCCTATATAATATGTGCCTTCGTTAAAGACAATCATTTGGTTATTATTTTTTAATATATAATATTTCTATTTCAATTTATTTTTTCGTAGTTTTTTGAAAAACTTTCAATATGATTTCTCTCCGTTTCATTTATATCAAAGTATAAATATATTGATTCTTTTGTTTGTAAACTTGAAAAGTTAGGTATAGCACATATATTTGGCAAAAATAAAAAAGCTTCTTTTTCCAAATATTTCATTCTATACCGTGTTGATTCAAATACATATAATGCTAATTTTGTAGAGAGAAAATCTTGTAACATAAAAAACTCTTCTTGTGTTTTATTTATAATCACATAATTATCACGGTTTGAAATACCATATTTTCCTGTAATATCATAAAAAGGAAATCCATACATTTTGTGTGCTAATACAAGTTTTGGAATATTGCTATATTTTAATTCTTTGTTACTGTATTGTATTTTTAATTTTGGTTTTAATCCATTTAGTTTACATGTATGAATATTTGAAAAAGGGAACTCTTTTAAACATTCATTATTTAATTTTGCAGAAATAGGAGGCATATTTGTTTTTTCTACACGTATGTAACCATATTTTTCAACAAACTTATTTAATTTTTGAATAATAGAACAACCAAATAAAGGTAAAGGTTTATCAATTGAAAACTTGTAATTTTTATAGGTTTCATAACAAGGATCATAGAGAGAAATCAAATGATTTGTTTTCGTTTTTTCTAATAAGAAGAAACATGTAGGTGTTTGTGCATTTCCTTTGAACCACTTGTTTGTTTGTGTATTGTTTAAACACTTACATTTATGTATTTTATATTGTAGCATAAAAGAGTGTAATTTTGCTTTATCAGGACGCATCCATAAAGACGGAATAATAAAAGAAAGATATCCACCAGGTTTTAAAAGAAAGAGTGAATGTTTTACAAAATCACCCCATATGCATTTTCCGTCTTGTTTTTTATTTATTTTTGTATTTGTTGGAGTTTTAATTGAACCTAGACAAGTGTAAGGAGGATTTCCATATATAATATCATATTTTTTACTAGGTTCATAAGAGAGAAAATCGTCGATTATTATATTTGCGTGTTTACTAAAAAATATTTTTAATTGATATTCGTGGTGTTCATTCAGTTCTATGAGCGTAATCATATTGGTTATTATATGTTTTTTTCTCTCTATCGAATCTGAAAAAATATGTTTTAATCCTTTATAAAGTTTATTGTATAATACAAGAGAGAAATAACCTTTTCCTGCTCCTACGTCTAACCATGAAAGATTAGGATTTGAAAATATAGATTCGGGAAACTGTGAAAACATTTCTTCAATAAGTTTAAAGTCTGT
>Ga0181380_1001329_pt1 | contig 10886 bp, 8 predicted proteins | sample 3SPOviralmetaG_FD_130116 | JGI IMG/M metagenome (GOLD analysis project Ga0181380, IMG submission 130116) | Marine viral communities from the oligotrophic San Pedro Time Series (SPOT) site, San Pedro Channel, CA, USA - 3 SPOT_SRF_2009-08-19 | ecosystem: Environmental > Aquatic > Marine > Strait... | reverse complement strand
ATATCTTTCATATCGAATTGGGTTGCTAAAGTGTTTGTTGCCTCATCAAGATAAAGAGGAGAAAAATCATTTATCTCTGACGGTGCTATAACTACTCCTGCTGCATGTTTTCCAACATTTCTAATGATGCCTTCCAGTTTCCTTGCCATATCAAATATTTCTTCTGCCTGTTCATCTGTTTTTAATGCTCTTTTTAAATCATTATTGCCTAAGGCCTTTTCAAGAGTCATATCTGGAGAAAAAGGAATCATTTTTGCTAACCTATCTGCTAAGCCATAGGATTTCCCTTGAGCCCTTGCAACATCTCTAACTACTGCTCTGGCAGCCATAGTTCCAAAAGTACAAATTTGCGCAACAGCAGCTTTGCCGTACTTTTGAGTGACATAATCAATTACTTTATCTCTTCCGTCTTTGCAAAAATCTATATCAAAATCAGGATTACTTATCCTATCGGGATTTAAAAATCTCTCAAAAAGCAAACCATATTTCAAAGGATCTATACCTGTAATGCCTAGACAATAAGCTACCAATGAGGCTGCTCCTGATCCTCTGCCTGGTCCAACAGGTACATTGTTTTCTTGCGCCCAATTAACAAAATCAGATACAACTAAGAAATAGCCGGAATAGCCCATCTTAGAAATAACATCTAATTCAAAATCCAGTCTGTCAGCATATTTAACTTTGCCATCATCAGAAAGATCTTTAGTTTTTTCCTTAAGATTATTTTTAGAAATTTCAATCAAGTGATCTGCAGCTGACTTATTTAAAGGAGTTTTGAAGTCAGGTAAAACGTAAATACCAGTTTCTATCTCCAAATTGCATTTTTTTCCTAATTCATAAGCATTTGAAAGAACTTCTGGAATGTCTTTGAACTTTTCATACATTTCTTCAGGAGAAAGAAAATATTGATCTTCAAAATAGCTTCTTGTTCTTCTAGCATCGCTTAATACTTCACCTTTTTGAATGCAGACTCTAGTCTCATGTGCTTCATAATCCTCTTTATCAATAAATCTTACTTCGTTTGATGCAACCACTGGCAATCCCAATTCTCCTGCTTTAGAAAGTATGTAATCGTTGTATATATCCTCTTGCGGCCTATTGATTCGAGAGATTTCTAGAATGAAATCTTCTTTAAATATTTTTTGAAAGTAATTAATTCTTTTTAAAAAAAGATCGTGATTTGTATCCAAAACAGCCTTTCCTATATGTCCCCTAAAACCCCCAGAAAGAGCAATGAGTCCATCGGAATGTTCAGCTAGCCATTCAGTTTCTATAACCGGAATACCTGATGTCTTTCCAACTATTTGAGATTTTGAAATTAGCTTTATTAAATTTTTATAACCTAATTGATTTTTTGCAATCAGTGTCAAATTAGCTTGTTCATTATGAGAAGCACTATCTCTAACATGGTTTATCTCTACCCCTGCAATGGGTTTAATCCCTTTTGATCTAACCGACTTATAAAATTTTAAAAACCCAAAGAGATTTGCATAATCAGTAATAGCTATACTCTCATAATTGTACTGCTGTGCTTTTTCAGAGAGTTGATCAATTTTGACAATGCTATCGACAATAGAATATTCGCTATGAATATTTAAATGTATAAATTTTTTATCTAGCATCTAAAACCGGCTTAAAACTTTTCCTATGATACTCAGTCGGACCTAAAGATTTTAAAATATTTAAGTGCTCTTTTGTTGGATATCCTTTGTTTTTTTCTAGAGAAAAATCAGGATATTTTTTGCTAAAAGCAATCATTAAATTATCTCTATGAACTTTTGCAACAATGGAAGCCGCCATTACCTCAGGAATTTTATCGTCAGCTTTAATTATTGCTTTACAAGGATAATTTATTTTAGGGATATCAATGCCATCGACAATGACCTCAATATTTTTAACCTTTAATCCTAAGATTGCCCTTTTCATGGCTAGAAGACTGGCTTCTTTTATATTTAGGGAATCTATTTCCTTGACAGATGCTTTGCCAATAGAAATTTCAATTGCATTTCTTTCTATTTCTCTGAGTAGAATGATTCTTTTTTTTTCAGAAAGCTTTTTCGAATCCTTTAAGTCAAAATTATTGTTGTTTCCTAAAATAACTGCTGCAGCTACTACAGGGCCAAACAAGCAACCTCTTCCAACCTCATCAGAGCCGACAAGGTATTTTGTCATTTTGCGAGAATTTCTCTTAGAGCAACTGAAAACTTATTTGAATCTGTAACTAATAAACTATCTCTTATTGAGCTAAGCTTGTCTGAAATAGTTTCTTGATTTTTAAAGGTAAGTTCAACTTTTTCACTGATTTCTTTTCCAGAAACTTGATTTTGTCTAAGTTCAAAAACGATCTCCTCTTGAGAAAGAATATTAGGAAGAGAAATGAATTTTGTTTTTAGAAAAAAATTGGACAAGATGAAATTACTTATTTTATTGCTCTTATAAATTACTACCATTGGCTTAGCAAAAATTGCAGCCTCTAATGTTGCTGTTCCGGATGCCACAATAGCTATATCACAAGAGGCTAAAACTTTTTGAGTAGAATCATAAATAACGCTTATTTTTTTTGATAATTGTTTTAACTCGCCTAATAGATCTGACTCTTTATTCAAGGCCAATATAATTTCTACATCAGCATTTTGCTTTTTATATGTATTTATGAAGTCTGCTAATGGTTTTGAATGATGAAATATTTCAGATTTTCTACTGCCAGGTAAGATCGCGATCACCTTTTTATCTAATGGGATGCCTAGACTTTTTTTCAGTTCCTCTTTATTGGAGTCAACTGATAAATTTTTTGCAAGAGGGTGGCCTACATAAGAAAAATTAACACCGTGTTTCTTTAACAATTGAGATTCAAAGGGAAATAGAGAAAAAATCCTATGATACAAAGAATTAAATTTATGAACTCTTCCGTATCGCCATGCCCAAAACTGTGGACATACATATTGAACTGTTTTGATATTTGTTTCTCTTCTTAAAATTTTGCAAATACCACTATTGAAAGATGGACTATCAATTCCAATAAAGACATCAGGATTCTCTTTTTTTAGAAAATTTATGAAATTTTTTCTTATTTTTAAAATTTTTCTTAAATTTAATAATGGATCAATTAAGCCCATATAAGAAATTTCCTTGATAGGAAAAAAACTTTTTAACCCCTCACCTTCCATCAGTGATCCGCCAACGCCAATAACCTCAAGGTTTTCGATATTTTCTTTTAAATCAACAAGGAGTTCATGTCCGAGAGCATCTCCAGATTTTTCGCCTGCACAAACTGCGATTTTCAAAATTTCTAACCTTTAACGAACTATACTTCTATCAGAATTTGAAATACTTTTAATAAAAAGATCCATTTCTTTGATATCTTTAAATTTTGAGATGATTTCCTGTTTTGCTTCTTTAAGTTTATTTTTTCTGAGGTACAAAATTTTATAAGACTCCTTTAATGCATCACTAGCTTCTTTAGAAAGATCCTGTCTTTGAATGCCAACGGTGTTCAAGCCCCTTGGAACTGCAGGATTGCCGCTTATTCTTACATAAGCAGGCACGTCTTTAGTTATAATGGTTCCTAGAGCGCTAAAACTGTAACTTCCTATATTGCAGAATTGGTGGACTAGTGTAAAACCGCTTAACCTTGCTCCCTTACCAACGCTAACAACTCCAGCCACACCTGCATTATTCGTCATAACTATATCGTCTTCTAAAATACAATCATGAGCAACGTGAGTGTAAGCCATCAATAAATTGTTGTTGCCAATTACCGTTTTCCCGTTTTCTTGAACGGTGCCTCTATTGATTGTTGATCCTTCTCTGATTTCGTTGTGATCACCAATTTCTAGATAAGTATCTTCTCCTTGATATTTAAGATCTTGTGGATCTCCTCCTATACTAGCAAAAGGATAAATGAAGTTATTTTTACCAATAAAAGTATTTTTATGTACAAAAGCATTACCCTCAATGATAGTTCCAGATTTTATCTTTACATTAGGACCTATTACAGTAAACGGACCTATAGAAACACCATCATCTATTTCAGCAGATGAATCTATTTGGGCAGAAGAATGAATCATTTAGGACGATCAGCACAAAGCACAATTGCTGAACAAATGAACTTTTCTCCAACAGTTGCCCTGCAATCAAATTTCCATATTCCTGCTTTTTCAGAAATTTTAGTTGATTCAAGAGTAAGTTTATCTCCCGGAATTACAGGATTTTTAAACCTTAATTTATCTGCACCTACGAAATAATACATTGAGCCTTCTTCCGGAGTTTTATTCATTGAAACAAAGCCCAACACTCCTGAAGCCTGAGCAAGAGCCTCTAAAATTAAAACACCTGGCATGACGGATCTGTTAGGAAAGTGGCCAAGAAAAAAAGGCTCACTGTTAGTAATATTTTTATAGGCTTTTATATATTTATGTTCTTTAAGCTCTTCCACTCTATCCACAAGCAGGAACGGATAACGGTGAGGTAATAAAGTTTTGATTTTCTCAATATCAATCATCGAATTCTTTTTTTTGAATTGTAATATGCTTCAGCCATTTTGAGTGTTCTAAAACTACCGAACCTCCGGAGTAAATACCAGGTTTCTTTATTGATCTAGTTACATATGACATTGGGTTAATTCTGACACCATTTTCTATTTTTATATTATCAACAATGCCACAGCCACCTCCAATTAAGCAATCTTCTCCGATGATTGTGCTACCTGCTATTGCTGTCTTTGCTCCTATTATGGTGTTTTTTCCGATATTACAGTTATGAGCAATATGAACTTGATTATCTAGTTTTACGCCACTGTTTAAAATTGTTTTCCCTAAAGATGCCCTATCAATGGTGCAAGAAGCTCCTACTTCTACATCATCTTTTAGCTCGACAGATCCTAAATGTTCTATTTTTTCCCATGAATTTTCAGTTTTTGCAAAACCTAAACCATCAGAGCCAATAACAGAATTTGCATGAATAATATTTTTTTTACCAATTTTTACTGAATGGTAAAGACAAACATTTGGATGTAGATATGTATCTTCTCCAATAAAAACATCGTCTCCTATAAAAGCTCCAGAATTAATTTTAGTTCCTTTTTCAATTATTACATTTTTACCAATATAGACATTGTTTCCAATATCTATTTCTTCTTTTGAATACGAATCTACGTAATTTTTATTAAGAATTTTTTTTCTTAAATTTCCAGAAAATAATTGAGTTAGTTTTGCATAGGATGCGTGAGGATTATTTACAAGAATATAATCTACATGACAATATTCTGTATATTCTTTTGAAATAATGACTGCAGAGGCTGATGTTTCCTCAAGATCTTTTCTGAACTTATTATTGTAAATAAAGGAAATAGAGTCTTTATCGGCATCCAGTAAAGATTTTATCTCGGAAACAGTCTTTGTGTCATCGCCGACTAATTTGCCTCCAAGAAAATCTGAAATCTCTGAAAGCTTAAAAGATTTTTTTGACAAACTTTGTTATTTCTTCTGTTCTTTATTTATGAGGTCAACTACTTCAGGTGTAAGATTTACTTTTTCGTCTGCTCTATCAAAAGCAAGTAAAGCTTGAGAATTTAAAAGCATCTTAATTTTCTTTGCCTTAATCAATTCATTTACAACTTTTTGAACAGCCTCCGCTTGATCGGCTTGAAGTTTTTGGGTTACTTCTTGTTCCTTAGCTTGTATTTGTTGTGATAAAAGTTGGATACTTTGGTATAGAGTTTGAATTTTTTTTAAAATCTCTTCTTTTTCATCATCTGAGAGAGTGGATTCGTCTTTTTTAAGCTTTTCAGCAAGCTTTATTCTTTCGCTATCCTTGGATTGGGCCTCGTCGGTTAGGTCTTTGTAGTCAGAAGAATCTCTTAAGTCATCAATACGTTCTCTTGCCAAGTCCGTTCCAAGAAAAATTGCATTGTAATCAATTACAGCTATTCCTTCTGATGAAAAAGCAGAACTAGCAAAAAATGATAAAGAAATAAAAATTAATATTCTTTTTATGTTTTTCATATTAAATCCCTCAAAGAAAACTATTTTAAATAAAAAAGTTAGTGAATTTTACACTTTTGGTAAAAAAAATTCCCTTTTTTTTTAAAATTGTGTGCCGATTTCAAACTGAAAAGTTTCTGTTCTATCAGTTGGTGAATCATTAAAAACTGAAGCTAATGCAAATGATAATGGGCCTAAAGCCGTAATCCAAGTAACACCTACTCCAATAGAATATCTCAATTCAGATAAGTCAAACTCATAGCAGTTTGTTTCATAAAAACGACATCCATCACTAAAAACATTTCCATAATCTAGAAAAACTGAACCTCTAATAGAACGAGGATCGGGAACAAAACTCAATGGAATAATTAAGTCAAAGCCCCCTGTTAAACTGTAAGGGCCTCCAATAGGTCTTTGTCTATTTGGGCTAAACCCAGAAGAATATACAGCTTTTGGTCCTAAATAATTCTGTTTAAATCCTCTTACAGATCTCATGCCTCCGGCATAGAAATATTGATATGGAGGTGCAGTATTTGTTTCACCGTAAGAAAACAAATAACCAATTTTTGATCGATAGCCAAAAATTAATCCTCTAGGAAGGGGTTCAAAATATTTAAAGTCATGGGTAAATCTTCCATAGTTCAAATTACTGCCGGGTAAGGTCAAAGACAAAGATATTGCATTGCTTGAGCCACTCGTTGGAAACAAACCTCTATCTAAGGTGATTCTTCTCCAGGAAACTGAAGCATTGTAGGTTGTAAAATTTCTTCCCTCTGAATTATAAAAATCTGTGATTTGTCTTGAACTATAAATGTTTGTTGCAAGCTTAGTATTATCATATGACAGAGAAAGTCCAAGTCCCTCGATTTCACTAATGGGTAAGTCAAACCTAACACTTCCACCATAAGAGTCAGTGTTATAAGCTGCAATATTAAAATTTCCGTAATCAGTTTTTCTATAAAATGCCCCATATCCAAGACCTATTCCGTCAATTGTGAAATAGGGATCAAAGAAATTAAAGGATACATCTTGACGCCATTCGCTGTAATTAACTCCTACTGAAACTGAGTTTCCCGTTCCAAAAGCATTTTTTTCTGAATAATTAGCACCTAGATTTAAACCATACGCACCATAACCAAGAGATCCTCCTATGGAGCCTGAAAATTGTTCTTCAACTTTGAAAATCACATCAACTTCATCGGTAGAACCTGGTACTGAATTTTTTTCATATTTCACATTTTTGAAAAAACCAAGTCGGTCTAATCTTAATTTAGAAGTTTCTAGTAAATTATTAGATACCCAGCTTTTTTCCATTTGACGCATTTCTCTTCTGAGAACGACATCGTGAGTTCTTTCGTTTCCTTCAAAGGAAATCCGATTCACCATGGTACGTTGTCCTGGATCGACAAATAAAGTAAGAGCTACCGTTTTATCTTTCTCATTAATATCTTTAGAAGTGGATACCTCTGCATTTGTATATCCTAGATTTTCCAATAAGTTTGTAATCCTATCTTCGGTAGATTTTAAAAAACCTTCTATATAAATCTCATCTACAGGAATCATTATTAAACTTCTTACAAAAATTTCCTTATCATCAAGATCTCCAGCTAACTTTACATCGCTAACTTTATAGACCTCTCCTTCGGTAACCTTGATGGTGATAAAAATATCTTTCTTATTTTTAGATATTGATACCATGGTAGAGTCAATATTAAATTTTAAATAACCCTGATTCTTATAAATAGACTCAAGAGTTTCAAGATCCCCCTTTAAGTTTTCTCTTGAGTATCCCGATCCTCTGCTAAAAACAGAAAGCCAATTTTTTTCTTTAAGCTTGAATTCATCTAGTATTTCCTGATCATCTAATAATTTGTTTCCTACTATGTTAATCTTTCTTAAAGCTGCTGATTCACCTTCTTCAATTATTACCGAAAGCTTAATTCTATTTTTTGGGAGATCTTCAGTAGAGACTTCAACATCAGCGGAGTATTTTCCTTGCGAAGAATACTGTCTTTCAAGCTCAACACTTAAACTTTCGAAAACAGATCTCTTGTAAAGGGCTCCTTCCGATATTCCTGATTTTTTAAGTCCATCCAACAAAGCATCTGACTTAATTTGCTTATTACCATCTATAATTATTTCATCTATAGTAGGTCTTTCACGAAGATCAATAAGCAAAGAGTTTCCATCTCTTCCTAATTTAACATCATCAAATTTTCCTGTTTCAAAAATAGATGAAGCAATTTCTTTGAAAATATTTTTATTAATTTCATCTCCTAAGCCAACTGGCATTACTGCAAATACACTACCTGCTGAAACTCTTTGAAGTCCTGTAATCCTTATATCATCGATGACCCATGAATTAGTATCTTGGAGATATGTATATGGAGAAAAAAGGACTAAAAAAATAAAAATTTGCCTAAACATTTTTTTGCTAGCTAAGAATTCTAAAAATATCATTAAAAAAAACAAAAACAAAAAGAAAGATTAAAAATGCTGTTCCTAGTCTATAAAAGAATTCAAGTATTCTATCAGGTAAATCTCTACCCATTATTTTTTCAATTGTTAGGATAAGTGCTTGGCCTCCATCTAAAACTGGCAAAGGAAATAAATTAACAATTCCGAGACTGATACTTATTAAAGCAATTAAATAAAAGAAAGAATATAAACCTCCATAGATTATGGATTCACCAGCATACTGGCCTATCATCACTGGACCACCTAAGTTTTTTGGTGAAACCTGTCCGAAAATAATTTTGCCAATAAACGTAATTGAGTTCTCAATAACGATGTAAGTTTGTGAAATAGAGTTTTTGAAAGCATCCTTCAGAGTAAACTTCTCCAAAACCCTAGCTTTTTCGCTTAGTTCGAATGATGAGCTTACGCCAATTTGCCAGCTAGAAAAACTTTCGGAAAGGCTTGGTTTAATTATTAATTTGTTAATTTCATTTTCTCTAAGGATTTTTATTAGAATCTCATTGTCTCCGGAATTATTTATTTCCCTCCTGATGTCTCCCCAGTAAGTGACAGATTTTTCATTGATTTCAAGAATTTTATCGCCAGGTTTTAAACCTCCCTCTGCTGCCGGGCTATCCTCAGTAACTGAGCCAATTATTGGTTCTAAAGGTGGAAAAATTCCTAGTTCATACAAGAGGTTTGAGGGTTCTTCTAAGCTAAGCCAGTTATTTATTGGCAAGAGAAATTCAAATGAATTTTCATTTCTTAAAATCTCTATCTTAAGATTTCCCGATTCACCTAACCTTTTAGAAAGAACAAGTTGTGCGTCAGAAAAAGAAGATATTTCGGATCCATCAATTTTTGAAATCAAATCTCCCTTCTCAATCCCTTGTTTATGTGCAATTGAATTTGGTAGAACATCTCCAACAATTGGCGTTATTTTATAAATTCCAAAAAGATTAATAATAAAAAAAATCACTACAGCCAAAACAAAGTTAAAGATTGGCCCGCCTAAGGTTATCAATAATTTTTGGTAATACTTTTTTGAAGAATAGGAATCACTAGATTGAGACCTTTCCGAAGTTTCTTCTCCATTCATTTTCACATATCCACCAAAGGGCAATAATCTTAAGTTAAAAATGGTTTTAGACTTTGTTTCCCAACTTTTGATCGATTTGCCAAATCCTATCGAAAAATCCAATACTCTTACTCCAAAAAGACGAGCAAATGCAAAATGCCCAAGTTCATGGATGAAAACAATTATCGAAATCAGTACCAAAAAAGAAAATATATATACAAGAAAAGTCATCTATTATTTTGAAGGAGAAAAATTTAGGGCAATTTTTTTTGCTTCTTCATTAAATTCTAAAATTGAGGACAATGATACAGAAGTTAAATTCATATTACTCTTATCTGCATAATTAAGAGTGGATGAAATTAGCTTATATATATTTAAAAAGCTTATTTTATTATTCAAAAATAATTCCACAGCTACCTCATTTGCAGCATTTAAAATAATTGGCATCCCTTTCTCATGATTTAAAGCAAAGTATGCAAAGTCTATGGACGGAAACTTTCGAGAATCTATCGGTTTAAAACTTAGACTTTTTAATTTTTGTAAATTAATTGTACCAACACCATTTTCAATTACGTCAGGGAAACCGAGACCATAAGATATTGGAATTTTCATATCTGGCAAAGCCATGGAAGCTAAAATTGTTCCATCACAAAACTCTACTAAAGAGTGAATAAGCCCTTCAGGATGAATAATAGCCTCAATCTTATTGGGATCTTCTCTAAATAAGTACTTCGCCTCTATTATTTCTAAAGCTTTATTCATGAGTGTGGAGGAATCTATAGTGATTTTTCGTCCCATCTTCCATATTGGATGTTTTAAAGCTTGATTTGAGGAAATATTTTTAAATTCTGATTTAGGAAGATTATAAAAAGGGCCGCCTGAGCAAGTTAAAGTAATTTTTGATATAGAATTTTCTTTTTTGCCCTGAATACTTTGATGGATTGAACAATGTTCAGAATCAATTGGAATGATTTGAGCTCCATGTTTTTTTGCTTCATTAACTATAAATTCTCCAGCCATTACCAGAGGTTCTTTATTGGCTATTAAAACTTTCTTTCCTGATAAAATTGAATGATGGATAAGCTCTAAACCATCTGAGCCTGAAATGGCTGCTATTACTGTATCTACATCTTTACTGGAAATTAATTTTAGAAGATCATTCTTATTTATAAACCTTTCAGTGGAAGGTTTGTCTCTTGGTTTTTCTATAAATATTTTTGCATTCTTGTGTGTTTTTGCTTGTGCCTTTATCAAATTCTCATTAGAAAAAGCAACTAAACAAGCAATTTCGTATTTATCTTTATTTTTTTCAATTACTTCAAGAGAGGATTTTCCAATCGATCCTGTAGATCCAAGTAGTGCTACTTTTT
>Ga0181380_1001326_pt1 | contig 10898 bp, 7 predicted proteins | sample 3SPOviralmetaG_FD_130116 | JGI IMG/M metagenome (GOLD analysis project Ga0181380, IMG submission 130116) | Marine viral communities from the oligotrophic San Pedro Time Series (SPOT) site, San Pedro Channel, CA, USA - 3 SPOT_SRF_2009-08-19 | ecosystem: Environmental > Aquatic > Marine > Strait... | reverse complement strand
GCTGGTGCGAACCATTCAGCGGCTACTTGGTCGTTAAATGCTATAACGCCTGGAAGTACAACCGATGGCGGAACCCATACTGGTTTGTTCTTATCTGTATTAAGTATCTTAACCCAAGGATAGTAAGATGCAACATAGTTTGAATCAAATGATTGAACAGCGTTAACTGCCGTAGATATTGAATCACTCCATGCTGAAGCATCCATAATAAAGAATGCATCTTGTCTATCTTCACACATATCTTTAGCGAATACTGATACTGAAGAATGTAATCTGTGGATGATACCTGGTAATACTAACATATTGATATCAAATTCATCAGGATTAGATACTGAGTTAATTGCTTTTCTGAATCCAACTGTACCAGTTGCGGTGTTAGAAGAACAATCATACCCTTGTGTATTTCCTGCAGTGATATCACTACCCATAGAAACTATTCTATTTGGTTTGTATCCATCAAATCCACCTTGAAATGGTACTACGAATTTTCTTGAATTAATAGATGTTTCTAAATCATTCAAGTTAATAGTACTACTATATGGTGATGCTGATGATGGGAAGTTAGCGTTTACGTTTTGTGAGTAATCACCTAAATAGAAAGCTGTTCCCACTATTGCGGTTGAACTATCTGGTGTAGGTAATAAGAAGTTTCTATTATCAGTACTTGCAAAATCAAAATCAAATCCTAAGAATTTCTTTGGATTATATGATTGATTGATTAACTGAGTACCTATGTAAGTTGGATTTGGTAATGAAACACCACTTCCAAATGGATTTTGTAATGCCGCGAATCCGAATGGTACTAATGATTCATCAATAGCTCCATCTCTTACTGCAGCAGATACTTCTACTCTAATGTTTTCTGAATTGTTTGGATAATCTCCGTTAGTTGAAAGTTTTCCATCTGAATCAACTGTAATGTACTTATCACCAATCACTCTTGCGATAAAGTTTGGTGAATCAGGATTTAAGTTAACTCCTTGAAATTGTTCAACAATATTTGGTCTAATATCCGAATCCGTAACATTCACATATGGTGAACCAACAATCTTATCTTGGTCTACTCTTCTTACAACTACAGTAAATGAACCGTACTCAGAACCAGGAACCGAACCAGCTGGTTTGATATCTTGTATTCCTACTTTGAATTCATAGTTAGTAGATGTACCATGTGATAATGTATGGAATTTAATTAAGTTTGATGTATTACCACCAACTTTTTGTGATGTAATCCAAGGTGTGTTTGCCTCAGTATATGCTTTTGAATAATCAATATCCTTAGCAACATCTAATGTTACTACAGGAATCTCACCATCATTAGCAAATGAAGCTGATTGGAATGTTTTAAAGTTTGCTAAAACATATCCCTTACCATCACCTTTTGGAGAAAACCCAAATGATTTTGTATAATAATCATCACTTGATGGGTTTAATGAAGCACTAATATTAACACCTACTCCAGTTTGTGAACCAGATACATTTAATGTAAACATTGATGCTGATACTGATGTGGCATCAAGGTGGTCTGATATTGTACTTTTATCAAATACATTTGTATCTGATGTAATTTGTGTTGTTGGATGTATAATTGCAGCAACTTTTGCACCATCTGATGATGATACTGTTAATACAATTGGGTTCTCAAGAGTGTATCCATCTTGTCCTAATACTCTAACGATTGTTGCAGTTCCTGCATCTTCCAAATAAGCTTGAGCGGTATATGGTAGATATGAATCTTCTGTCAATCCACCGAATACTTGCTGAAACTTTTGAAATGAGTCTACTTGAGTTGGAACGAATGCAGGGCCTTTAACTGTTGACCCGATTAACGCTGCTCCAATTTCACCAATCCCTTGAGGTAGAAACGACAAATCCTTTTCTCTTGTAAATACTCCAGGACTTACTATTCTTTCTGCCATTTGATTCTCCTATTAATTTCTTTTGGTTTATTATACTAATAAATACTTAGAAAATTATGAAACGATATATTTATTTGACCGGTGTGAAAATACCTGTTTCTAAATCGAATTCATCATCTCCGTATTTTTCTTTTAATTCACCAGCCAATTTGATTTCTTCTTCTCTTAGTTTTACATATTTAGATTCTTCATCTAATTTAAGTTTATCAAGAGTAGATTGTTGGGATTTTAAAATAATATTTTCTATTTCGATTTCACCTAATCTAGCTGTAATCTGTGAGAAATTATCTCTAAAACCTTTGATACTTGAAATTTCTTCTTCGGTAAATTTTATTACTTCTTGTTCTTTTACGTTTTTTACTTCTGCCATAACCTTAATTTATTATATTATTATTGTATATAAATATTAAAATTTATTTTGAAAGATTAGTTTTCCAAACAATTTTTGATAATCCAAAAGTTTTTTGTGTATTAATTGTTTTTTTACCCTTATCTTCTGGTACTAAATACGCTTTAACTGCAAGGGTTGCGTTACTTCTAACGATTCTTTCTTCACCTACTCCATTTGTAGTTTCAAATGAATAAGATTCCCCTTTGATTTGGAATTTATATCTATCACCAAATGCACCACCTTGGAAATAAACTACTTGCTCTACTAATTTATTTAAATCTTCCATATAATCACACCACATAATTAAATCATATTGTATGTTTACATAGTCAGGTACATCTATTAAGTATTGTTCCTTTTTTGGTGGTTGCATTCCTGTTAATTGAGAAAACGCATCATATCTATTATTTTTACTAAATGATTTTACGAATGGTCTAGTACTATCTTCATCTGTAAGTACTTTTAGTTTTGAATATTCTGTATTAATATCTAATGAATTTCTTTTAAATGAGATAAGAGGTGTTTGTACCTTACCATTACCATCTCTCATAAAACCATCTCTTTGTGCAGATGACCAATTTTCAGGTGATGCATACATTACAGGTACAGGAATAAACTTTCCGTTTTCTTCAATAGTTGGTCTTACATCCTTTTCTAAAAAATCTTTAAATGCCAAATCAATATCGTAAATACCAATATATGCATTTTTTACATCATCATTTCTACGAGAAATCTGTCTGGCTTTATTCAATTCAGGAGTATCTGAAAAAGAACTATCTATTTTTTTTAAATCTACCTTTTCATCTCTATTTGTTCTATACTTATATGCCATTTTAAATTCCTATCGGTAAATCGTTAGTATTACTATTAACTCCTACTCTAACATCGTCTCTTAATTGTAATTGACTTTTCTTAGCAACATGAGTTTCACATATAATAGATAAATTATATCCTTGTGAATCACCACCATCCCAAGTATCAGGATTCTTACCTGCAAAGAATTGGTTTGTAAATGTTACATCTATAATATGTTGTTCATCATTCCACTCAATAACATCACCTACCTCTGGATATACATTTTTATCATTCAATGTATCTCTTAAAAAGTAAAAGTTTACATTTCTAGTGTATGAAGAACCAAAGTCATCAAATACCTGTTGAGCATTTGTTCTATCAACTAATGTAGGTATTTTTATAGGATTATAGTAGGTTTTACGTTTACCCTCACCATATAGGTTAGCTTTAGTTTCATCTATAATTAATTTGTAGTAATAAACTTCAGTATCAATAACATCGTTTATTAACTCCTTATTAATCTTTCTGAAAAGTGCCGCATCTCTCTGTCCACCGAATAGTGCCATTTGTTACCCTATATAAATTGCACGAGGAACTCTGTTAAGAGTTTGTTCCATCGCTTCTGATTCTTCTTGTTGTGCTTGTAATAATGCTTTTCTAGAAGTAGCTTCTAAGTTTTCTCTTAATTCTGTAATTAAGATTTCCTTTTCTGTGGCCGCTTCACTTCTTAAATCGGCACCATCTAAAGTTATTTCTGAGTTAGGTATTGGTACAGAACTAAACTTAGCTCTTACTGCACCTAACATTTCTTTAGCCAATGCTAATGTATATTTTTCAACCCACCTTCTACCTACGTGATTTATGTGTGTATATTCAATTCTATCATATTTAGCGTTTGAAAAATCGGATACTACTGAATCTGATATTATGGAATTATTTCGTTCTGATTCTAAGACATAGTGAAAATGTATCTTATAAGTATGATTTGGTATTGGGAATAATCTAATTCTATTATTTTGAATATCAAACCCATATTGAGATTTACGAACTTTATCGTTAAATTCAATCGCCTGTAATCTTAATAAATCATCATAAAGTGGTTGCATCATAAATGAAACACCAGGTGAGTAGTTACCCCATCCAAATGTATCCATCATTTGTTGTGAACCTAAACCAGTTCCTACGAATGGGTCAAAGTATCTAACCATCGCAGGTGGAGCATTGTGTAACATTTTTTTTATTTCAAAATTATCTGTTCCAACTACCCCTGCTTCTAAAGATGAACTTGAATCAGTTATATCTTTTAAATCATAAATTTGTTTACCAGGTTGAGCTAAAAATGAACCTGTATAATATGTTAACGAACCACCACTACCAACTTCACTACCATAATCTTTAGATAATGTTATTAATCCACCTAAATTTGCATTAAGTTGAGTTTGTGATAGATTAGATGATGTAGAATGTCCTTTTAAATTAAGTAAATTTTCTCTAATATTAAATTGATTTACTTGTGATGAGTATTCTGTTACCGCTTCTTCAAAACAAGCATAGAAGTTTATATCCTGTAGTTCTATATCAACTATAGGATAACCCAAACGTTTTGCACACCACCCAGCTGTTTTATCAACTGATGATTGAAACTCTGTATCGGTATCATAATGCCCAAAAGGTGTTTTACCAGCTGAGAAAGATGATGAGCCCGGCCATATTGGAATGTTTACTGCCATTTACTATCTCCTAATTCTTTTATATAAATATGAGAATCTTTAAGAATCACTTATTTATGTACCATATCAATTCATAAGATTTATAAATGTTTGATTTTGGTATTGTTTTTTTGTGTTTTTCCCACCCAAATGATTCTATAATTTCTTCTACTTTTTCTATTTTAGCAGAATTGTTGTTAAAATAAGAATATATTCCATTTGAATTTAATAATTTAGGAACTAATTTAGTAAAAGAACCCCATTGTGGGTCTGTTTTAGAGTTAAAAGAATATGTATCAAAATAAATACTATCAAATCGTTTACCCTCTTTTATAAAATCTTTTATTATATCTTCCCACTTACCACAATACACATCAAACCCCATCTCTTTCGCCTTTTCACAAACTTGTGGATGAGCTTCTATTATATGATGTTCTTTTGGATTGTGATTTCTAATGTATGTATCTATGATTCCTAAACCAAATCCTACATTTAAAACAGAACCACTATTGGAACATAAAATATCCGCTGATTCCTTCATCAACTCAGATTCATTGGTTGACATAATTGATTGATAATGATTAAAATGTTGATTTTCTAATAGTTCAGTTTTTGTAAATACAACAGGACCTTCTAAATATTCTTTTAATCCATACATCATAACTTGTTCATTATCAATCAGTTACACTATCACTATCATCACAATACGTTGATTATCAGATAGTTACCTTCCACAACTGTAAGAATCTGAAATCTCTCCATCTTCATTTACAACCCAACCACTATTTGAGAATACATATTTGTAATATCCACCTGCGGCTGTTTCAGAACCATCTGAATCATTATAAAGTTGTAAATCTACATCAACTTCTTCTGAACTATCATAGTAAACTGTTACACTAGATTCTGATTCACATTTACTTCCTTCATCTTCGGAATAGTAGAAAACAATACTTGTATATGATGTACCAGAAGCGGAATGATTGTATGAGTACCATTCACTCATTTGGTGAGGTGTTGATGAATTTGGTTTTGAAGTAGAGTTCGAATTAAGAGAAACATGAGCTCCGGTATTTAAACTTGTTAGAGATGTATTAGATGAAGTAGATGTTCTACCCAACTCCGTATTAATTTGACTTACTGATATTGTACCTGATGATGCTAATGCCATTATTTACCTCTTTTTAATTCTTCAATTTCTGATTTTAGTTCTTTTATTGATTCAATCAATAATGGAACTAATTTTTCGTATTGTACCGTTAGATAATTTTCACCTGATTTAGAACCATCTTCACCATCGTTATCAAATGGTGCTCTTTTAACTGCTTCTGGTAATACACTTTCAACATCTTGTGCAAACACACCTACCATTGATTCTTCTTTATCAAATCCCGCAATTTTGTTTGCCTTTTCGTTCCAATTATAAGTAAAACCAGATAGTTTATCTAATTTATCTAAAGGAGTTTCAATTACTTTAATATTTTCTTTTAATCTTTTATCAGATGAGTATGCAACAATATCATTTGATGCATCAATTCTACCATTAGTAGTAGATGCGTTTACGTTCACACCCAATGCCCCATTGTTAACTTTCATACCATTCGAATTGATAGTTAATCGTTGAGTACCACCTGTTGTGGCAGCAATTGTATCTGTAGTGGAACAATAGAATCCTGTATTATTATCACCAACAAAACTAAACGCTGGAGATGATACTGAACCATCACCAGTTCTAACTCTACCACCTGTAGAACCATCTGTTCCTGCCACTAAAGTTACTCCATCAAATGTTAAATCGGATACAGATGAAATAGCTGATGTACCCGACCATCTTGCGATTCTGTTTGATACACCAGTTCCAGTTACAGTACCACTATTAGTTGTATATCCTGCACCATTATCTAATTCGTTGTTGTTTGAAGGAATAGATAATGTTTTTGATGCTAGTGCAGTAACGTGTCCGTATGTATCTAAAGTAACATCTTGAATTACTGTGTTACCAGAATTGTTTACAGAATTTTGACCTGAAGTATTATCATGTGAAAAGGTAGTTCCAGTCAAATCTATACCAGTACCAGCAGAATACGTCGTGTTAGTATCAGTATTGGTATCTGTTGAGGATATTGTAATCGCACCAGTTTCAGCATTTTGTGAAAGAGATACATTACTTCCCGCTGAGATATCTAAATTAGAACCATTACCAATAGTAACACCTGCTTCTTCATCACCATCAACTGTTACACCAAATGAGTAGTTATTTGCTGATGTAGCGATACCATTTAATTTAGTATGGTCAGCGTTTGTAAAGTTTTGGTCTGTTTGAGATGCCGCATTAATGGTTACTATACCTGTACCACCAGATATTGTTATATCAGTTCCCGCTACAATTGAAGTAACACCAGCGTTACTGAATGTTGTTCCACTTAGAGATAATCCACCACCAGCAGAATATGTTGTGTTGGTATCAGTATTAGTATCTGTTGAGGATATTGTTATTACACCAGCTGATTCAGTTAATGAAACGTTTGTTCCTGCTTTGATTTCTAATGTTTCGGAATCACCTAATGTTGATGTAGTTTCACCATCATTTGCTTTAACAGTTCTAAATGTGTTAGTATCAGTATTGGTATCTGTTGAGGATATATTAAATACACCTGTTGATGTTTCTGAGATTGTTACGTTTGTTCCACCAACTAAGTTGATGTTCCCTGTCCTATATGTACCACCATTATCTCTTCTAATTTGAGTTACAGTATTTGTATCTGTGTTGGTATCAGTTGATGAAATTGTAATTGAGTTGCCATCTTGTACTAATGATACGTTTGAACCACCAACTAAATCAATAGAGTTTCCAGAAGTAACTGATGAAGCTTCACCACCATCAATTCCAATTCCCATAGAGTAGTTGTTAGCTGATGCTGCAATACCATCTAATTTATTTTTTAATGTGGTTGTAAAATTCTTTTGAGTTAATCCACCATCACCAACTGAATAAGTGGTGTTGTTATCAGTAGATGAGATTGTTACTTTTTGAGTAGATGAATCAAATGCTACTGATGTTGCTCCACTACCAGCGAATCTAATTTCTTCATTTTCTGTTACTGTAAATTGGTCTGTTCCAGCAGAGTTAGCGATTTTAAACCCATCACCCATATCAACGGTATTTGTAAATGATGTTATGTACCCTGCACCATTTGTTAATTGGTTGTTATTAGTAACATTAGTTGCTGATGCAGCGATTCCATCTAACTTAGTTTTTAATGTTGATGTGAAGTTCTTTTGAGTTAATCCACCATCACCTACTGAATATGTTGTGTTATTATCGGTTGATGAAATTGTTACTTTTTGAGTTTCTGCATCAAATGCTACTGATGTTGCTCCACTACCAGCGAATCTAACCTCTTCATTTTCTGTTATTGTAAATTGGTCTTCACCATCTGAATTGGCGATTATGAATCCATCACCCATGTCTACTGTATTCGTATCAGTATATGATGTTATATATCCGGCACCATTTGTTAATTGGTTGTTATTAGTTGGGATTGTAGTTGAGTTATAAGCGTTACTTCCAAATATCTCAGAAAATCTTTTTCTTCGTTCTGCACCATTATCTAAAAGGATTACTTCATCGGTTGTAGGAACTACATTAGCCGTCATATCAGTAAGTTCTGATAAATCTAAAGTTATTGTACCTGATGTTGTGAATGAACCATCTAAACCAGCTCCAGTTGAAACTTGAGTTACTGTACCAGTATTAGTAGTATATCCTGCACCATTATCTAATTGGTTATTATTCGTTACGTTAGTTGCAGATGCCGCAATACCATCTAATTTGTTTTTTAATGTGGTTGTAAAATTCTTTTGTGTTAATCCCCCATCACCTACTGAATAAGTGGTGTTGTTATCAGTAGATGTAATTGTAACTGCACCAGTTTCACCATCTTGTGAAAGAGTTACGTTAGTTCCACCTATCAAATTAACCGTTCCACCACTTGAAACTCCCACACCTTCTCCACTATCAACCCCTACGGCGATTGAGAAGTTATTTGCTGATGCCGCGATTCCATCTAATTTATTTTTTAAAGTAGTGGTAAAGTTCTTTTGTGTTAAACCACCATCTCCTACAGAGTAAGTGGTGTTGTTATCTGTCCAAGGAACGTTAACAAACATTTTCTCTGAGGATAATTCTACAGGATAGTTTTTACCTGATTCCGTAAATCCAATTTTAACACCACCTCTTGTACCTGATGCTGCTAACGGTAATGAATAATTATTATATGTGTTTGAGTTAAATGCGTTTGAACCTAATTCTCTAGTCCCTATTGTTCCATCTCCATTAATCATTAATGAAGTTGCCTCAGAAGATTGACCTGAAGTTCCTGTTAGTTTTAGCGTTGTTAGTTCTGCAGATGAACCACTAACGATTACTTTTTTCCAATTTGGCATAATTTCTTTTTCCTTTTAGTTACGGTTGGTTACTTATATTTTATAAGCCCACTTCCCCACTATGGGGCCAATATCCAAAGATATGTATTAATAAATATGTAATTATTTTTTATTAAACAAAAAACCCCCACATTTCTGTGAGGGTTTTTAAAGTTTATTGATTATGGTTTAAGAAACTGTTGAAGTTTTACGGCCGTTTCATAAACTATCTGAACATCCTTTCCTTTAAAGTCAGAGTTGGCGATAACATTTAAGAGGAACTCTACCTCTATTTTCGTTAATGATAATTCAATCTGTTTATCTTTACTTGCCGTGCTCTTTATGTTACTTCTTATTTTTTTAAATTCTGCCATAATCTTTTTTAAAACTTTTTTAATCATCAATAATACACTATGCGTAAATGTAAATTACATCATTTGTAGAATCTACAAATACATTACCAAGTTGTTGTTGACCTGTATTAACACCAGATAAACCTTCATCAGAGTTATGTACTGTTACCGCAAAAGAATCAGATGTAATTGAAGTTTGTCCTTCAGTTGCTCCTGAATAATCAAATGCCCATCTACCAGCTGAATTATCCCAACCAAATGATACACCAGCACCTTCAACAACTAAACCACCATCGGCAGCAGAACCACCATCGTTTAAGTTAATGAATTGGTCTGTTACATTTAAGTTTGCTGTATCAACAGTAGTAGTTGTACCACTTACAGTTAAGTTACCATTTACAGTTACACCACCAGTAAAGGTAGCAGTATCTGATGATTGATTACCAATTGTAAAGTTACCACCTAAATCAGAGTTTAATAACCCAATAATCTCAGTAGCTGTTTGGTCTGCAGTTGCAGAAGCTTCAATACCATTTAATTTACTATGGTCAGCATTTGTAAAGTTATTTTGAGTTAATCCACCATCACCAACTGATAATCCATGTGCTGATGTAATTGTAACTGCACCACCTACTGCTTGTGAAAGAGTTACGTTAGTTCCACCTATCAAATTAACCGTTCCACCACTTGAAACTGCTACACCTTCTCCACTATCAATACCTAAGGCGATTGAGAAGTTATTTGCTGAAGCAGCGATACCATCTAATTTATTTTTTAGAGTTGTAGTAAAGTTTTTCTGAGTTAATCCACCATCACCAACAGATGGGTTAACTTCTGCACCTGTCGCAATACCATTTAATTTAGTATGGTCAGCATCTGTAAATACATTTGAATCAGATGCCGCTTCTACTGCCGCTCTAATTTCTGCATCAGTTTGGTCTGCTGTAGCTGAAGCTTCAATACCATCTAATTTAGATTTTAAAGTATTTGTAAAATCATTAGCGGTTGTTTGTGATACACTTATTGTTCCTTCAGTAACTGATAACCCAGTCCCAACTATAACACCACCAAGTGTTGAACCATCGGCCGCACTTAAACTAAAGTTGTTTGCATTTGCCGCAACACCATCTAATTTATTCTTTAAGGTTGTAGTGAAGTTCTTTTGTGTTAAACCACCATCACCAACAGATGGGTTAACTTCTGCACCTGCCGCAATACCATCTAATTTAGATTTTAAAGTATTTGTAAAATCATTAGCGGTTGTTTGTGATACAGATATCGTTCCGTCAGATACCGATAAACCAGT
>Ga0181380_1001324_pt1 | contig 10902 bp, 18 predicted proteins | sample 3SPOviralmetaG_FD_130116 | JGI IMG/M metagenome (GOLD analysis project Ga0181380, IMG submission 130116) | Marine viral communities from the oligotrophic San Pedro Time Series (SPOT) site, San Pedro Channel, CA, USA - 3 SPOT_SRF_2009-08-19 | ecosystem: Environmental > Aquatic > Marine > Strait... | reverse complement strand
TGCTCCAATGAGACAATTCACAAAATATTACGTGCAATTTGAACATGAGATCTTAGGATATGAATCACATCATCTTGATCTGATCAAATAACTTAAGTTGCGCAAACACACAAAACACACTATTATACAATTATGGAAGAGAAAAAGTTATTACAAGCGATCAACTTGTTGATCAATTACATAAACGACGGCGATGCCGAAGAAACTGCACCAGTGATGGCTGGATTGATGGAATTACGCGATTTACTATAAGTTGCGCATTCAACCAACATATCATACAATCATATTATGAATTGGGACATACTACTACTAGTGCCTATCATGCTCATACCAGTGTTGGGCATGATAGATTTGATCAAATCACGCCGAGAAACTGAACGGGTATTGTTTGGAGATGTCAACGACTCACAGTAATGATAAGATTGTTGATCACAGCTGTGGTGGCGTTTGTCACCGGATACATCGTCAATGAGCACACAAGAGCAGATAAGATCGCACCTGTGTTGCATCAAGTTGAGAGTGCGACGCAGACAATACAGTCTGATCATGTGGCACTTGCAGGGGATCTGGCGCGCAGGGAGAGACGAGACGAAGAGATGTTTCGATTGTTTGACAAAGTGTTGGAATTGATTGAGGCTGACATGAACAAACAAGTTGCGCATTCAACAGAAACCCCTTAATATAAAGGTATGATGAGACACACAAGTGACGTATACCACGCCAGAGAGCGACTCAAACGCCTCAAGCACAGAAGACAACAAGCCGCACAAGCCAACAAGCAATGGCCATCAACAGCAAGAGAGGATCTGATCGATCATCTTGCACAAGAGATCAAACAAACAGAGAAACAAGCCAAACTATGTACACTATATTAAACAACAACACAGCAGTGATCGACTGCGACGATTTACAAACAGCAATCAGATTCGTTCAATCGTTGGAGAGTGGATTGGATCGTCTGAACAGTCACAGCCCATACACCATAGTAAAGGCCAGTGACGTGCCAGCCAGCGCCGGTCAAGCTGACGCATATGTAGGCAAGAAGCAATTGATGAATGGTTGAACTAGTTGCGCATTCGACTAGACCATCGTATAATAGTATTTTAATCATTAGTAAACACACAACAAAAGTTATGGAAAAACAAATCAAAAAGTCTCGCAAAGCAAAAGCTTATTACACTCTACAAAACGCTGCAGGTGATGATGTGAGTATCGATCTGAACAACTACAAAGTGGCTTGTGTCAAGACTGGCAAACGCAAAAGCTTCTATCACAAATATCTAGCAGGCCTGATTGAACGTAAGTATGGTAACAACATTGATCGTTTCAGAACTGAATATGTGTCAAGAGAGGCCGCTCCTAGCCAGAACGAGAAGAGGGTCACACATCTAGTACAACGCATCCAGAAGCTGTCTGTGCAGCTCAGCAATTTGAAAGGTGAGCTGGCAGAGGCTGAATCAGGTGTTGAACACTTTCCAGCCGCATAACTTTCCATTCCATAACTGATTCAGGACGGGGGTTGTCAACAGGCACCCCCGTTCTCTATGTGCACACCGCTCTCTGAGCAGGTCGGGTCTCTGAGCCGGGTCGTGCGAGTAACCACTGTATACAAGGGAAACCCCATTAACGGGGGATCTGCATGCCAAAATTTTTTTTCGCGCGGAACCCGGGTGTTGCTATATAGGGGCCACTGGTTAAATACTCTTGTAATGACACCTGGTAGGCACATGCTCTGTATGACAATCACAATTGCAGGTTGTTGGTTGATGTTCATGTGTGTACTGGGATGCAGCGCTCGATCCATATTGAACAAACCTCCTGCGCAGCAGCAAAGCAACAAAACATCTTTCAATCCTCCAATGGTTCGCACTCCTGACATACCTGTGGAGCTTGTGGATGTGGACCAAGATGGCACCATCACCGCACAAGAGAGACAGAATCTCGTGGGCGACCAACCCAGTGTGATAGGCACCTTTGCCACCATCATAGGACTGGTGTTGCTCGCCAGCATAGGCAGTGCATGGGCCAGTGCCAAGTGGAAGCCCAAGGACGCAGCAGATGTTGCACCAGATCCACCACTTGCACCACATCGACAGGTGAGCGAGGTCGATTTCATGGGGGACACGCAACCAGAGGAGCCTGCGGCTCCTGATAAACAAAGGGGAGATTTCTAAGCGCCTGCGGCGCTGTTTAATTAAGTATATTTTTATTATGATGAAAGACTGGGAAGTACGTAAAGTGAATGCTATATATAAAGAGGTTGATGAACTGAGACTTGAGAACACCAAATTGCGACAAGAGAATGATCGATTGGTGACCATGGAGCAGAAGATCGATGAGATTATCGAGTTGCTTGATAAATCGAAAGCTGGATCCAAGACCAAGAAGTGAGTTTCGAGCTGCAGATATTGTCTGTTAGCAAAATCAAGGAGCGAAACTTGTTGAAGCCTGCTAACATAGCCATGAACAAGCCGGACACTGGTGTGGAGATCAAGAACAAGAGTGCTTATTATGTGATACGTGACTGTGCCACAATTGCCAATGATTACATACCTCACAAGTGTTACTCCAGTCTGAACGATCCAATCGGGTCGCTCACTGGCCAGGTGACTCGTGACGACATTGTTGATTTTGTGGCTCGTGCAGCAGCCATTGAACACACACAACAACTGTTGAGCATCATCTTCACAGACATATACAAGCGTGAAGCAAGTGACTGGACACCACCAGAGTTACCAGAAACAGAAGAACTGGAGATAGATGCAGATGCTGATGGAGACGAGATATATGGTGAGTATGGTTATGGTGATGAAGATCAGGAACAAACACTTGTCATGCCGGTGGACCCACCAATAGATCTAGGTGATCATGACGCGGTGGTGCACAAGCTTGTCGAGACTTTTCAAGCCAAATAACAATCAACGTCTCTTGCTGGGCACGGCATAGAATCCAATGACCATGAAACACAGGTCAAAAAAGCTTGTGAGCAACAACCCACCAGTCATTTGAACCACCTCCCAATCTTTGCCTCCGAATATCCAGCTCAGTATGCCCCAGCGTGATCCTTGTCCATCAGGCACTATCACGTCATATGTGATGTGCGGATTGAGCGCGTAATAAATCATCAAGAAACACATGGTGAATGTGATGCTCAGAAACAACACACGCCTGGTGCTCTTGACAAATGGATCGTTGGCTTGCTGTTGTTGACTCATGAGCATGGCTCGAATGATCTTGTCGTCTCTAGCGGCCAGCAACATCTGGTCTTGTCTCTTCTGTTCGATCCATGCGTTTATCAGATTGACACCAAGCTTCATACCAGCTCCTATGACTGTATTAATTATGGGTCCCATATAAGTACTTAGGCTCATGAAGTTCACTCTACCGTTATCCGACTACATTGACCAGTACACAACTAACAAGAGCGCTGGGGACAACACGTGTCCTGTGTGTTATGAACAATGTCTATACTTGGACATTAAACCGGACATGAAACACCTTGTCGAGTGTTATAAAGAGGACATGCTGCTCAATGTGATACAACGTTATCGTAACGAGCATGGTGACACACCCAGTTTGTCACATCACTTTGTGGATCTGGTGATCAAACGAGTTGAACAGGAGTTGTTCAGCTATTGTGAAACACATCAAACATCAATTCATCCTGATCACTGACACGCACGTGCATGCCTTTCACAGGTTGATCTTGTTCAATTATCTTGTCCGCTAGCGGAGTCTCCACCCACTCGGTTATTATTCTTCTCATCGGACGTGCACCATAGTGTTTGTCTTTGTTCTTGCTCACAAGATGTTGCACCACCTCTTTACCATATGTTAATGCACACTTTGCATTTTTACGCAAGTTACGTTTCAATTGCTTCATCAACAGTGTTGTTATGTGCACCAGCTCACTATCCTCGAGCTTGTTAAACACTATGATCTCATCCAGTCGGTTCAAGAATTCTGGTGCGTATGATCTTTTGAGCTCATCAATGACACCGGTTTTTGTGTCTGTGTTACTAGCAGCGAAACCAACACCATTGAGTTTCTCAAACTTATGTGCTCCGATGTTGCTTGTCATTATAACTATGGTGTTCTTGAAGTTCACATCCACACCCTCACTGTCTGTTATCCTGCCGTATTCCAGCATCTGTAAAAATATTTGCACGATGTCCGGGTGAGCTTTCTCTATCTCGTCAAACAATAACACACTATATGGATTGAATCGTATAAATTCTGTCAACACACCACCTTCACCATAGCCTACATATCCTGGAGGACTTCCGATCAACTTGCTCACACTGTGCCGTTCACTAAACTCACTCATGTCGAACTGCTTGAAACTACCGTCATGAAACATCTGCTCTCCTAACACTTTCGCGAGATGTGTTTTACCCACACCGGTCGGCCCGAGAAACATCAATGAACATATGGGTTTGTTAGGATCACTCACACCAGCCTTGTTGCGCTTGATAGCATTGCAGATACCATCGATACCTTCGTCCTGTCCCACCACCTCTGTCTTCATGTTGATTGACAGGGATCGTAGCACTTCAGACTCCTTTTGTTGTAATGTTTGTACAGGTACTCCACTACGATCACTGACTAGTGAACGCACATCGTTCACTGTTATTTTAACAGATCGAGCTTTCTTCGTTTCAATCAACTCCTGCTCTTTTAAATGATCTTCAAATCGTTGACACAGTTGTTCCTCTGTCTCTCGGTATGCTAATGCCAGATCAAACTGCTGTGTCTCTACAGCTTTGTTCTTCTCCAACATGGTGTGCTCTATATCATCCATCAATTGCTCAGTTTCTTGAGTCTTGTATCTACCTATTTTAACTCGTGCACCCACTTCGTCCATTATATCAATGGCTTTGTCAGGAAATTGTTTATCTGTTAGGTACCTTTGGCACAATGTCACAATCTCATTGATGATGGGGTTTGTGTATCTCACGTTGTGGTATTGTTCGTATTTTTGTTTTATGCCTTTGAGTATACTGATGGTGTCACTCACACAAGGTTCATCAATTAAAACAGATTGAAATCTCCTATCTAAGGCTCCATCACCTTCAATATGTTCCTTGTATTCCTGTAACGTTGTGGCTCCTATGCAACTGATCTTACCTCTCGCTAGAGCAGGTTTCAAGATGTTACTAGCATCCATACTACCGCTTGTTGAACCAGCACCAACCAACATATGTAGTTCATCAATAAACAATATCACATCCTCATGCATTTGAGCGTAATTGATAACTTCTTTAAGTCTCTCTTCAAACTGACCACGATATATTGTCCCGGCTACAAGTTGAGCTAAATCAATTGTATATATTTGTTTGTTTTTTAAATTGTATGGTACAGTCTGTTTGACAATCTTTTGTGCGAGGAGCTCAACAACAGCTGTCTTTCCCACACCTGGTTCACCTATCAACACTGGATTGTTTTTAGTCCTTCTGCTCAATATCTCAATCATACAATAGACGTCATGTTCTCTACCTATTATAGGATCTATGTCCCCATTCATCGCCTCTCTGGTCAGGTTAGTCGCATACTTCTCTAACACACTCTCTGTATGATCATAATGTTGATCTGTGTTGCTACTTGACCCAGGAACTGCTGTCTGCTTTGTACGTTTACGTCCAGGTTTTTTAGTAGGTGTTACACGTGCATATATATCCTCGTACAATTCATCTACATTTATATTCCTGAGTTTGAACAAGTTATTACCACTACCACTATCACACACCAGTATACTGAGTAGCAAGTGATCTATATCTACTAACTCGACATCCATCTCTTTCGCGATTGAACTGGCGTATGATAACATCTTCAACATTCGTGCACTTGGCTCTATGTTTTTCAATTCTGGTTGCTTTGGACCTTTATACTTTTTAAGATTCGTTATCACAAAACTCCGGAATGTTGTTATTTCAATATTGTGTGAGGTTTGCATGATTTTGACACTCTTGGGTAACCGGTCACATTCTAAAATACTGAGTAATATGTGCTCCGTAGTTATAAAATCATGTTGATAATCGCGCGCAATCTCTTTCGCATGCATCATTACCTTTCGCCCCCCAACTGAAAGCTCTGGTTGTTCATTCATATTCATATATATTTATTAAAAATTATAGTCTTTATTGTTGACATAGGCAACGATTGTAGTTATAATAATAGTATGTTTATTGAAGTGTCACACGAAAGTCCAATTTCTATATTGGAACATTCATTAACGTACAATGATTATGCATATGCATTAGTACATTTATTCGAGACTCATCCCAGGTATTATGAATTCTTTAAGAACGTTAGAGAGTGCTCTGATACTCCTGTGTTATTAGACAACAGTATATTTGAATTAAAGAAAGCGTTTGACCCTAAAAAGTATTCACAATGGATAGAGAGGTTGAACCCTAACTATTATATAGTACCAGATGTATTAGAGGACTGTAGAGGCACAACAGATCAATGGAACAGTTGGTGTGATGGTTATAATATTGAATCACAAGCCGCAAGAATAGGTGTGGTTCAAGGGAAGGATTGGAATGATCTGGTGGAGTGTTATAGGTTCATGTCAGATCAAGCGGATTATATAGCTATAAGTTTTGACTACGAGTACTACCAGCACACAGGTTATTGTGCGAATGTAGCTGCTCCGGAGCGGTTGGCTAAAATGTGTTCTGGTAGAATTAGATTCATAAGACAGCTTATTGATGAAAACATTTGGTGTTGGGATAAACCCCACCATTTATTAGGATGTAGTCTGGCAAATGAATTTAGATGGTACGTAAACAATAATATACACAATATTAAAAGCTGTGACACAAGCAACCCGGTTGTAGCAGCGATAAAGGGTCACAGATACAACGACCAATTTGGATTGTCACACAAGCCGACCACACTACTAGCAGACTTGATAGATCATTATATGACGGATGATCAGATTGAAGATTTAGATTACAATACGAAGATGTTTAAAAAAATTATAAAAAGATAAAATGTTATTAGATAATAAAAAATGGATTGCGTTCTTTAGCCACACTGGCAATGAAATATATAAAGTATCAAAAGGTATTGGAAGGTTTCCTGATCGCGTGATAACAAACCGCGAACCAGGTGATAAGTGTATCAACAAGAATCTATTGAGTAAAACAGATGTTGTGTACACAAAAGATCGCCCAGAAGAAGAAGATTATAATAGAGTCATTTGGAATGATGCGATTATAACATTACATGGTTGGATGAGAGTTTTACCAAAGAAGGTGTGTAAGGAAAATACAATTTACAATTTACATCCAGGATTGATAACCAAGTACCCAGAATTGAAAGGTGCAGATCCACAGAAACGAGTTTTTAATTGTGATGATCCGGATCGATATGCACATGTTGGTTGTGTTATTCATCATGTATCACCCAAGGTAGATTCCGGTAAGGTTGTAATAGAGAGATCAACTAGAAACGTTTTTCCAGGAGAAAAGGTATTAAGTTGCCACTTACATCAAATGGCTACACAATTATGGATAGATTTTATTAACCTATCCATAAATGAAAATAGCTAGCCTTGTATCAACGATTATATGTTTATCATCATGCGGTACAATCAAAACACAACATCATATTATTTTAGATCACAACATTAAAGTGGACATATCAATAAACGAGACAGACGCTATAACATTTTATGATAAGTTATCAGATCCTGTTTTAAAATACGAAAGACATGTCGCACGTGCACAAGAAACAGCAATTCAAGGTCAGGTTGATATGTTTTTAGATTACCTATATTCTGATGTTCAGTAGATTCAAAATATTATACGACATACCAATTACAATTGGTTCATATATAAAGTATAGAGAGACTGTTCCGGTACGAAAAGGTTTCGGTGAGGTTGTAGGTATTGTTGGATTTGGTGGGCGTTTGAAGTATGAGATAATTAATTTAAATAAAAGACTCAAGCATATTGTTGATGCAAATCATAATTTCAAACGAAGACTAATACATCACACTAAGTGTAAGCATGTTGATATAAAATCAACAATTATAGATAAAAAACAATTCGAGATTGGAGATGTAGTGTGTCATAAGCGGCTTGGGTTTAAAAAGTATGGTGCAATCACAGGATTCCTACATCCAGATGACCTATACACTTCATCATATGAACGTGGGTACAATGGAGTAGATTTATTGGATTGTGTAGAGATTGATCCACGTTCACTGACGAGAAGACGTCGATCTGGTAATATTGTTAAATTTACAAGCAATAAAAAATACCTCAAGATATGTGAGGTTGATTTGTGGGATGAGAAAGGTGTATTACTCAAATGAAACCGTGGTGTGTGTTAAATCTCAAAGGCAAAATTTTAGTTGTAGCTTGTTGTCTCAACTTGCTTGTGGCTGTAGTGTTAGCGACGGAGGGTAAATGGAGTTGTATATTCTCCTTTATTGTAGCTATGTTTTGTGGTGTGTGTACGTATGATAAACAGTATCAACATCAAGACGCTAAAGATATTAACGATGGAAGAGAACAATAGAAAATTTGATACTGGTGCTCAACGTGACACTGGTGAAGGTAAGATGAGAATGTCATTGGTACCACAGCAAGAGTTCAAAAGAGTGATGAAGCGGTATCTAGATGGTGCAGAAAAATACGGCGAGAATAACTGGATGAAGGGTATGCCGTTGAGCGTGTATTATGATTGTGCACATCGACATTTAGAAGCTTGGTGGCGTGGAGAAGATTCAGAAGATCATGCAGCTGCTGTTGTGTGGAATTTGTTGTGTGCCATGCATACTGAGATTAATAATACCAAGATGGATGACCGGATGAAATTTCCAAAAGATTAGTGGACATCTTATTTTGAATAGGTTATAATTTGTTTATGTTAATAGGTTTCACAGGAGCACAATGCACAGGTAAAAGTACACTCTTAAGCGAGTGTCAGCATATGTGTAATGAAGGTGAATTATTTCATGACTTTAATTTCGTAGAAGAAGTAACTCGAAAGGTTAAGCGAGATGGTCATGAGATTAATTTAGATGGTTGTGATATAACTCAATTGAAAATTTTAAATGAACATTTAAACAATCACGTCAAGGCAGGTGACTGGGTTTTAGATAGATGTATACTAGATGGTTATATATACTCTTCCTGTCTGAGTAGAATGGGTAATGTGAGTGAATGGGTAACAAAATATGCCTGTGACTTGATGATGTTACTTATCGAAAAACTAGATGTAATTTTTTATACACAACCAGAGGATGTGCCGCTTAGAGGTGATGGTGTAAGGAGTATAGATTTAAACTTCCGGCAAGATATTATCAACAGATATGAAGATCTATTCGCACAAGATTATTACTGGATGAATAAAGTCATCAGACTGTATGGTAATGTTGATGACAGAATGGCTCAAATAGAAAAAACAATTTTAAATATAAATGAAAACAGCAACACTAGACAATTCCAGAATATCTAAACACTTAGGACAAACATCTGAATATATAGATCAGTATGATTCTAGCTTATTGGTGAATGAACCTAGGTCTAATAACAGAGGGCATCTCGACATATCGGATGACAATCTTCCATTTGTGGGGTACGATACATGGAACGCATATGAAGTGAGTGGACTCACTAATAATGGCATGCCGGTAGCCGGGGTAGCTAAGGTGGTGTATCCATGTGATAGTAAGTATATTGTAGAGAGTAAGAGTATTAAGCTTTATTTCAATTCATTTAATATGTTCAAATGCGGTGACCAGCCCATGGATGTTCTAGATTTCATAGATCAGAAAGCGACAGACGATTTATCAAAACTATTAAAAACAACGGTACATGTACACACTCAACCTGCTAACTTCATAGCTAAGGGAGAAGCACTTATGGATCGTTACAAATACAACACTTTAGAGTGTGTATTCTCTCCAGAGGAGCTTAGTGAGATGACGCTGGACACATATAGTGAATCACCAGAGCTATTGGAACTAGAAGATATTCAAGAAAGTGCTGTGCAATCTGAAGTAGTACGATGGCACAGTAGCTTATTAAAGAGCAATTGCCGTGTAACTAGTCAACCGGATTGGGGTGATGTGTATATCATGTACAAAGGTCAAACACATGTTACTAGTGACAGTTTATTAAAATATATTGTCTCCTTCAGAGACGAGTGTCATTTTCATGAAGAGATATGCGAGACAATTTACAAAAGACTACATGATGTGTTGAGTCCGGAGGAATTAGTTGTTACATGTTTATATGCTAGACGTGGTGGTATTGATATCAATCCTGTACGCGCTAGTAACAATGCGTTGATCGCTAGAGAGTGTCAAGATCTAGTTGACCCTTTTGTGATGCATATAAAAACAGCCAAGCAATAAAGACAAAAAAAACGACCCTCCAGCATCATCTGTAAGGGTCGAAAATATTTTTATCGCCGGATGTATCATTTCACCGGCTCAGTTGAGTGTTAATCTATAACATTATCCGAAGTACACCGACTGAGTGCCGGGTGTGAACGAATCACCGAGATTCTTAATGACGATCACGTGGTAATAAAGATCTGCACCAAAGATGTTGTCAACAACACCATAGCGGGTCAAAAGACCGACGCGTGGGGCAAAATCATTAGGACCAACTGTCCTCTGTACCATCACTGGGATGTACGGGCAATAAATAATTCCTGTGTCGTAAAACTCAGGACCTTTATAGCCCAAGAGGATGTACTCAAGACGAGAGCCACGTTGGCCTATCTCGTATTGTCCTTCAGTACGTGTGTCGCGATAAACGTTGAACCTACCACCAAGATTTCCGACGCGTGCGATCCCAACAGGTTGGGTGTTCACATTGCCTTGAACTTGCATCCACTGAAACTCAGGGAGCATCTCCAATATCGCGCAAACGCGAG
>Ga0181380_1001321_pt1 | contig 10934 bp, 16 predicted proteins | sample 3SPOviralmetaG_FD_130116 | JGI IMG/M metagenome (GOLD analysis project Ga0181380, IMG submission 130116) | Marine viral communities from the oligotrophic San Pedro Time Series (SPOT) site, San Pedro Channel, CA, USA - 3 SPOT_SRF_2009-08-19 | ecosystem: Environmental > Aquatic > Marine > Strait... | reverse complement strand
CCTGACTTCTTGCCAATCATCTTGACCTTCATCTCAACATCATCAAGATTTTTAAATATATCACGTGTTGGAATATCAGTTAGCATACTGTCTACTCTCATACTAACCAATGCTTCACTAAGCTCTAGTGTCAAGTACAAAACATTCATGCCTGCTTCTGCCCAGTTGACTCCTAGGTTAGCCAAGAACAAACTCTTACCTGCACCCGAGCCACCTGCGAATATATTCAGTTCGCCTCTGTTGAACCCGCCGAACAGTTTCTTGTCTAAGCTCTTCCAACCCGAAGTAACCTGACCATTGTTATCTTTAATTGCTTCTAGTCTTCCTCTAGGGTCAGCAAAGTAATCTGTACCTAAGTCTTTTTGTAATCCAATCTGTACTGCTTTCTTAACAAGATCTTCTACAGGACCATACTCACCGCTTTCAAGTAAGTCAGCACTCTTAAGAATTGCTTCTTCTAATGCCTTGTGTCTACTAAAGGTTTCAAACTCTTGTAGTAACCAATCGTAATGGTTTTCTTGTAATTGTCCTGGATTTTTTAAATCACCGTTGGTTGCAGCATTTATTATTTCAAATGTAGGAAGTGCGTTGTGTTCGCTTACGTAGTCTGTAAGGAATTGTGCTGCTGACTCTAAACGCCTATCGAATGTCTTAGGATTAAACACACCTTGACATCTTACAAACGATGCTGCATCAGTAAGAAACATTTCGAGATATACCTTCTGTATATCGTATCCGTAATCTGTATTTTGTCTTGTCATGTGTATATTATATAGCCTCTTGTTGTATTAGTCAATGCTAAACAACCTTAACGTTGTAGTGTTTGGTAAATGCTTTAGCGTCGGCTTCATCATTTACAATAGGTTTGCCTTTGATATTAAGTGATGTGTTTAACAGCATAGGAACGCCAGTTTTAGTCCCCCATTGTTTTAGTAAACTATACAGCCCCGGATGATCTTGTTCTGTGACTGTTTGCACACGACTAGTATTGTCTGTGTGTACTATTGCAGGATAAGCTTCAGGATAACTACATTTTGCTGTTAGTTGCATATACGGACTTTGCCATCCTTTGGGTACATCAAAATATTCATGAACATTTTCTGCAAGTATAACAGGAGCAAACGGTCTAAACTCTTGTCTACGTTTTATTTTATTCACTTTGTCTTTTATATCTACTCCTCTTGGATCAGCAAACAAACTTCTATTGCCTAATGCTCTAGGACCAAACTCTGCTTTACCACAAGCAACACCTACTATTCTATCTCTTTCCAACGTTTCTATTGCTTCTGTTATTGGATAGCATTTAACAATGTTGTGTCCTAAATATGCACCTGGCCATTCTATATGCTTTCTACGTTTGTACAACACACTGCCTACAGCAGAACCAGCGTCACCAGGATTAGGCATTATCCAAACTTTATCAAATATTTCTTCAGCCCATCTGTTTGCCACACAGTTCAATGCACACCCGCCCATTAACACAACATTTTTACTAGTTATATTAAGTCTTGTCCATTCCAATATGTTTTTAAAGATGTATTCATATACTGCTTGTGTACCTGCGGCAATGTCGAACAGGTCTTGTTCAGATTGTAAATCTTGTCTCCACGTTTTACAGCCTCTATGTAAATTTTGTTTAAACTTTATTTTGGGAGAGCTAACACCTTGAGTCTCGAAGAAGTCGTCTAATATATCAGTGAACAATCTCATAGGATCGCCGTATGCTGCCATGCCCATTAAAATATATTCATCTTCATTGGGTTTTAGTCCTATACGCTGTGTCATAGCACTATACCACAATCCTAAACTATGGGGGTATCTCTGCGAAAACAGTTTAATCATGTTTCGACCGATACCTTGCCAAATAGTTAGTGTCTCAAATTCTCCAATTGAATCAATACATATGATCGAAGCGTCCACAAGCCCGCTAGTATAATAACCGGCGGCAGCATGACTCCCATGATGAGAACTATACTTAATTGGAGAAGATAGTCCGTAGCCTTGTAGATATTTTTTAATATTGTTTTCATTCCAAGTTAATCCCTGTCCTGCATAAAGTTGCCTTAAAGATTTTTTGTACGGATTTTCATACCAAACAATTTCGTCTGGTTCTCCGTACTGTAAAGCATCGTCTATGATTTTTTTATTTAAGTCTGGATCATTTTTTATGCCACTATAACGCTCGCTATGGCTAGCAAACTCTAGTTTGTTATTATTGAATACTGCTAATGCCGCATCATGGCTGTTAGCACTTACGCCCCAAGTAATCATTTGTATATGAATGGATCCTTTTCTTGTATTTCTTTTAGTTTTTTTCTAAATTCAATTTCTTCTTTTATCTTTCTATAAGGCCATGTAATCCAAGACCAAATCTTTTTTAACCAAACCATTTTTTTGCTCCTAGTCTAATCTTTAACGGTGACGACTCTGCACTAACCGCAATACTGTGTAGTGTATATAGTCTACCATACTGTTGTACAGCATCACCAATGTCAGTTATATCTTGCAACCAATTAGGCATACTAACTGACCATCCTAATTCTATTGCACGTTCTACAAGTTTTTTACCTGCTTTATCTCTATCAGGCACAATAATAATTTCTTTCTGTAATCTATTTAACAACAGTGCCTGTTGATCAGATATTTCTGATCCACCTAATGCACAACCTTCTATGTGTATAGCATCCAGTTGTCCTTCACATACTATAGCAAACAATTTAGAATAATGTTGTTCGTCGATGCCGTATACAAAGCCAGGTTGTACTTCAGTCAAGTACTTGGGCTTTTTGTCTGGGTTCACTGTACGTCCAGTCCAACCTACTACCCTGCCTTCAAAGTAAAAGGGTATGATCAATCTATCACGATACCCTATGCTTGGGCTCCAGTAATAGTCTGTATCATCTGTATTTAAATTACGTTCGGCCATGTATTCAAGTACAGCCATACTATACTTGTTGAAGTCTGTTATATCTGTAATCTTAACAGCATCATCTGGCAACGGAACAGTATTGAAAGTTGGTAGTTGGGCTATTTGTGTTTTGGCTTCAACCCCTTCATTTTCTCTCATAACCTCTAGTGCTACCTTATTGATTACATCGTCAGGTGCTCCCATCCATTGTAGGAGTTTACGCAGTTTATGTGAGAAGTTCCTGCCCGGTTGCCAAGATGCCTTGAAGCCGCAGTTAAAACAATGATAACTTATACCACCGTCTGAGTTACTAATAAGTCCGCCGCGTTGCCGTTTATCTGCACTTGTACCGTTGTGTATGCAACAGGGCGCATTGAATGATATCCATCCGCTAGGCGTTTGTTTGCGCTTAGGCGGCAAGAACATCATAATAGTGTCAGATACTATACTCATGTTGTTATTATATACGAAAAATAACAATTAGTCAAGTATAATTAATAGATTTTTTTAAGGTTGTAGCCAACAGGGGTTACTGTTCTTATTTCAACAGGAATACCATCCAAGTCAATAAATTGAAAATGTGTAGGAGTAACCTTTTTTATAGATTTTGCTTTATAGATTTTTGGAGACCAAGTTTCTTTTTTGACGCCATCAGCATCGGTTTCTATATGTGCAGGAAAGAATATTTCTATTTCATATTCTTCTAACCAAAATATTAACCACCATGCTTTTATTTTCTTCCACATATTATGTCCTTACTAACACTTTAGATACTTTGTCAGAAGGATTAGCATCACATTTAAATCTTATAAAACTAAACACGCCGTTATAATTAACAGGTGTAGGTTCTGTTTCAGATCCTGTAAATGATACTGATGTTATATCTGCCCATCTAGTACTGCCGGTTATTTGATTGTCTAAGGTTGCTTGGACAACAATGTTACCTTCATACTCCGCAGTATAAAATGCTGCTGTGTGTAATGCTTCGTTACCATTTCGTGCTGGTTGTGCAGAAATAGTTTCTGATACAAAAACATCACTGCCTACGTCTGTTTCAGTAAACGTTGATATAGTGTAACTGTCAGCTGGTCCAGGAAATGCCGAGCCGTCAACATATATTGTACCTTGGTTATCAAAATGACTATCTGTGTACGTCAATGTTTTTTCATTTGCACTGTCTAACAAGTAAACATTGTAACTAAGATACTGTTGTTTTAAATTTAAAAGATCATTCTCAGTTACAGTAATTTGAAATAGACCTTTAATATTACTTGATCCGTCACTAGTTACTACACCGTCTTTTTCTAATACTAATATATTGTTTTCATCAAACGCAACAAATTTAGGTGTATATAAATCTGTATTGATTGGTTTCTGATCAGCATTAAGTAACTTAAATTGTATTACGTTATCTATGCCTCTGTATAATTTTATTTGTCTTTGGTACACTGGTTTATACTCCGTTACGAATCCTGCGTCATTCACAGCAATCTCGATTCTGTTTTGAACTAAATATCTAGGTATAAGTTGCATATAAGTATTTATTTGAAATGTTATTAAAAGATATAGAAGAAAATTTTCCATTTATAAGTGTTGTAGAATATGGAGCTCAAGAACATATTGGTATTATCATAAACCAAGATGCTCAAGTAACCTCTATGTATAACTACGACAAAATAAAAACAGACGTAGAAAGAAAAGAATTTCTGCTTATGGGCGAGACTTGGTGGTGGGAAAGTAATCGACTTATACCTATTAACATATTCCTACGAAACGACATGACCCAATTTAGATATGCTATTCAAACAATGAACAGTAAAGATGTCAATGTCAAGTTTGGACCTGCTGTAAACTTAAATGACCTAGCTACAAAAAGAGTGAAAAGGCGCTCGGTCCAGTTAATAAGAAAAAACAAATAGTTTATATTTTTTGATATAAAAATGTTCGAGGCGGTATAACAGTATATTCGCCGATAGTATCTCTAACTGCTCTTTTAACCTCATCGTCATCGACATCGTGTCCAGTTAAAAATCCACCTTGTTTAATTTTAGGTAACCAAAGTTCGATATCTTGTTTTGCTTGATGATACAAATGACCTGCATCTATAAAAACTAAGTCTAATGAGTTATCATCAAAGTTATTGACAGAAGACTCACTTGTATCGTGTATTAACTGCAATTTGCCTGCATATTTTTTATGCAGTCTTTTCCATGACTTAGGAAACTTAACATGGTCAATAGCATAGTAATTATTAATTGTTTTACAATTATCTAAAAGATGTCTTGTAAGATGTCCAGAAAAAATACCAACTTCTGCTACACTTTGTATTTTTTCTTTGTTAATTAATTTTACAAGTTCGGTCATTCTAGAATCTTCACCTATTAAACTATCCCAGTATTCTAGTACATAACGTTCGGCTTCTTTTGGCAAAGTGCCGCCAGTACCAAATACTGTCCATATAGATTCTAGATACGATTTTATTGATTCTATGTCGGCATCAATCTTTATGCTATTAGAAGGAACACCGGTTGGGTTCTCAGGCGTGCCTCGATTGTTCTTAGCACGATTTTCTAAGATTAATGTTCCTTTAACTTTCTGTGCTGGCGGCGGACTACTATGTGACTTTTTAGGTTCGTGCGGTCGAAATTTGTTTATATCAATGAACGTTGGCATCAATCTTTTCTACTAATAAATTCATATGTACTACACAAGCCATAGCATATGATATAGCATGAGCTTTCTTAAAGTAGTAGGAGCCGTCAGTAGGTTTAATCCATACCTGTTCCATTATTGTTTCCCAAGTCTCGTTGAGTAAATGTCTCTTCGCTGGGCGTATTATCGCTAGCACTGCTGCCAGCTTCTCTACGCTTGTTGGACGCAAAGTGCGCAAGACGTCGTCGTGATTGTTGAGATGAAAGACGTCTTTTGAAAAGTTTTCGTGCTCCAGTAGTTCCCATAATGGCTCCTTGTTCATTAGTTCTGTGAGATGTTGTTCGTTTCTAATATCTTTATATATCGAAACATTAAGAAAATCTAGTTTAAAGTAACCGCGTTCTTCAGCAGTCTTGTGTTCTATTGTTGATAAATTGTCTACCGGGTTATGAGGAATCTCAGTAGCATACACACCAGTATTGTGTTTTTTGCCTGTATCTAATTTTGCAACACGATGTTGTAGTTTGTTTAATATAATGTCTCTGTTAGCAAAATCTATATCAATATCTGGCATTATAAATTACTCTCTTTTGCAACATCTTTTACTAATTGAACATCGCTAGTTTGACGTTTGAATCTCATTGCCCAATGCTTAGGGTCCATGATATGATAGATTAAAGTTAGTTGCTCATCGTTAAAGTTACTTAGCATTTCCTTACCGCTTTTACAGTTTAGGATGAGCCAAGGACTTATCTTACCATCTTTAATATGCCAGGCTGCACGATTTAAAGACACGTGACGAAAGTAGTGATTCCATGGTGCAGGTTCGTTTTCTTCAGCCCATTCCATCATAGTCACTATACTACGTTCAAGTGCTGTTTCTACACCCTCTTTGCATATTAGTTCAATGGCGTATTTTTCATACATTTCTTCTCTGCACCAATGATCTAATTTAACTCCACTAGTTACTACATAGTCAATATACTTTTCAGGATACAATGGCTTTACATTATTAATAAAACTTCCAAACTTTACAAATGCATTGTAGTAAGAACTTTTACAAAACTCTGAATATGTTTTTTCTTTCTTTGCGCCGGCACTTAATTTATAAAATCTACCAAATGCATAAAAGCCGTGTCGTACTCTTTTTTCATCTTTTTGCAAGTGGCGTCTTTTTTGTTCGCATACATGAACCAACAAAGTTTTTTCTCGCATATACCCAGTGCCGCAATACTCGCATACAAAAGGTTTTTCAGAGGGCGTTTTCGATGCCATGTTCTTCAGCCAATTGTTTGAGTTCTTTTTTTGTAGATATTCTAGCAAGTAGTTCCACCTCGTTCTGTTTCATATTTGGGTATATTTTTTCTAAGAGCTTAATTGCTTTACTGTTGCTCTTGCCTTTCTGTTTAAATCCAATCCATTTATGAAATTCAATTTTACCTGTGTTGCCTGCTTGGCATAACAATTGCCACTGCAACTTAGGATGGCGTGTGCCTAGCTCATTCCAATTTTTATTGTAGTACTCGTTTGTTTTAAACACAGCAAGAGCTTGTTTTTCGTAGTTTCCGTTTACACTAGAAACATACCGATTCAAAAGCCAGTAATTAATTGACTTGCGTTGTTCGTCTGTCAGCTCATCATATACAGACTTTGCACCCATATCAATAGCGCCTAGAATATCTTTTAAAATTAATTTATCAGTCATATGTGTAGTATACACTAAAGTTGTAGTACTGTCAATTGTTTTTATTGATGTCTACTTCTGCTGTAAGCACGGCTATTCTTCTAAATGCATTATATCTTGCTTCTTCTAGTTGTTGTATTTCCATACGCAACAATTGGTTTTCGCCTGCTAACTGTTTGCACTTGATTTTCAACTCATCAAGTTCTTTATGTAGATCTTCCTTAGTTGTAATATTATGAGTTTTCATTCTTTCTCGGGTTTGTCTTTGAAGTAATCGTAATACTCTTGCTCTTGGTCCCAATGCTTTCGAGACTCGATGATGTGTGGATGCTGGATACGTTCTTTGCGTTCACGTTCCTTCTTCTTATCTTCAGTGTCGTCCCAATCGTTGTTCATTGGTCCTCCCTCACTATATAGTACGTATTTACTAGTTTGGCTAACAATTTTTTTAAAGTAGGATTATTTACACTGCGCTCGCATAAATCTTGCCATTCGCTGTGACTTAAAAACTCTCCTTTTGCTCTTGCTACGCCCGCTGGATCTCCGCCAATTATCCATCTTGGTTTTTTGTTGTACGGAGGGTCTCTGTATCGTGCATAAACTACACCGTCAACACGTTCATATATCAAAGCCTGACCTGGAATCATTTTAGATCGAGCGTTGGCCAATAGTGCGTCTCCATATGTCATCGTGATTAAACTCAGCCCAATACAATTCAAATGCTACGCCTTTTTCCACACCTTCAAACTGATGAAACTTTCCAGGGCGGACTTGTGTAAACTCACCTGGGCCAAGAATTGTTTCGTCCACTAATCCTTCTTGATCTTCATCTTGCCAAGTGCGCACAATCATCTTGCCTGACTCTACAAAAAATCCGTTCCATTTGAATTTATGCATATGCTCAGAACACTTGTATCCTTTTTTAAATTCGATCCTGTGAAACTCCAGTACACCGTTAGCATGGATCAGCTCTGTCTGACCCCAAATCTTTCCTGCTTTCATTATTACTCCTTACAATAATTTTGAATAGTCTATTACTTCACTTTGCCTGCTTATATCTTTTACAAAGTATGCACATTCAGGCCCCTTACTGTTGTTAAGAGGAATAGTTAACAACTGTCCGTTTTTTAGTTTAGGAAAATACCATTTTACATCATTGTAAAAGTTTAGTATTTTTATTTCTTTAAAGTCCATTTTAAATCCGCTTAGTGGATTAAAAAGAAACGCTTCAAAGCCTCTATCGTTTAAACTAGTTAATGGTAGTACTTCTAAATCTAATCCGCTGTAACTATCTCCTACAACAATACTCCAATCTAACGGCATTGTAATTTCTTCCCCTCCAATGTCTAGTACCATTGCAGGCGCTGAGAAACTTTCTAAAAAAACTAAGGGGATAAAAAAGAAGTCAGGATTATTTGGGTCTGAATTGTCAAGTACACTGAATCTTACATCTTCTTCTAGTTGCTCAGGCAAATCTTCAAGCATAAAACATCTATTTTCTAAAGTTAATATTTTCATAATTTAATTCCAATCAATTTTTTCTATAGTAAAGGGATATTCTGCTTCCTTATAGAATTTTTTACGTTGTGTTAAATGTCGTTTTGCAAATTTGCACGTTGAAGTGATATCCCAAATTTGTACGAAGTCTTTGTCTTTTGCCTTTCTTACGCCTCTACCTATACTCTGTATTACCCTGACAAAACTTTTGCCAGGCTCAATGAGAACAAGATTAAAAATACGCGGTATGTTAATACCCACAGCCGCGACTCCGTAGGTAGCAATAATAACCTCATTAGTGCCTTCTTTAATTGTATCATATGTTTCTTTCCTATCTTTATTCTTAACAGAACCACTTACAAATGTACTGCCAGGTATTAGTTCAGCTAGTGCTTCGCCAGCACTAATTCTATCTACGAGTATAAGTGTATTGCCTGATTCTTTAACTGTGTTAAGCAGTTTGCCTATATATTCTACTCTGTCTTTGTTAGTAACAAGATACTTTAATTCTTCTTGATAATTTGAATGTGCTACTGTATCTAATAATTGACATACGTTGACATGACACTGTGCAAGTACACCTTTGTCTTGTAATTCTTTTGCTGAGATGTTACCAATTACAGGACCTAGACTAGCATGAATACTTTCAAACTCAAACTTCTCTTTAGGTACTGTACCAGTTAGTCCCCAACGTATCGGAGCGTTCTTTAAGTTACGTGTAAGCAAATTCTTTAGTACTTCTGCTTTGGCTTGGTGTACTTCGTCAACAATAATTGTACTTACACCATCTAAGAATTCAGCAAGTGATAACACTGCTTCTCCGTTCTTAGTTTTCTTATCCAGTATGTTTAGACTCTGCCAAGTACAAATAGTATGTGTACAGCCTAGCATCTTCCTGTCACCAAAGTACACACCTACATCGAGCCCACAGTTGATATAATCTTCTTCTGTTTGTTCTACTAACGATTTATTAGGAACAATCACAAGTGACCTACCGTATGGCTCAGTTATGTGTGAAAGTGTTGCTGTGGTAATTGTTTTACCAGCACCAGTAGCAATCTGTTGCAAGCTCTGTGGATTATTTAAAAAGTTATTGATTGCTTCTACTTGATAGTCACGTAGAATAATGTCTTCGCCTTCTGCTGGATGACCTTCGGGCCATACTACGCCTTGTTCTTTCCAGTATGTTTCTGTTCCTGGTGTAAAGTCTAATTGTACAGTATTTCTTCTATCTTCTATATCGGAAATTTCTACAGCATTCTTATTTAAAATGTCGCATATGATATCAAGATGATTAACGTATCCTGTTCCGCCTATACCAAAAAAAGCAACTTTACCATCCCATCTGCCTAACTTATATTGCGGCATATAACGTGCATATGGTACTTCAAACTTGAGTGCATTAGAAATCTTCCTTCTTATTTCTACAGGCAATCCTTCGAGCTTTACATTAACTTCGTCTTCGACTATTATTCTACAACTTGTCATATTTCCTCAATGGTAGTGTTATAACTTTCTATGGCCCTAGGCCACGAAAACATTGTGCTAGGCTGATTATCGTAATGAATAATTAAATCTGAAGTTGATACAAAATTTCTTGTCTTTTCATTCAGTCTAAAACTTTCGCTCATTAAAAATGCACTAGGACGCCACTGTTCTTTTACTAAAGGTTTCGGAACATTATTTTTATTAATATACACTATTTTTGTATTTTGTGCAACCGGATTATTTAGATTAGCTTCCTTTACAAACGTATTAAAGTTTATGTGATTGTCAGTAGTGTTGTCTAATCTTAATAACACACTGACATCTTTGTTGTCTATAACTTGTTTAAAACTATTATACCAAGTAATTAAATTATCAAATGCAGCTTTTTCGTCTACTAGTATTACTAATGGAAATCTATCTAATTCAGTAATACTAAACGCTAGTTGATCCACGCTCCAAGACTTTGGCTTAATTAGCACACTACTTTTATTTCTATTGATAATATTTCTACTTAGTACTGACAACTCTGATACACTTTTTTGTAAGTCGTGTGCATCAAAATACTCAAGGCCTAAACTTTTTTGCCTATCTTTAAACAAATATAAATTATCAATATTAGGTTGTCCAAAATCGTCGTGTAAGAATTTTAACGTATTTTCTTTTATATTTTTATATTCTAAATTATATATTCCAGGCACAAAATCT
>Ga0181380_1001319_pt1 | contig 10936 bp, 7 predicted proteins | sample 3SPOviralmetaG_FD_130116 | JGI IMG/M metagenome (GOLD analysis project Ga0181380, IMG submission 130116) | Marine viral communities from the oligotrophic San Pedro Time Series (SPOT) site, San Pedro Channel, CA, USA - 3 SPOT_SRF_2009-08-19 | ecosystem: Environmental > Aquatic > Marine > Strait... | reverse complement strand
TTTGCAACAACATCTACACAAGTATTAGATACTGACCCTATTGATATAGCGGCTTCAGGTACACAAGTTAACACACTTAAAAACTCTGTAGGATTTAATGAAAGTTTATTATTATTTTCTGATACAGCACAATATAAATTAGATAGTTCAGGTGAAGGTATATCACCAACATCAGCAGTTCTTAATGAAGTATCTTCATTTGAACATGATGATAAAGTAACACCAGTATCAGCAGGTAAGTTTGCATACTTTGCACAAGCAAGAACAAACAATACAGCAATAAGAGAATATTTTGCTGATGATAATACACTTACAAATGATGGTATGGATATTACAGTTTCAGTAGGTAACTTAATACCTACCAACTGTTATCAAATTGTTAGTAACACTACAGAAGATACACTTATATTTTTAACGTCAGATACAGCAGATAGTCAAACTGCACCTTATAGCGGAACAGTGTCTACAACATACGCTAACACAATGTACATATATAAATATTTCTTTGATGGTGGAGAGAAAGTACAAAACGCATGGTCTAAATGGACATTCACAGGCGTTAAGATTATTGGTGCTATGTCATTAGAAAGTTTTATTTATGTATTAGCGTCAGAAGGAACTACTACTAAATTATTAAAAATAGATTTAAGAAATTTAAAAGATACAACAATAGGTCATGGTGTTTATCTTGACCTTAAAACTTCAGTCACAGGAACGTATGATGCGGCAACAGGTTTAACTACGTTTACTTCACCTTATGGTGCAAAGACTGGATTGATTGCAGTTGATAGAACTAATGGTAATAACTACACAACAACAAATACCACAGGTTCAACATATACAATTATAGGAGACCACACAGCGTTATACATTGGTGTTCCATACGAAAGTAAATACACAATGTCTACACAGTATGTTAGAGAAAATACTGGAAGAGGCTTAGTAGCAGTAACTTCAGGTAGATACCAAATACGAAACATATCATTTAATTTTGAAAACAGTGGGTTCTTCCAAGTAGAAGTAACACCTGAAAATAGAGATACATTTACAACTATTATGAATGGTTATGTCATTGGTACATCTACTTCAGTTGTAGGACAACCTGCTATTACAACAGGTACACTAAGAGTACCAGTACAAGCAGAAAACACACAGTTTAGATTAGATATTAAATCGTCATCTCACTTACCTATGTATATCGCAGGTGCAGAGGTTGAAGGTTATTATCATAATAGAGCAAGAAGGATTTAATGAAAGAAAACTACGTTAGAAAAGCAGAATTAAAAGATGCGTTAGAGTTAGCCCCAAAGATTAGAAAAGGTGACAGGCAAGAGATTATGGCTTCAGATGGTGCATCACCATTACAGGCTTTAGTAATACCATTTACACAACAAGGAAAAATTTATTCTATTGTTGGAACAAAATCAGAAGGGGTAATCGGTATGTTTGGTTCTCACCCATCAAAAGAAAAAGGTTATGGAGTAGTATGGCTTCTATCTAGTGAGGCTTTATTTAAACATACAAAACAATTTATACAAGAATGTCCTAGATGGATAAATGACATGAGTAAAGGTTATGAGTACGTCTACAATTTTGTAGATGAAAGAAATTGGAAAAGTTTAAAATGGTTACAATTTTTAGGATTTGAACCAAAAACAAAAATAGGAGATTTCGGTATCGGTAAGATGCCATTTTTATTAATGATGAAAGAGGTAAATAAATAATGTGTACTGTTCAAGCGGCACTTCAGGTAGCAGGAACAGTTATAGCTTATAGACAAAAAAAAGCTGAAAACAAAGCTATTAGAAGAGACCAAGATACTACAAGACGAAATGCCGATAAAGGTTATTTACATGACCTTAATAAGATTGACCAAGAAAAAGTAAATGCTGATATGGAAAAAGCAAAAGCTGAAGTTAAAACTAAAGCTGAAAGAGATGGTGAAATTGCACAAAAAACAAATTTAGGTTTTGGTAACAATACAAAAATAGTCCAATCTATTGGTGCTTTATATGATGAAGATTGGAATGAAATAACAAGTGGTTATGAAAAAGATAATCAAATGTTTCAAAACCAAAAAATAGAAGCATACGCTAATCTATCTAAAACTTACAATAGTTTAAGACCTCCAACAGAACCTTCAAGAACTGGATTAATTATTGATGTCGCAAGTTCTGCTTATAAAGGTTACGAAACTTATAAAACTAATCAAGAGGCTAAAGAATAATGGCAAAGTATCAAAGACAAGCAACTAATAAATATTATGGTGCGGCTAACGCAGGGTATGTAGCAACAGGTAGTGCTACTGATGGTTTAGCAAAAGCATTAACAAATGCAGGTTATAAAGTTGGTAAAGCAGAAGATTTAAGAATAGATAGAAAAAAAGATAAAGCTATTGCAAAGATAGATGAAATGGTTGCCAATGGTAAATCATTTGAAACAATACAAGCAGAGATTATTAAAGGAGACCACCCAGAGTTAACTGGTAAATACATTGACGCTACTACAAATTATCATGCAGGTAGAGTTAAAGCTGAAGAAGTTAAAAACAATATTGTAGCGGCACAAAACAATGGTGAATACGATATTACTGATGAAAGTAGTAATCTTGATATGTTCTTTAAAAAGTTTATGCCTGATACGAAATCAATGGATAGTGCAACATTATTAGGTTTTACAACTTCATTTAATCAATTTAGAGCTACAGCAGTAACACAAGACGCTGAAAACAGAGCCGCTCAAGCTATTGTAAAAAAGAATGAAGAAGGAATTTCTATTTTAGATGGTATTGAAACTTCACAATTAAAATCAAGATTACCTGAATTTATTAAAAGTTTACAAATACCTTTACCAAATCGTGATGGGTCAAACAAATCAAACTTATTGTACACAAATGAAGAGACAATGAATGTTCTTAAAAACAGTGTAAAATTTTTAATAGCTGATGCAAAAACAGAAGATGATTTAGATAGAGTAGATATTCTTTTAAATACTAATTTAGGATATTCTAAAAATGGTTCTGCTATTGGCACATTAGCATCAAGAAAATCTGATGAAATGAATGCTATTAAAAAAGATTTGGAAAGAACAAGAAGAACTTTAATTTCTAACGATAGAGAAGAAGAAAATAGAGCAAGTGCTGATAGAATAAAAGCTCTTACTACTAAAATGCTTGTAAACAAAGTTGAAGAAACAGATGAAAATGGAAATGTAACTACAAGAAAAATGAATTTTAAAGAAAAACAAGCATTATTAGATGAGATTAGAAAAGAAGGTGACATGCAACTTACAACCGCTTTTGCAAACACTATGTCTGCTAATGCATATTATGATAATGACCCTGAAGTATTTAATAATTTAATAGTTATGATACGAGACGACCAAGTAGCAGAAAGAGCTGATATAGCAAAATTAATAAATGATAATAACATTGCTCCTGATAAACAACCTAAATTGTATGAGGCTTATGATAATTCTTTGTTAGATGATAACAAACAACTTCATCTTGTTAACACATCTTACGTTATGGGAACACAAGCTATTGAAAATAAATTAGCTGAAGTGTTAGAAATGCAAAAAGAACAATATCCAAATTTATTAAGAGTTGCAACAGACAGTGTTAGGTCTCATCTTATTGTAGAAATATATGATTTTGAAAAAGATTATTATGAAGAGGCTGTAGCCAGTGGAAAGAGAAAAGTAAAACCAGATAACACAGAGAGAGCAAAGTTTATGCAAAGAAAACTTGAAGATATTGCTCTTCAATATCAAAACGCAGACAAAGTAATTCAATTAAAAACTTTTGACCAACAAGAAGCAGAAAGAATTAAAGCAGAAGAAAAAGCTAAAGAAGCAGAAGCTAATAAATCGGCTCAAGAAAAATTAAAAGATGAAGCCAATGAAGCAACAAGACAAGCTACTGGTTTCTATGAAACATTTAATTCTATTGTAGCGGCAGTTTCAAATATAGAAATAGATGTTCCTGTATTTGAAGAATTTATTAATAAAACTGGAGCAAGAGGTGTTAAAAATTCAATGACTGAAGAAACTTTTAATCAAACAAAAGTTATACCTAAAGTTGAACAAGCTCTTACTTCTTTCATACCAGAAAATATGTTTAACATGGAATTTATTAGTCTTATACCACAAGAACAAGGTGATGAGATGATAGCATCTATTTCAGAACAGTTAAATGTATCTGTTGAAATTATAGAACAAGCAATAAGTAACATTGTTAATAAACCAGTTGGTAGAAAAAGAACTAAAAAAAGAGGACAATAATTAATGGAATTTAAAACATTAAATAAAAACGCTACAAAAGAACCAGTTGTTAGTGAAAATTATGTTATACCTAAAGTAGCTACTTCTGAAGAAAGTGCTTTAGAAGAAATACAAACAGAAGGTTTTTACAACACATTAAAAAGTTATTACTCTTACAGAGAAAACGATAAAAGATTTAATAAAATGTCTCATGCAGATTTATTAGATTATTTTTATACCGATAGGTCTTGGAGAACAAACAACACAGTTTCTATGGGTATGGATATGTCTAATGTCATGGGTGAAGATGACGAAAAAAGATTAAAAGAATTTGCATACATAGCACAGACATACGAAAACTTACCTTCATTTTGGAATGACCCAAATAGAAGTTTTAGTGCATGGCTAGTTGATAATGGTGGAGCTATGATAGCTGACCCTGTAAACTTAATAGGTGTAGGTGTTGGCGGACAAGCGGCTAAAACTGCATACAAACAAGCATTAAGAGTTACTATAAAAGATAAAATAGCAGGTGAACTTAACGAAAGAGCATTAAAAGAAACTTCTAAATACGCACAAAAAGCGGCAATGGGTCAAGCAGTAATTAAAGGTGGTTTAACTGAAGGTGGTATTAATGCTGTTATAGCAGGTGGTCAAGATGCTATGTTACAAACTACTAATATAAAAGCAGGTATTCAAGATGAATACAGTGTAGGTAGAGGAGCTATATCAACAGCCGCAGGTTTTGGTTTTGGCACAGCTTTTGGTTCTGCTTTTGCGGCAGGTGCTTTTAAATTAACAAACAATTCATTAAGAAGAAAAAGTGTACAAGCTCTACAAGAGATAGAAGATAAAGGTAGAAGCAATATTACAGGTGCAAAATTATTTGACAGATTAATGCCTGACGACAACACCCCCTCCCTAAAAAACAAACCTGCACCCAAATCCACAAAAGAATATATTAATAGATTAAATGAAGGTGAAATTACTAATGTAGATAAACCACCTCTATTATCGAACAATGCAACTAAATTTAAACACCCTAGCACAGGTAAAGAAATTTCTTATGAAGGTTTAATTAAATACAACATTCAAGAAACTACAGAAAGATTAAACAAAGGTAAAATTACATTTGAACAAATGAAAACCGAGATGAGAGAGCTTGGTGCTGACCCTAAAAAATTAGAAGAAAGAGCAAACAACGCCGCTTACAGTGATGAGTTTGTTAAACTTTATGTAACAATGGGTTCACAAAAAGATGCAATTAAAACTAGGCACGACATAATGGGTGCTATCGGTTCAGATAGTGTGAATACTAAATACCACTACACGCCTGAAGAAAAGATGGAGTTAATACTTAAATTTCAAGAAGAAAGAAAAATAACTGAAAAACTATTAGATGTAGACAGTATTATGGGTACTAACATAGCAAGAGCTTTAAGTGCTAGAAACATCGATGCTGACGGAACAAGAGTTACTAAATTAATGGCTACTCCTGAAGACCCTAAAATGTTGGATTTATCAAAAGGCACTGCTGAACAACAATGGGAATTTATACAAGCTGTAGGAAAACTTGCAGATAGAGACCAAATTATTAGAGCATTGCAAAATTCAAGAGAAGTAGACAGATGGGATTTGGCAACAGAATTTGTAAACAATAACCTTTTATCTTCACCTGATACACACATACTTAACATTGTATCTGGTCTAGTACAAACACAATGGAAACCTGCAACTATGTTGTTAAGAGGTGCAAATATGTATTTTAAAGATGAAGACAGAGCTAAAGTTATTATGAGAGAAGCCTTCCAAACTTACATATATCAATATGCGTTTTTAGGTCATGCTTTAAAAAGAGCCGCTAAATCTTTTAGAGAAGGTAGAGCTATTCTTGATAGTAGACAAATGAAACACGATAGCACTATGAGACAAGGACAACTTCAAGATTTATTTGATGCTTGGGGAGATGCAGTGTCTAAAACTGTAGGTGCTGATGGTAGTACATTGGGTAAAATTATTACAGGCGGATTTAGAGGTACAGGAAGAGTTATTTCTGCACCTATGAGAGTTCTTTCAGCAGGAGATGAATTTCTTAAATCTATGATGTTTAAAGCTAGAATGACATCTTTAATTAACTCAAGAATATTAAAAGAAAACCCAGAGTTTAATGCTAGTGATAGACAATTTGGATTAACTGATATTACCTACGCAGATAAATATAAAAAAAGAGCTAAAGAAATTGAAGCTGAATATATTAATGAAAATGGTTCTGCTGTAGAAATTGCCAAAACAGTTGATGCACAATTAAATGCGCCTTTACACACTGCAAGAGAAGGTTCATATACTAATCCCGCAGGTCAAATAAATCCAAACACAGGAAAATTAGAAGACAAACTCACTGGTTCTATTTTAAGAATAGCTACTAAACACAAAGCATTAAGAGTTTTAGGTCTTCACTTTGTTAACACACCATCAAACTTATTAAGATGGTCAGCACAACATTTACCTTTTCTTGGTAGATTTCAATTTCAAATGGCACACATGTTAGCAGAAAAAGGTTTACCAAATGGAAAATTTAGAAGTGAAATTGGAAGAGGATTAAACCCTTTTAGAAAAAAAGAATATCTAAACCCAGAGGCGGCGGCAGAAGCTACTGCAAGAATACAAATGGGTTGGGCATTGTGGGGAACTGCTATTAGTTTTGCTATGTCTGGTAAAATTACAGGCGGCGGAGATAGAAGTTATAAAAAACAAAGAGACAAAGAACAAAACACAGGCGAACAACCATATTCATATAAAACTGATGATGGTAGATATATTTCTTTAAATAGATTAGACCCTATTATGATGCCATTCTTTATTGCGGCAGATTTAGTAGAGTTAATGAATAAACATTTAAAATATACTGATGATATAGACCCTGCTGTAGAACAAGCTACTACAGAATTAGTTATGGGTGTTGTAGCAACAATGACAAGAAATTTAACTTCTAAATTTTATACAAAAAACATTATTGAGTTAGCAAATTTCTTTAGTTCAGATGAAGCTATGCACTCAAGAAGATTAGATAGAATGGGGTCACAAGTGTTATCTCAATTTGCTTACAAAGCCTTTCCTTTGTCAGGAGGTTTAAGATATGTAGATAGAGTTAATGATGAATGGGAAAGAGAGCTATATACATTAAATGATAGGTTACAAACTCTAAATCCATTTGATAGTAAAACTGCTGTTATGCCTAGACGTAATATGTTTGGTCAAAAGATAGATAGAAAAAATGGTTGGTTATTTGGTTTAGGTGGCGAAAGTGGATTATGGTCTTCTCCATTTGCTATGACTAATTTTAAAAATACAGAGACAGCTAAATTTATTAGAGAAAGAGAATTTAAGTATAATCACCCACAAGCTACTATAAAAGTAAAAGGTGACAGTATGGGTATGAGATTAAAAGATATGAGAAATTCAAAAAATCAAACAGCATACGACAGAATGTTAGAAATAAAAGATGAAACAAGAGTTACTTCAGGCGGTGCAATTATTACTAGAGATGATTACACAGGTAAAAGTTATACTTTAGCAGAGTATGTAGAGAAAATGATTTTAGATAAAAATAGCCGTATTTACATGTACCCTGACGGAACTATAAATGGTAAAGACGAACAAGCTCAAGTTATTATTGGATTTATTCAAAGAATAGATAGACATGCTAAAAAGAAAATGATGAGAGAGTTCCCAGAATTTGAAGAAAGAAGAAAAGCCTTACTTCAAAACAAATATCGTTCAATGAAGAAACACAGAGAAACCCTAAAAACTCTAGCAAACAACTAAACTTACACTTTTAGTAAAACCCAATCAAAAATTAAGGAAAATCATACATGGCAAATAGTTTTGTACGTTATACAGGTAATAACAGTACAACATCTTATTCTATACCTTTTAGTTATAGAGCCACAAGTGACCTTACAGTTACCCTATCAGGGGTAGCAACTACAGCTTTTACCCTAAATAGTGCAGGGACTACCCTTACTTTTAACTCTGCACCTGCCCAAGATGCGGCTATTGAGATTAGAAGAAGAACGTCACAAACTACTAAATTAGTAGACTATGCTTCTGGGTCAGTTCTTACAGAGAGCGATTTAGATACAGATAGTGACCAAGCGTTCTTTATGTCACAAGAAGCTATTGATGATGCAGGTGATGTTATTAAGATTTCTAATACAAATTTTCAATGGGACACACAGAATAAAAGACTTACTAATGTTGCAGACCCAGTAAATAACAATGACGCTGTTAACAAACAATTTATATCTACAAACTTACCAAATATTACAACAGTATCAGGTATTAGTTCTGATGTTACTACAGTTGCAGGTATTAGTGCTAATGTTACTACAGTAGCAGGTAACAACACTAACGTAAGTACAGTAGCTACAAACATTGCTTCAGTAAATACAGTAGCAACAAACATTGCTGACGTTGTTACAGTTGCTAATGATTTAAATGAGGCTCTATCTGAAATTCAAACTGCCGCTTTAGATTTACAAGAAACAAATTCAGACATTGATACTGTATCTAATAATATAGCTAATGTTAATACAGTTGGTACTAACATAACTAACGTAAATACAGTAGCAGGTATATCTTCAAATGTAACAACAGTTGCAGGTAACAATACTAACGTAAGTACAGTAGCAGGAATTTCAGGAAACATTACAACAGTAGCAGGAATATCAAGTGATGTTTCAGCAGTAGAAAATATAGCATCAAATGTAACTACAGTTGCAGGTATAGCTAGTGACGTAACAACTGTAGCTAATAATAATCCTAATGTAACAACAGTTGCAGGTTATGTGGCAAATATTAATACAGTCGCAAGTGCTATATCTAATGTAAATACAGTAGCTACTGATATTTCAAATGTAAATTCTGTTGCTTCTAATATATCTAATATTAATTCTGTAAATAGTAATGCTTCTAATATTAATTCAGTTGTAAGCAATTCAACAAATATAAATTCAGTTGCGTCTAATATTACTGGTGTAAATAGTTTTGCAGAAAGATACAGAGTTGGCTCGTCAGACCCAACGTCTTCAAATGATGCAGGAGATTTATTCTTTTCAACATCTTCTAACACTTTAAGATTTTACAATGGAACTGCTTGGGCAGACATTGATACAGGAATACAAACAGAAACAGACCCAACAGCAATACCATTCAGTCTAGCACTTGGATAATAATTAAGGAGAAAATAAAAAATGGCAAATAACTTTAGTTCAACTAATGCTCGTATAGCAAATAATAGCTTAACGACAGTAGTTTCAACTACATCAAACAAACAAATCGTTATCGGTTGTCTTGTAGCTAACACAGGCGGTACATCTATTTTAGTAGATGTAATGATTAATGATGGCAGTAACGATAGATTTCTTATCAAAGAAGCACCTATAACTACTGGGAGTTCACTTGAAGTGATTTCAGGTAAAGTAGTAATTCCTTCAGGTGGTTCATTAAAAATTAAATCAGACAATTCATCAGGTAATGTTGATGCTTTTGTTTCACTATTAACAGATGTTGCGTAGATGTATTTAGGAAATCAACCTGCTGTTAACTTTACAAGTTTTGCTAAACAAGACTTCAGTACTAGTTCGACTACAACTTATACACTTGACCATGCTGTCGCTAATGCAAATGAGTTAGCATTATTTATTAATAATGTTAGACAAGAGCCTACAACTGCATATTCAGCAAATTCAAATACATTAACACTAACAGAAGCTACATCGTCATCTGATGACATGTATGCAATTTTTCTAGGAAAGGCAATTCAAACTGTAAATCCACCAAACAACTCTGTTAATGAAGCACAATTAAATTATCCATTAACAACATTTAGTTCTACAGGAATTGATGATAATGCTAGTTCAAATGCAATTACAATAGATAATTCACAGAGAGTTGGTATTGGAACAACATCTCCAAGTTATCCTTTAGAAGTTAATGGAACTGTAAGAGCAGTTGGAACAAATAATTTACCTGCTTTGGTAGTTGATGGAAACTCAACAGATGAAGGAGATATTGCAGTTTTAGATAATCAAGTTTTAACATTTGGTCATCATACTTTAGATGGAAATAGTGGTGGCTTTACTGAACGTATGCGTATTAAAAGTGATGGTGATGTATTAATTGGAACAACATCTTTTTCAAGTGGAAGTAGAGGAAAGCAATTTGAAATTAATAATAATGCAGTAGCTTTAAGGTCTGGTTGTTCTGTAACCACAACTGCATATCATAATGAATTTCATAATCCAAATGGTGCTGTTGGAAGTATCAGAACATTTGGCTCAAGTACGTCATTCAACACATCTTCAGACTACAGATTAAAAGAAAATGTAAATTATGACTTCAATGCAACAACAAGACTTAAACAATTAAAACCTGCAAGATTTAATTTTATTGCAGATGCAGATACAACAGTTGATGGTTTCTTAGCACATGAAGTTCAATCAGTAGTACCAGAAGCAATTTCTGGTGAGAAAGATGCAGTTAAAGAAGATGGTACGCCAGAATATCAAGGTATCGACCAAGCTAAATTAGTTCCTTTATTGGTTAAAACAATTCAAGAATTAGAAGCAAGAATAACAGAGTTGGAGAATAAATAATGGCAATATCAAAAATACCT
>Ga0181380_1001317_pt1 | contig 10940 bp, 9 predicted proteins | sample 3SPOviralmetaG_FD_130116 | JGI IMG/M metagenome (GOLD analysis project Ga0181380, IMG submission 130116) | Marine viral communities from the oligotrophic San Pedro Time Series (SPOT) site, San Pedro Channel, CA, USA - 3 SPOT_SRF_2009-08-19 | ecosystem: Environmental > Aquatic > Marine > Strait... | reverse complement strand
TCACTTACATGATTTTCAAAAAATTGTTCTTTTAAAGGTTCACTCCACAATCTAAACTCCATCATTGAACCTGAAAGTTGAGCTCCAAAATCATCTGATGGTTTACCACCTATGTATAAAATTCCACTACCTGTCCAAGAAGCATTATACGAAGATGATGTGGAACCAGTTATATGTAAAACAGTATTAGAATCTTGTACAATTTTATCTATACCATTTGAATATTTTTTTACAAATAACTGATAATTAAAAGAATCACCTATTGTATCTGTGTTTGATGGTGCTTTTCTTAAAGACACATCATCCCAATATATAGTTGATTCTGCTTTCATATTTTCAAAACGTATACCTAGTTTAGATGTATTTGGAAATCTAATTGTTTTAGTAACTGTAACATTTTTCCATTCATCCTCAACTAAACCAACAGCTTCTGATGATTTTATTCCTCCAAATGTATTTATAGAAGTTTGACTAGAGTTAACATCTTCATTCCAATTTACTACGTTTTCACCTGAGTCTAATTCAAATATTCTCAATCTTCCAATTGAATCCACGTTACTACCAGATACTTTTGCAAACGCACTAAATATATACGTTTCACTTTGATTAACAGAAGTAACTGATGCAGGTTGTGAACCAGAACTAAATCCTAATGTGTATGAAGTATTATTATCATCAAAATTGGAATTATTTGTATGTCTTAGAGCTTTTGTACCTGTTCTAGAAACACCAGAACCACTAACTATTTCTATATCACCATAAACTGCAGTTGTTGAAGAGCCAGTAATAAAAGGTGGATTGAATAACGAACTAGTTTCAAATGATGGATGTAAAAATAATTCTGTTTCTACTTTTTCTTTTTTTAACATTACAGAATAGTAATCACCATCATATACTGGTAATAATGAAGAACTTACCTCTGCTGTACCACCTGAACCAGATAATGTAAAAGATACTGAACCTAAATTATCTGATGAACCATTATCTTTTAATCCTATAGCCCACTCTGTACCTTTCTGTACTAAAGTTTGATTAGAACCACTTGCTGCTCTAAATCTAAATTCTATTGTTTCTGGTTTTCTACTTGTGTCTGAATCATCGCTCCAACTTGCTGATACATGTTGTGCTCCTCTAAATCCTAAAGCTTTAGTAAAACGTCTTTTTGTTTCAAATGGTGCACGTTTAACATCTACATCTAAACCACCATATTCTCTAATTTTTAAAATAGTTGACGGAACACCATAACAATTTAATATAGCTTTTAGTGAACCAACAGTACCCTTTGATTTTAATATAAAAGGCATACTAGCTATCAATCTTTTTGTTATCTCCTTAGATACGTCTGCTTCTGTTGGTGAATCAAGTGAACCAGATGTGTAAAGTGAATATGAAGTTCCACTTAATTTTCTACCAAAACCATATCTACTTAAATCTAATAAATCTTTACCATCTTGTGCATTCCAACCTAAAGATTTTGCAAGACTAAAAACCAAATCTTTAGAAAACCCATCCTCTAAATTAACTCTTCTATCTGTTAAATCAGATAATGATTTTATGTATGACCAAAGTTCATCAAATTGTTGACCAACCATGTCCATAAAATCTAAAAATTGTATGTTACTAATATCAGTTCTTACGTGGTCAGGTAATAAATTTACTAAACGATTTTCATTTTCAGTATCATAAAATGAAGCACTGTATATTTGACCAGTCTTACTAGTTATAGAACCGTACCAATCTGTGAAATCAGAATTAGATGAACTTACTGGCTCATATGGATTTTCATATGTACCACTTCCTGTTTTTGGCCATGATGCATTTGGAAACTCGCCAATTGAACTTGTAACGTAACTTGACTGTTCGTAATACAAATATTTTTCATATCCGTCAAAATTAGTTTTTATATTTCTTATATTATCATGATGTGTTTTTAAATCTATCTGACCATTAGTTACACCAACAAAAGAAGCACTTAAAACTTTTTGTTCTTCAATTTGTTGAACTTTATATTTAAAATTTTCTAATCGTCTTTGTGCAGAAGAGAAGTTTACAAAGTTTTCGTAATTAGAATAATCTATACTTAATTCTACAGATTTATCTTGTAAGAACTTATCTACAATTTCGTTTTTTAATTTAGCATCATCTGTAACTAAATCATTATAATTTTTAAGTTCAGTTTGTCTTTTTGTTATCGGCGACTCTTGTGGTAGATTATCCTTTGGTATTAATACTTGAAAGTCTTCATCTTCTTGTGCATACCCAACCAACTCAACTGTTTCTGTTAGTGGTGGTAACACCTCTCTTACAACATAGACTAAATCTTTTTCTGTTACATCATCGGGTATAGGTTCGTATGTTTTATATACAATAGAGTATGGTAACGTTGGAACTGCGTTATTATCATATTTAACATTAGTTGTTAAAACTTTTTTCTCATCACCAAAATGTAGATATGTATTTAAATCTTTTCTATCACCGTACTTATTATTTATAACCCAATTACTATATTCTTCATTTGGTAACTTTGAACCTTCTGTTATTGGTTGTATTCTTTGTACAATACTTTGGTAACTAGAATCTATACCAATTGTATCACCATCAACAGATGTTATCTTAGCAACAAATGGTTCATACACAGGAGTAAACACTACGTCTGTATCACCTGTGGGTGCAGGTACAGAGGTAAATGCAATTTCTGGTTGAGGTTGAGATCCTAAAAACTGATATTCGATACCCCCATCTCTTTCTACCTCTCTATATTTATCTATTACTGCTCTTATTTCAAACGATTGTACTTGACTATTAGTAACATAATCTGACATCGTAAAAGATTTACTAGGACTACCACCTTCTGAATGAATTACTTGACCGTCTTGTAGTATTTCCCATTTTAGATTATCTTGTTCATTAAAAGTTATATCAGTTATATCTAATTCTATTTCGAATGGTTCATCTTGTAATACAAGTCTAGGTGGTGAGAAAGTTACATCGTCATACCAACCACTACTTAAAATGTAACTGCTTATATTTTGTGCTTTAGATTGATTTAATAAACCACCAGGCCCTCCGACTTCGGGCTCAGTCTCAACAGCCTCCAACGGTGGTAAGAGTTTGAGTATATCTGGTAGTTCTACGTAAGGTTTTCTTGCCATTAGTGAGTCTCTATTATTGTTGGTAGATGAATTGTAGATTCATCATTTGCAGTGTTATCTCTTATTGTTAATTTTATACCGATGTGACAATCTTTACTAAAAAATTCTAATCTAAGTCTTGCACCACTTCTTGTATTACCGTTACCAGTTTCACCATTTATAGTTTGGGTTGCTATAAATGGACTTTGTGAACTACGAGTGGCGTACTCATCACTTGGTGTTATAATTCTGAAGTCTCCACCTTCGTCTTCACCGTCTGGTCGTGGTTGTATTCTTTTGAAACCACCATTCTTGTCTTTATCAAATCCTGTCACTTCCCATGTATACAATGTTGCAGTATCTGCTCTTAAAAAGGAATTACTTACAATATCTATTACAGGATTAGGATCATTTCTTTTCAAATATACACAATTAAATTTACTATCTGAAAGGTTTCTGACATCATCTAAAGTTCTACCACTTCCTTCAAAATCAACACCATCATCCCATTGTTGAAAAGTCTGTGATTCTTGTCCGAGTGTAAGGTCTTTAAATCTCGTAAAAGCTGGTGAAAAATTTACATCACCAAATTTATTTGAACTATTCTTTTTAAATTCTTTAACTCCTGCATTTTCATCTAAAAAGAAACTAGCTTGAAATATATCACCACCAACCACCTCTGTTGTTCCTAAACCTACCTCATCTGCAGTAGGAATTACTGGTGGGAAAATCCTATCTACTAAAAAAAAGTTTGGTATGGATATAGTTCCACCTACCATCGACTGTTCAAATTGACCTGAATCTTCAAATCCAGCTGGTGATATAAATCTAATTTGTGTTGAGTTTAATTTTTCTTCTGCAGTACCTACAAATTCTATATTACTAAACGATGAAGCATCTGCAGTAACTTTTTTGTTTCTAGCAGCTAGTCTGTAAAAATCTCTAATATATTTTTCATCTCGTATGTTTTGTGTTACCAATCTAATCTCATTTCTTGATGGTGATATTTGATGTGTTATATATTTGTCTTCTTTTATAAATAAAGTTTTATCTATTTGATTAACGTCAACGTCACCATTAAATATATTACCACTTTGGTCTGTAACCACAGTTTGATATGAACCAGCAAGTTTTCTTAAAAAATTATATGTAACTTTAAATCTACCTCTATCATATCCCAACTTTCTAAGAATAGTACCAGTTTTTAACTTAACACCACCCTTTTCAGAATCATAATAGTAATCTTCTGAATCAGCAACTGATGTTTCTAGTAAGTTATCATTGGTATCATATATCATAACCTCAACATAGTCTTCTGAATCATTACCAAAGTATCCACCAAAGTATGAATTTTCAACCGAGTTATAATTAAATGGTTCATTACCAATTAATATCTCTCTATCTTTTTCGTTTAATCTACTTGACATTAGTCTACTGGCTCCCCTTCTGGTATACTATCTATAATCTCTTGAGTTCTAGTCTTCACCTTTCTCCACTCAGAACCAATTGCGTAAAAACTTTGTAAATCAGGAAATGGTCTTTTTTGATTTCCATCTAATAACCACTTTCTAACATCGTCTACATTATCTGATGTTATAGTGTCACCATTTTCTAATCCATCTGGTAACGGGTCTAAAATATCTATCTGTATTAACTCTGAAAATAATCTGTCTACTAGTTTGTCTGAGTTTTGGTCTTTTCTTGTTTGAGTTAATCCTCTTGCTTGAACAGAACAAGATTCTTTTTCAATCAAGTCTTTAAAATCATCATATCCAAGTTCTTGTATATTTGTTCTATTTAATTCTGTTTCTAATGTGGAATATTCAGGATTACTATTCAGTACAGCATCTTCTATCCCTAAACGTGTAGTAATATCTTCAAAAGAATATAAGACACCTTCTTCGTTTCTAAATAAAGTTTTAGCACGAGATATCAACTCAGTTAAATAGTTACTTCTGAGTTTGTCTATAAAATTATTATAGAACCCAACATTACTTAACTCTTCTTTTGTGTAAGGCATTACTGACTAACCTTGAACGTGAATCCTTCGCTAAAATATTGGTCAAGTTCATCAACACCACTACCACTTCGGACTCTAAATTCTAAACGATAGTATCTTTCAGGTTGATAACCATTTAAATCCAACATAAAATAATTACCAGTAGAGTCACAACTTAATTTTGAACCACTACCATAAGGAACAATTACTTCTTCAGTCTCTGCATCTAATATAGAATAAAAAGATGAACCACTAGGTAAATATTTTACTGAAAGATTAGCTGGTGTTGTAGAATATGAAGCTTCAGGAAATCTTTCTCTACCAACTAATCTAAATTTTACTCTAGAACTTTCTTTATACTCTGCCCGTAGTCCTTTCATATAAATCGTCATATCTTCTAAGTTTGTCATTGTTAATGGTGAAAGAGAACCACTATTCCAACTAGAATCATCCCAAACTGTTTCCAATGTTGGTGGATATTTAGTATGAGTATCTGATGAGAAGAACGATAAATCACCAAAAAGTTTTGTATTTCCCTCTTCTACATTAGAATCTAAATTTCCAATACTACCACTTCTTTTTACCATAAATCCATCATTAGAAATAGAACCTGATATCCATTGGTTGACAATATCTGTTACGTTCATTCTTATATCAACAGTCTTATGGTTGATAGAATGAGATGCTTCATAACCACTTCCACTATACCACGTTCCACCACTAGCACTAATTGAACTATCCCAAATAGTACCAGATGTTAAACCATCTCTAAAATTCCAACTACAACCTTCTTCTGTGATTGGATTGTCATAACTGTGACCTTGTCCCATTGTCCATGATTGACTGACAGGATAAGCATAAATGCTTTGTGATATATCTAGGTTACTAGATTTTGCATCAAATAAATTTAAATAATATGATGGATTGGTTATTGTACCATCTACTATAGAAGATGATATTTCTGCTAAATCAAATTTAATAAGTATTCTAGAGACGTTTATTGCATCACCAGCATCACTAACTGTTTTTTGTATTTCTAATACTTCGTCTAACCCAGCATTTAAACTACCACTTTTTTGGTAAATAGTTGTATCTTTTTCTGCAAATGTAAAATAATGCATTATTACTCCCTAACTCCTAAATTATCACCCAATACTTTTCCTTTAATATCTGAGTTAGGAAACTTAACTTCAAATATACTAGGATCTAGTGCTGGGTACAAAATACCACCACGTAACGATGTGTTTATATCAAAGAAATTACCAGAGTAACCTTGAGCAATTTGATACTTGTTTTCGATTACAATTGGTAAATTATTTGGATTGTTTTCTGTTGGATTAACAACCGTCGCAACACCATCTACTAAAGATAATTCATATACTAAATCTGCAAGAACTATCGGTTGACCTATCTGCCATCTATCAATATTAAAGAAATCTTGTACAGCACTAACACATCTTAATAAAATTTCATTTTTATTAAAACCAACCTTTGTTAGTATTGAAAAGTTAACTGCTATGTTAATAATGTAAGCATCTTTTATATTTATAGCATCTGTTACTAATCTATATTGTGATAAATATGTTTTTAAATTTTGTTTAGTTGTCTGTGTTAATCTAGATAATTTTTTATTAGAATCAAATCCAAGAGTGTACATATTCATTGCTAATGGATTTGGAATATTATTAACTTGTAAATCTTTTAAACTAGTACCAACATCTGCAGAAGTTATTTGTCTTTCTAATGCTTCTGCCATACCGACCTTACTTAATTGTTCATCTTGTGACATATGAATTTTTGCAACAGTTCCAAATTTTGCTGGTAAAGAATATGCTCTCACAATATAGTCATCTTTAGTAACTACTCTTGATTGTGCTTGAAAATATGCTAATGCATTTTCTCTTGTCTCCCTAACAGTTTCACCAGAAGAACCACCAGTTGCTGGTCTTGGATTTGTAAATGAAACTGAGTCTTTTGATTCTTGTACTAATGTTGAAGAAAGACCATTTTCATTTATGGTAAAAGATATTGGCCCTTTCTGATTAATATCACCTACGTTTACATTGTCATCTATACCACCACCATATGAATATTCTATCGTAAGAGTTGTGTTTGCTGGTGCCATACCAAATGTACTTGTTTTTAAAAAGTTAGAAGGATCGAAAGCAGTTGTTAAATAAGACGGACTACCTGGTAAATTAGAACCTACGTTTGTTGGATTAGGAATAATCTCTTCATCAGGATTATCTGAAATACCAGCTCCAAATCTTAAAACAGTTTCGTCATTTTCATTTATATAAGTTGTAAATCTTCTTGATACTCTTTTTAATTTTAATATGTAACCCGCTTTTTCTCTATCTCCAATAGATGAAGGATCGTTTGCAGAGTTATTTTCCATTTCTTCAAATATAGTATCTCTTGCCAAGGAATCAACTTCATACCATTTGTTACCATCACTATCAGTACATGATATGATTTCTATTATATCTGAATTAGCTAATCTAATTTGTGGATATTTTTCTGCAGAACCAAAATCAAAAAACTCTGTGGATATCTCACCACTTCTTGCTTTTATTTTTTTCTTTAATAAAAATTTTGTAGGTTCACCACTATCTGTTTCAAATATAGTAACATCTCTTTTATCATAAGAACTAGAAAATTTAAAGTTTACATCTTCTAAGATTCTAAACGTTGTCCCATTAGAACTTGCATTAACTTGAGTTCCCTCGTTAGCTGTTAGAGCATATCTATAATCTGGTTTACCATTGAGAGCTGGAACAGTTTGAAATACATCTAGAACAACATCAGCAGCTGAAGTTGTTTTTGGTTTGTAACCAAATGATTGTGCTATGTTATATACATTTCGTTTTTCTTCAGCATAAGCTAAAAGAGTTTCTCTAAATTGTGAATCAATATAATAAGATAAAACATCTCCTACATAAGAAGCCATTTCAATAAACATCATACCAGGTGATGCTTCGTTAAAGTCATTATATGTATTTGGAAAGTATTGTTTAGCAAACTCTATAAGATTTGTTTTAAAGTCACTAAAGTCTTTATTCAAATAGTTTATAGATTTTACCGAATCTTTTTTTATACTTGTACGTGCCATTAATATCCTCCAGGTCTACCATCAGAACTATCTCCACCAACCTCAGTTCCATCAGATGCGTTTAATGTTAGCGATTGATTTACCAACGGATCTAAAGTGGTTGAAAATTTTATACTAACAAATATTTTTTCTGGTTGGTTTTCCTCAGTTAAAGTTTCAACATCAATTATATTGATATATGGTAAAAATGTGTTTGTTGCGTCTACGATTGCATCTTCAATTTTTGATGGTAAGTTTTCATCATGTTGTTCAAAACATACTTCTCTTAACCTACAACCAAATTCAGTATTACCCACTCTTTCACCAGGATAAGTTAATAACAGATTTCTAAGATTGTGCCTAGACTGTTGTAAAGAATTTTTAGTCATAGTAAAGTTGTTATTATTATCTGCTCTTAAAGGAAAAGATAATCCAACATATGTTCTAGGATCTAAATCTACTTCTCTGGCACTTCTTGGCATTATCCCAATCCTCCTTGTTTCTTCTTATCTAATGCTTTCATTAAAGCACTATAGTCTTTTGTTAAAGCATTCGTTACGTGTTCTGGAACTTGGTCAACAGACTTTCCCGCTTTCTTAATTGTATCTACTGCTACCATATCTCTTTGTACCTCTTCTGGTTGACCATAACCTAATAGTTCAGTCATTCTTGAAGAATCAAATGCTCCACCACCCATTGTTGGATATTCACTTGATTGTTTTCTACTAAGACCAACTGTTTCGTTCAGAACATCATTTAAAGATTTATTGTTAGTGTACTTTACTTCTTTAGGTTCTGATACTTGTGATATAACATCAGTTAATTGTTGTTGGTTTGAAGTTTTCTGTTCGTTTATAAATATCTCGTTAATCTCTTTTTTTATTTCTCTACGAACAACTTCTTGAATTATTTTTACTAACTGTTTTTTAGTCATGACAACTCCTATATCGTTTTTACTATTTTACTTTTAAATTTATTTGATTCTGTTAACAGCTTGGTTTGTAGTTTTACTATTTGACCTGCAAAAACTGGTATTGCTGCACCACCACCAGTTACAATTACTCCACCTGGAGTGATAGCTGTCATTGCTTGATTAAAAGCTGAATTTATATCAGTTAACATATCATTTAAAAAATCTACCAAATCATCTCCTTTAATAACAGATTGTTCAGCATCTCTACTACCCAATTTAGTTTCATTTTCATTCACACTTAAATTAGGTGCATTAATTTTTACTTCTTGTCTTCCTTTAATAAATATACCATCGGACTGAATTAACACTTTTTTTCCTTCGATTGTATTACCATCGAATTTATCTCTCATACCTCGTGATAATAAATATATCGAAGAATCATCACCATCAATTTTTTCTTTTCTAAAGTCTCCATCTGATTCATCAACGTGTGTGGATATTTTTATTTTTGGTGTATTGTCGTGTCCATCAAAATGCAATGTTTGACCAAATCTACCATCAAATATAATACATCCTTCTCCTATCTCAATCGGTTTTACTTTTTTTCTTTCAAACGTTTTTCCATACTTTGTGTTTTCTGTATAAGTACCTGATGCACCAGGTATTGAATTTTCGTTAGAAGAACCTTTTCTATTGATAATAGTAGAATAGTATTGTTGACCATTAAATTCTGTTACCACAACGTGTTCACCAATAACGGGTATTGTGGTCATGTTTCCAAATAAAGGTTTTACGTTTTCTAAAAAATTACCACTATTCAAAAAAGTACCAGATATAGAACCACGATTGTTCACCTCGTTTAACGTAACACTCTGTACTTCCATAGCTTCTGATTCGTGGTAATCATATTGAGAAGCAGTAATTAGTCTTTTTATATAAGAACTAATTTCTGATGGTGTTGCTAAACGACTTAAAGGTATGGAGGTTGTTTGGTCAATATTCCTTTTTTCTCTATATGCCATTAATTTATCCTATCAGCATTTTCTATTTTACTATGTATTTTATCTGACTCTGTTTGTATATCTTTTATAGTGTCTTCCATACCAGATAGTAATTGAGTCTTTTCTTCTTCTGATAATCCAAATTCATCTTCTGCACCAGCCTTACCTTCAGCAGAAATAAGTCTTTGAACGATACCCGCCATCTTGACTAATTGGTCATCGTTTCTAACATTGATTTCAAGATATTCTTTTATCATTGGAACTATCTGAACAGCAGTATCTCCATCCTTAATAAACTGAACAAGTTCTTTTGTTAGTACATCAAGCTGTTTTCTGTTAAATTGTGTGTTGTCGTAAATGTCTTTGAATAGTGATGATAGTGATTTACCATCAAATATTTCATAATCTATACTCATAGTTGAACCTATATGTTTTTATATAATAATAAATATATCGTTATCAAAAAAAGACAATATATAAATATATACTGAAAAATATTATTTAATCAATTTATAGTTATATATAAGGGTTTTTTAAACCCTTTTTTTCTAACTAACGGGAGATAACCATGCAGGAAATAATAACAATGGTAAAGGGATATATAGATGATATTGTTCATTTATTAGTTTCTTTCGTAGCTGTAGGTGCCGTTTCTGAAGTAATCTTTGGAACTGGTATCTTTGGTGTCAATGTTATTGGTAACCTCACATCCATCATTAATAAGTTCGGCGAGTCGGGTTTCGCTGGGCTTGTCGCCTTATTGGTGTTGGTGGGTTTATTTCGTAAGTAGGTACGGAATAGCTTA
>Ga0181380_1001316_pt1 | contig 10946 bp, 11 predicted proteins | sample 3SPOviralmetaG_FD_130116 | JGI IMG/M metagenome (GOLD analysis project Ga0181380, IMG submission 130116) | Marine viral communities from the oligotrophic San Pedro Time Series (SPOT) site, San Pedro Channel, CA, USA - 3 SPOT_SRF_2009-08-19 | ecosystem: Environmental > Aquatic > Marine > Strait... | reverse complement strand
TCTTCAAAAGTTGTGGTTTTTACATTTAAATAATGACTCGCCATGGCATCCAAATTATGGCGGGTTGCCGTTGGATCATAGACATAAGACATCAACATGGTGTCGTTTTCAATGGCATTCAATTGAATGTCGTAATTTGCTAAAACATTGCGATCGAATTTTAAGTGTTGGCCAATCAAAGGGGTCTTTTCAATAATTGGTTTGAGTTTTTTTAAAACTTCTTCTCGATTGAGTTGTTTGGGCGCACCTTCGTAATCGTGACCAACTGGAATGTAGTATGCATTGTCTTCATCCGTTGCTACCGACAAACCTACCAAGTTGGCTTGGGTGAAATCCAAGGAGTCTGTTTCGGTATCGAAAGCCAAAACTTTGGCTTTTTTCAATTCCTTTATCAGCTCGTCCAATTCTTTATTGGTCAGTATGGCGCGATAATTATCTTTTGAAACCGAACCATTAGAAATTGCTGCTGGAGTTTTTTTAGTTTCTGCAGTTTTTAAAAGAGTCTTAAATTCCATATCAGTAAACAGCTTATGCAATTTGGCTTGATCGGTTTCCCCAACTGCTAAGTCTTCAATCCCAAAATCCAACGTGACATCTTTTTTAATGGTAGTTAATTGTTGCGAGAGTTTGAGTTGCTCAATGCCTTCGCGCAGATATTCGCCAACCTTACCGGTAATTTCTTCAGCTTTTTCAATGATGGTTTCAACCGTTTCATATTTGCTTAACCAGTTGACGGCAGTTTTGGGACCGACTTTATTTACCCCTGGAATGTTATCCGAAGTATCCCCGACTAGTGCCAAATAATCGATGATTTGTTCTGGAGTTACGCCAAACTTTTTCTCGACCCCTTTTTGGTCTAGAACTTCATTGGTCATGGTATTCACCAACTTGATATTTTTGGTTACGAGTTGTGCTAGATCTTTATCGCCAGTGGAAATCACAGTCGAAATGCCCTTTTCTTCTGCTTGCTTGGCAAGCGTGCCAATCACATCATCGGCCTCAACGTTATCGACTACAAAAATCTTGATACCCAAAGCTTCAACAATTTCGTAAATGGGTTGAATTTGCGGACGTAAATCATCTGGCATCGGAGGTCGATTAGCTTTGTATTCTTTATACATGTCGTGGCGAAAAGTATCGCCTTTGGCATCGAAGATCATCCCAATGGGTGAGTTTGGATGGTCTTCTAAAATTCTCATCACCATGGTGGTTACTCCTCTTACCGCCCCAGTTGGCTGACCAGAGGAAGTCGTTAAGGGCGGCAAAGCATGGTAAGCACGATATACATATGAAGACCCATCGATGAGAATGACGGAGTCGGTGTCTGCGGTGCTTTCTGGTTTTGCCATAAAATTTTTTACTTAAATTTCGTTATACTTATACCATGAATTTGCTGCAAGAAACGCGTGTTGTTTTAACTTTAATTTTGCTTGCTTGCATCGGTTTAATTGCCACTGCATTTTACATGGAATACCAACTTGGGCTCGAACCCTGCCCCATGTGTATCGTGCAAAGAATCGCAATTGCCTTAGCAGGTTTAGTTGCATTGATTGGCATCTTGCATAACAAAATAGAGAAATTTTATCTGGGACTGACCGCTTTTTTCAGCGCTGCAGGCGGTGCTTCTGCCATAAGACATTTGTATCTGCAATCTTTACCACCAGATCGTGTCCCGTCTTGTGGACCTGACTTAAATTATCTTCTGGACAATAATTTTGTATCCGATGCATTGATTCAATTGTTCATTGGTGATGGCAATTGTGCTGAGGTGATGTGGAGTCTTTTTGGCATATCTATACCTGGTTGGGTTTTGATTTGTTGTTCATTCATCTTTTTGCTGTCACTACGTCAACTTAAACTTGGCAGTGTCTATTCTTAGTTGATTTTTTTTTAATTGAAATCTAAATTTGATCCATGGATATTCAAAAATTTCAAAAAGAACAAAAAGAATTTGCAGAATCAAACCAAAGGCACAACCAATGGCAGTCAGTGGCGATGGCTGCTACGATCTATCAATTAAAGAATGTCTCTAAAGGTATAGAAAATCTTACTGAAAAGGTCGATCTGGGTAATCAGCTTATCCAGCAAACGAATGGCATACTTACAAAAATTGAAGCGGCGCAAGATGAAATCAAAGAGCTATCCAAACAAAATCTCGATGAAGCAAAAATTCAAAACCAATTGAGCGTAATTCAAATAACCCTCGATCAAGAAAGAGACAATAGAGATCAGCTTGCAAAGCAAAGAGATGAAAATTATAAAAATTATTTGAAAGCTCAAAAGAATTTAGCTTTTGAACTTTCTGAATCTATCGACGATATCCAAAACAGTAAGGCAACTAATTTGGAGAAATATTATTTTTTCAAAGCCTCGGAAGAGATGTTGAATGACGTCGATATAGATGATTTTGAAATTGAAGATAAAAGTTTTGTTAGAGACGCATACAAAAAAGCAAAAAATGCTGAGGAAAATTGCAAATCAGATTTTTCTTTGCAAGATAAAGAGGACTGGCAAAAAATTAAAGACATCGAAAAAAAAGACGAAGACAAAAAATTAGTTCAAATAAAAAGCAAGCTTGAAAAGCTTTTATCGGTTAAAGAAAAGATCGATAGGTTGCAATCAAAAGCACAGTCCATCTCTATTGAGAATTTATCTAAGATAAAGGAAGAAATTAAGCAACTTAAAAAAAATATAAAAATTTCTTAAAAATGAAATACTCTAGGATATTCTTCATCACTGTCTTAATCTCGGGTGTGCTGGGGATTCCTACATATCTTTCAACATCTGATCCACAACTAAGCTCTATAGAAAATTTTATAGTAGGATTCATTATTGGAGTTATTCTGTACAGTATTCCTGTAGGTATTGTGATTTATGTCCTCAATCGCCGGTCCTTAAAAAAGAAAACCGAACTTAAACTCGCAAAAGCTGCTGAAGACAAGGAACTAGCTGATGCTGAAGAAAAAAAGGTAGCAGACGAAAAAAGAAAAAAAGCGGAGAAAGAAATAATTACATTGAAGGAGGATGTTGAAAAAGATGTCCAAAAATATTCCAGTGAGCTTGAAGCCAAAGCAGAAACTCTTGAAAAAGAAGCTCTAAGTCTTATTGAAGTTGTCCAATCAGAAGTTCAAACTCTAGATGATTTAGAATCTCGTCATAAACAAATAGGTAAGATTGTTAAAAGTAGAAAGAAAGATGATGGAAATTCTGAAGATATAAAGGAAATAAAAAACCTTTTAAAAAAAATAAATCAATGAGTTCTTTAAGTAAATTTTACCAAGTGCTTTTCTAATGGATTTGTCATTTCTGACTTTAATTTTTTCCATTTGCACCCTAGGAGTTGTTTTTTATATTTTTTTAAAACTTCGAGATCAAAAAACCATAGAATCCGGAAAATCGGAAAACTTGGAAAATAAAATCGATTCCGTCTCCAAAGATCTCAATGAAATTGAAAATCAATTGGCCTCAGTGACGACCCCAATAAATGAATTAAATAGATTTTTAGGTGGAAATGTCACAACCGGTAGATTGGGAGAGTGGAATTTAGAATCGATTGTCAAAGAAATCCTTCCAGATGGTAGCTACAATTTTCAAGCTCCGATCAATAAAGAAACACAAGACCGCGTAGATTGTGCGGTCAGAACTGCCGACGGCCTAACGATCCCCATTGATTCGAAATTTTATGCCGGTCAGTACAAGCAATATCAAGAAGCCAGTCGTGACAATGAGCGTGGAAATGTATTAAGAGATTTGAGGGCTGCCATTTTGAGAGATGCTGATGATATCGCATCGAAATATATCAGACAAAACACAACCTCCAATTATGCGGTGCTATATATTGCTTCTGAAAAACTTATTGACCTAGTAGATGATATTGAAAACCTAAGACAAGATTGTTTAGCAGAAAAAAAAGTCCTGATTCAAGGACCGAATACTTTAGCTGCTTTTCTCGACACCATCAGAATCGGTCACCACTATCTGCAACTTAATGAAACGGCAGAAAAAGTTGCTGAAGTAGTAAGAAGAATAAAAACACAGTTCGATAGCTTTGATAAAAGTACTGAAGCAGTCACCAAAAGACTGGAGGCATCCATTAAAGAAGTTTCCTCCCTGCAAACCAGAATCAATGTTTTAGGTAGAGAGCTCAATAAGGGAGCTGAAATTCTTGAAGAGGAAGAATAGATTATAAAATTCTTACTCGGCCATTTTTATAAACCTTGTAGGCGGTAAATTCAGTATTTGGGTAACTTTTTTGAAGTTGTAAAAACGCTTTAAGATTTTCTAATGAATCGTCAAATAATCTGATTCTGGCATATTTATTCGTATCTAAATATTTTTTAAAAATGACTACCTTATTTTCACTTGCTGACTTATTACCCAAATTTCCTGCCCGCTCAACATAAACTCGACCAATGTCAATTCCTTGATTTAAAAAAGCCTCTTTGAAGACCTTTTTATCATCCATATCTTGCCTCGCCGTTACGATGATAACTTTAGAGCCTTTTCTAGTTGCAAAATGGATGATTCTTTTTGCTCGGTTAATAATTTTTGCAATTGGCGTTGAAGTCTCTTTAAAAATTTTTGCCGACTTAAACTGACCATAATCAAAAGATTCACCCTGCTTCAATTTATAATTGTTATAAGACTGATTATCTAAAATCTTGACTACTTTTTTTTCTTGGACGACCTTAATTTTTGCATTTGTGTGAAATAAGGTTTCATCAATGTCAAAAATAGTGAGGCCTTTATTCATTTATGGGCTCTTGATATCAACTATTAAAACTTTATAGAACATTAGTTTTTGCCTTAGCCTAGATACTTCTAAAAAAGTAAATCTATTATACTAATCAGTAAATATATCTATTATATTTACAGATAAGTAAGATATATTTTATGAAAGGAACAGTTCTAAATCACTATACAGATTTTTCAGTTATCAGAAATGAACAGTTTTTAGAAAAAGAAAAGTTAGTTATTTGGTTAGATGACTTGATAAGAAAAAAAGAACTAGAGTCATCTGCAAGTGAGAAATTAAAAAAGAAAAAAAAGTCGCAGGCTAATGACAAACTTACAAAGAATCAGGTAGAAGGTTATAAGTTTGAAAAAGAAATGTGGCAATGGCTTTTAAAACTGAAGCCGCAAATCATAAATCATCCGGGGTATGATCTTAAACTAGACTTATCGTCTTTCAAGATAGCAGAAGAAATTTATAAACCTTTTCAAAACAAAAAACAGACAGATGTTCTAGCTACTTTCAATGATCATATATTTGTAGTTGAGTGTAAAGCAACTCTAGAGAACGCAAATTTTTCTAGATTAAATAAGGAAATAAGGCTTATGAAAGACCTTATAGATTACAAAAATAAAAGAATAACTAAACTTTTTGGATTAAGAGCAATTCCTGTTCACATACTTGCTCTCAAAGGATTTAAAATCAGCGATGAAGAAAAAGCCTTTCATCTTTCTGATCCCGAAGGTCCAATCATTATTCTTACAGAAAAGGAACGGGAATATATAGACGTTGTTCTAGATAACAGTGGATGTCCTGAATTTGCATTGAATCAATTTCTAGGTTTTTTTAGAAATGGTAAGCCTGACTTTAATAAATGGGAATTAGATAAAAAAAACAAATTTCGAAGAAAGAAGTTCAAAATTGCAGCTTTTTCTTCTAATTCAGGAATAGGCAAAAAGAAAAATGTTTATACCTTCTCCATAGAGCCAAGAGACATGCTTAATATTTCGACTGTTGCTCATCAAAAGGCAAAAAATATTTTTGAGTTTGAGCGTTCAAGTTCTAAATACTATCAAAGGCTTCTCACTGGGAAAAGACTCAAAGAAATTGGCCAACATCTTGAAAAGAATGAAACCCCATTTCCAAATAATATTCTGGTGAGTTATAGAGGAAAGAAGAACTTAATATTTGAAGAAGATGCTATTGATGATTCTCAAAATACGGGGAGAAGAGCAGGTAAGTTAATTTTTGATGGTTGTCCGGGTACATTTCATGTGATTGATGGCCAACATCGTTTATTCGGATATATGTCTGTAGATGATAAAGCCGGAGGTCTAAAAGATAGTCATAGAATCATAGTAACAGTCTTTGATGGGCTAAGTGTTTCTCAAGAAGCGGATATTTTCATCGAGGTAAACGAAAAAAGCCAATCTGTTGCTTCAGATTTAATGATGGAAATTGACTATGCGACTGGTTCAGAATCAAAGTCAAATCTTTGTAACGGGATAATTTTTAATCTCAGGGATAATAAGGATTCTGTTCTTTTTGATAAGATTGCCCCTGCAGAAGAGACTAGAAAGAAAGGTCTTCAACCTTGGGATATAAAACCTACTGACTTGAAAAATAGCCTGATGAAATTCAACTCAATCGGGAGTATTGAAAAATACGTAAATGGAGTTTTTTACAAAAATAACTATAACGAATCTGCCTCAAACCTATTTGAACATCTCAACTCTCTTTTAAAAATCGTAGAAGATAACTGTGGATATTGGCATAACAACATTTCTCCTAAGAGAGGACTTGGAAAGGATTGGTATAACCAAGATATGAAAAGAAGTCAGAAAGGATTTCTTCAAAACACAATAGTAAAGGGATTATTTCGACTTTTCGACCGAATAACTGTGTATTGTTATAGAAAAGATACAAATCAATCTATTGAGCAATTGACTGAAAAATGTAAAAAAATTGTCGAAGAAATTTGTGAGGGTTTTAATAAGCTTTCTAGTAAAGAAAAATTCTTATACTTTGATGTTAGAAATAAATATGGTCAAGCTGAGCCAGCCATAGATAAAGTAGTCTCTTTATTTTTAGTCAAATTTTTAGATATAGAAAAATATGAAGATGGTTTAATCACAGAAAGCGATAAAAGTAATGTAGCTGACACTTCTTATAGCTTGGATTATGAAATACTTATGGCCGAAAACGACGCCCTAAAAGAAAAACTTGTTTCTCAAATAGATCCAGGAGAAAGAGCAAAGCTCTTGGAAAAAGATTTCCGTCGAAAAATTAATTCTGTATTTGAAAGGCTTTTTGGAAAAAACTATTGGAATGAAGTATTTTTTGAAGAAACAGATACGGAAAAATTTGTTATTGAAGCTAAGAGATTAAGACAAGAGGCATACAATGAATACGAACATGATCCTGAACGCGATGTTGCTGTTCACGACTATGACATTGAATATTTGCAATGGGTTGATTGGATAGAAATAATTAAGATAATTTCTAATAAAAAAGATTACTACGAAAAGAAACATCTTACTCTAGGACTACAAGACGATTTAGACACGATAATAAGAAAACTTTTTTACATAGACACTATCAAACCCATAAAACAATGTAACTGGAAAGAAGGAACTGAATGGATGTCAAAATACAATGTAATTAGAAGAACTATCAGTCATCCAGGTTCTGCAAGATTAACTTCCTCTGTAAAAAATTATTTAGAGGACATAGAACCAAAAGTTGAACAACTATTAAAAAATATTATTATCTTTACTTCATCATAAGATTTACATTTAAAGTTTTCATTCCTAAGCCATCCCACATCTTTATAAGATCTAAATCGTTTTCAATGACCAAATAAACGTCTTCTTTTTTTAAATTTTTTTCAAACATTTCCTTTTTTACAGAGATTTTGTTTCTTCTATCATTGTTTTGTCTGGAAATTATTTCAAAAGAAAAATCAAAATGTTCTTTTAACCACAGCTCTGTACTGTGAACATATTTCTCTGGCCTGCCAGTTAAAAAAATAATTTCCTTGCCTTGCTTATGTAACTCAATAACTTTTTTTATAATAGGATAAATTGGTAAATCCTTATTAAGTTCTGAAAAAAAACCATCCCAATCTTTTTTTCCTTCCAGAAAATGTTGACGATGATCATTATTGGCTATCGTCCCATCGATATCGCAAATAACTATTTTCTTTTCTGCCATTTAAAAGCTCTATTAGAAATTCAAAGACTTAAGAAAAGTGAAATACTCACAAGGTTCGTCGCCTTTTGGACCGTTGCCAGTTTGCACATGTTCTGGACAAGTAGTTTGTTGCAGACAAGATTTAAGCTCCATAATTTTAGCTTCTACCCAGTCGTCAGAACCTTTATAAGAAAGTAGTTGAACTTCAAAGCTCATATCTGCTTTATTTTCGTTATCTCTCAACATCCCCTCTTCAAAATGCTGATCGCCGTTCACATAAACGAAGTAACCAATGTTGCTAACTTGATAATCTTGTAATTCTTCTTTGGTTATTTCTCTTAAAATCCATTGATACATATCCATTTGACGCTTGTAGGAACCCTTCCACCTTCCTTCCAAAGTGATAGGCTCAAGCCTTGATAAATCTTTAGTTCTCTTACCTGCGGTACTTTTGTAATCAACTATAAATAATTCATTGGTATTTGGGTCATGCCATACATCATCCAACCCTCCCCCGATAATTAAATCGGATTTTTTGTGATATGTTCTCAATCCCAGTTGCAGAGATTGGGTCCATCGATGAAAATCCTTGTGTTTAAAGGGAACCAAGTGGCCCAAGCCATTTCGTTTCATAAAAGGATGGGGTTTTTGCAACTCTCTATATTTATCAAAGTCTTTTTTTAACAAAGTGTCTGTAGCAGTGTTTAGCAAGAATGGGGGCATTCCTGGAAACTTGACTCCTTTTACTCTATCCAACCAAAAACAAGCTGGACAATTGATAAATGCCTCTATGCGTGAGCGACTCACTTCATACGGAGAATCATGATCTGGTTTGTAAGTACCTCTATGTCTTGCCATTCAATTAGATTAATATTATTTAAAACAAAGTAAACTAAATTCTTTGGGAGACATTCAATGAAACAATTTATTAATCTTTGCGCTTTATCGATACTGTTCACTGCTTGTAGCAGTAATGTTGATGCCAATAAAAAAATGGCAGGTGATTTTCTGGATCTGGCTTTATCTGCTAATCCTTTAGATGCTCAAGAACTCACCCATCCTGAATTTAAATTCGTCTTTATGGGGAATACTGAAATTTCAAACATTCCTTACGACCGAGATGCCTACTTCGATTACTGGTTGCCTGAAGTGGTTGGTAAATTGCTCCCAACCGGGATCACTCTGACAACTACCGATATGATAGCTGATGACGATGGTGTTGCTGTGATCATGGAAGGTGATGCTGAAGGTATCAATGGCGAATACGACAATAAATATGTATTCGTTTATAAATTCAAAGATGGGAAAATTTTTTCCATTCACGAATACAACAGCGATCTTTTGGTAGCGACCAGGCTTTATAAAAACAAGCTCGTCCCAAGTGACTAAAGTCCCTAAAGCTTTTTATCTGCTTGCATTTTGCCTCGCAGTAGGTTTTTTAAATGCTTACACTCCTCTGGAAAATATCCGAGTGGTCGATGGCGATACCATTCGAGCGGAAGCCAAAGGCAAGGAAATAAAAATTCGTTTGATAGAAATTGATGCCCCAGAAATGAATCAGCCCTTTGGTGCGCAATCGAAAAACTTTCTAAATAGATTGCTCTATGAAAAAGACGTGACGCTCATTGCTCAAGGAGAAGATCGCTATGGAAGAGTTCTGGGTAACTTATTTTCAAATGAATTGAATGTAAATATGTTGATGGTTAAGTTTGGTTTTGCCTGGGTTTATGATGAGTACGCAAAAAATTCCTCTTTATATAAGTATCAAGATCAAGCTAAAGCAGAAAATTTAGGCTTGTGGCGAGCCAAAGATCCAATTGCGCCTTGGGTGTGGCGGAAACAAAAATGAATTAAACTATTCTGATGCGTGCTTTTCTAGCTAGACTCTTATTCAAATTACCGGCAAGCATTCTGATCAGATGGTCAGGAAAAAAGCAAATTGAAAAAGGCTATCGTAAGCTGGATCCAGGCTTTCAATACCTATTGAAAGTTATGGAAGATACCGGTGCCAAACTAGATACTACAAAGCCTGCCGCGGAATTACGGAAAGATTTTGAAGAAAGCAGAGGACTGCTTTCTTTACCTTTACCCTCAGGAGTTAAGGCTACCGATCACATCGTTAAGTCAAATGGTGCAGAAATAAGAGTAAGAGAATACTCGCCAGAATCCATTGGCAATATTTATCCTGCAGTGGTTTATTTTCATGGTGGCGGTTGGGTCATTGGCAGCATTGAATCACATGAAGCTTTCACAGGATTTTTAGCAAAAGAACTCAAAGCAAAAATTTTCTCAGTGGATTATCGCCTGGCTCCAGAGCATCCCTTCCCCCTTCCTTTGGCAGATTGCGAAGCAGCTTTTAACTGGGTTAAAGATAATGCTTTGGATTTAGGCATCAATCCAAATCGAGTATCGGTAGGTGGCGACAGTGCTGGAGGAAATTTAGCTGCTTCGCTATGTATAAAACGCAAACAAGAAGAACTCTCAATGCCACAAGCTCAATTGCTCATTTATCCGGTTACCGACCTTACTTTAAAACACTCTTCTATGGATGAAATGGCAGAAGGTTTCTTTTTAACCAAAGCCTCAATGGAATTCTTTCGCGATCAATACCTTGAAAACGATGAACTAACAGAAGATCCATTGGTTTCCCCTTTGTTTGCAGAAGATCTATCAGGTCATCCGCCAGCTGTGGTGGTCACTGCAGGGTTTGATCCGTTGAGAGATGAAGGCGATCAGTACGCGCAAGCTTTAAGACAAGCCAATGTCGAGATTTATCATCGTACCCACGACAGTTACATTCATGGGTTTGTAAACATGATGTTAGTCGATGGGGTCGACTATGCTTTGAAAAGAATTTGCGACGATTTCAAAAAGATTTTTTAGAGGGAAAGTGTCCCTTCCCCTCAAAAAAATTAAAATGGATAAAAAGTCATCTCCAAAGTTTCTTCAGTTAAATTCAACTTAGAAATACAAAAATTTCGATTGCCATCAGTAACATCATCTAAAGAATGAAAGGTAATGA
>Ga0181380_1001311_pt1 | contig 10970 bp, 17 predicted proteins | sample 3SPOviralmetaG_FD_130116 | JGI IMG/M metagenome (GOLD analysis project Ga0181380, IMG submission 130116) | Marine viral communities from the oligotrophic San Pedro Time Series (SPOT) site, San Pedro Channel, CA, USA - 3 SPOT_SRF_2009-08-19 | ecosystem: Environmental > Aquatic > Marine > Strait... | reverse complement strand
TTATTGATAATGTAAATGTAGGTTCTTTTATTTTAAAAAAGAAACTTTTTCAAAAAAAATTGAATAAAGTTTCTTTTTTAATTTAATTAATCTTAGAAATTAAGGTTTCTATATCTATTTTTTTAACTTCCAGAATTTCTATTTTAGAAAAAGTATCTGTTTTTAAAGCTCGAATATGGGCCAATAAGGCTTGTTTAGGAGTTTTGTAGTGAAAGATACAAGAACCTGTTAAATAAATGTCTGAATAAACTTTAAGAGAATAAGTAACTGTCATTTTTTTTTGAATTTTAAAAGTTATTGAATTAATGATAAGCAAATATAGAAACATTTATTGGAAATAGAAACTTTTGTAGAAATTAATTTATTTTTTTTTGCAACTGAGCGACATAGGGTGGGTCATTATATTAATGATCTATCTTGAATAATTCTTTTATCTTATTTTTGTCTATTTCAGGGAATTTCGCATGAAATCGGTCTACTAAAATATTTAAATAGATTAATTTCTCAGATTCTCGGACTAAAAGACTGTCATGCACTGGAATTGCAAAGCTTTTGTACTCAAAAATAAATATACTAGCTTCTATCTTTTGAGCTAGGTGACATATTTCTTTATATCCTTTAGTTTTTTTACGGTTCTCAATCCAATTCATAAATTCTGGGTAAAGAGTAGATAGGGCTGACTCTATTGGACAATTCTTTGGATATATTTTATCGTAGAAAACGGTTAGAATTCCAGTTTTAATTTTCTTATAAGTCATATCCTTTATAGGAGTATTATTTATAATTCCAAAATCTTGAATTTCACTATAAAATTGACCTGACAGCAAGTCTTCCATAAGGTATTTACTCGTATGATTAGTTTTATTGAATTCTAAGCCTAATATTAAAGGCTGTGAGTTAGTTAAATCGATTTCGACAAGGTTTTCACCATCCTTATGAATTAAATTCCGTCTGAGTGACTTATGGACGTTAGCGATTGAATGAAATTTTCGGTTAGTAATTGAAGTAGAAAAGTGGAAATGATCTGATACTAAATATTGTAAGAATGAATGGTCTTTTTTTAGATTTTCTAAGTTTCTTAAGTAATGAAATTCCTGGGATTTAGGTTTATATTGTTTAGGAAGAATTACTTCATTACAAGATTTTATTATAGATTTATTTATAGGGTTTTGAATTAATTTATGGGCAAATTCTAATCTATATTTTTTGATCTTTTTCTCAGTCCTTTTTAGTCGAGGTTTCCAACTAATTAATTTAGAGTTCTTAATTATAAACTTAGTGAAATTATATTGTTTAGAAATAGCTTTTGCAAAGGTGTGACGAGGTTTATAGTGTCCATCAGTAGTTATTATATTTAGTTCTTTTAATAAGGTTATTATTTTCTTATAAGAAGCTCCTAAATGTCTTTTTAAAATATTAGAATTTAATGGAGTAGGTTCATACTCCTCAAGACTAGATTTTTGCCTATTTCCTGAGTGAATAAAGTGACAAACTAAATCACATTTATCTAAAAGTAAATTCCTAGAATTTTCTTTTAGATCCCAAAAGCCTTGGGAAGAAATAAGTATTTTATTTAAAAGGGAAATTGTAACCATCATTATTTTTTAAAACGAACTTAATAAAAATTTTTTTATTAAAATAATCCTACGTATATTTACGTTACCATTATTTTTTTTAATTCCTACAAGTGTAATAACTGTAGGAATTTTTTTTATATAAAGTCTATGACTCTTGCTATTTCTGGACCAGTCATATAAAAAAATTCTATTCCTTTTACTACTGAAATCATAGTCAATATTCTACGAATTTTATTTTCGCCATATCCTTTTAAACTCACAGAAACTTTTCTAATTTCTTTTTCTTTTCTTGGAGTTTGAAATAATTTACATATTAGAAACTCCTCAAAATATCGTAATTCCATACAGGGATTCATAGCTCCGTCATAATCAAATAACCATTTCTCTTTTTCTTCTTTGAAATCTAGTTCTTCTAAATTTATTTTTGTCAACATATTTTTTTATTTAAAAAGTTTAACCTACTTTTACTCTTGAATTTTAATGAAGGAATTATTGATGATTCCCCACTGAGAGTGATGCTTGGTGGGGTTTTTTTTATCCTGGATAATACTTATCATAATACTCATTCTCTTCTAGAGTTAAAAGATCATAAATTTCTTGACTAGGTTTTTCTAATAATTCTTTTCCCTGAAATTTAGCTCTTTCAATAATTTCAGTCACTTTCTTAAGATTTTTACCTATTAAGCTTATTTCTAGTTCCTTTTCAGGTTTACTAGATTCTACTCTTCTAATAATTAAGGAAGATTTCTTCTTCTCTAAAATCATTCCTTTATGTTTTTCGCATGAACATTTCCACAAGATACCCTTAGAATTAAAGGTTCCGAAGTTAGGATATATAATTTGGAAATCATAATTCTTTAAAAAAATTTTATTTGATACCATTTTATTGACATTTTATTTTATGGTGAATAATACTCGTTCCTTCATTTGGGTGGACTTGTTGACTGACATAATTCGTCTTAAAATCCTCCCAGCAAATAACAGATTCTAGAGCTTCTATTCCTAAGGTATCTCCTTGGATATTTAAGCTAATTTAAACATCAATACAAGTCTCACATTTAGGTTCTTCAGAGGTCTTGCAACTCATAAAGAATATGGTTATTAAAATTATTAAATTTCTCATTCTGCTGATTTTTTCTAGATCTTATAAAATATATTTAATTGGGTACATGACCCATGAACAAAAACACGAAAACTCCATGAAATTCTAGTTTCTATAATATCACTTATAAACACATCAGGATTATTTTCATATACCATCGATAAATGGTCTCGATGTTGTTCTAACATTTCTGTAGATAATATCCTATTAGTTTTATGATTAGTGGGAACTCCCTGGGTCCTATGATAATTTAATATTTTCAAATAATCTAAACCTCTTTCATCACACCAGATTTTAAGATTTTTTTCGTAACTCATAATTCGATTATTTTAAATGAATCAGGGTCTAAATCTATTAAAACTTCCCCTGAAAATGAAGCTCCTTGTCTTTGAACCATAGCAGATATTTTTGCTAGTCCTTCATCAATGTCCTCTGGTCTTCTTACTATAGAAAATGATGCATGAGAATTATATACTTTTTCGACGTCCTCAGCAACATCCTCAGGAGTATAATTATCTTTCCCAAAAGCTGAGGCTTTAATCTTAGAAACTGTGAACATAAACATATTATATTTATTCATCATAGTATCACCAGCTGCATAATTTGCTTGAATCCCAATTCTTTTGTCCATACCTCTTTCCGGAGGTCCCATTATATCCACATAATCTGCAACTAAAAATTTAGGATTAAATCCTTCATTCATCAACCTATCAATGTCCTTATCGATATGAGCAAAATGGTCTAATCTTTTATTATATTTCTGGATGAAAATATCTCCACTCCCTGTCAGGTCTAAAAGTTTATCTTTTATTTGATTTAATTCAGAATCAAATAATTTTAATTCTCCAACCTTACATTCTAATAAACATTGTTTTACTCTCTGGTGAATTGCTTCTTTTCCATTCTCAAAATCTGCATAAAATACATCCAGCCCATCTTTCATATATTCAACTGCAAATTTAATTAGAAATCCAGTCTTAAATGTTTTTGGTCCACCTAGCCATATAATGGTCTGTGGTGGGTGAAATCCTCCTACAGCTGTCAAAGCGTTAAGACCTCGCAAATAAGTTGGGTAGACAGTCCCAGACTGCTTCATAGGCCTATTTAAGTTTTTTAAGGCATAGAATCCTGGGTCTAATTCTTGATCTCTCATAGAAGTTATCCCTGATATTTTTTTATGAATAGTTTCTATATCTTCAACAGTCACTCCTTCTGATGCCATTTTCAAACCTTCTGTAAGAACCTTAGTAAAAAGTTTTTTCTTGACCTCAATCAATAATTTTTCTTCTATCATTACAATATCTGAGACAGGTTCTAAGCACTCTTCTAATTGATTTTTTAAGAGGTTTATAGCTTCATCAGTTAATTGATTCAAATCAGTAATATATTGGATAAAATTTTCTTTCTCTGGGAGGTTTTTATATTTCAAGATATAGGATTTCAAAATACCAAAAATAGCTTTGTCTGGTACTAAGTCAAAAAGTTCATCAGATAGAACTTCCCAATGTGATGTTTTGTATTGAAAAAGATACCTGAGTATATTTTTCTGGAAATTTAATGTCATTAAAAATAAATTTTAAAAAAGATTAATGATAATTGTCTCTTGCTGTATCGGAGCTCATAGGTAACTTCTAAAGACACACAATTCTTAATTAGTATAATTAGACCAATAAATAATAATAGGAGCTTAGAAGTGGCCAGAATAGCCCAGATTGAAAATATAATACTATCATAGTCTGTCCATTCTGTATTAGACAGATAATGAAATAATAATATTGACAATATACAAAATATAATTAAATAATTTTTCATTTTATAATTCTTTTTTTATTTTTTAAAATTTTAGATCTTCTCCCAGCCAACCAAGATTTAGATTTCCCAAATAAAGCTGCGACCTGAGGTAAACTTAAGTAAGATCTATGTTCTATCACTTGTTCTATTTTCTCATCTATGGTTAGATCAGATCTAGAAATTAGATTAAGTAATTTTGTTAAGAGTTCTGGAGGTATTCCCTCATATTTTTTCATAATTTTCATTGAGTTTAAATTCTAATTCGTATCTTTCATCAAATCCAGGAGTTGGAGAACATTTTGCACAAGAACATCTGTATTTAGATTTTCTCGTCTTTGGAATTTTTGTATAACAATTTTTGCAATAAAAATAATATTTTAATTCTACAGGTAAGGAGAAATTTGCACACCTTTGTCCATCACCTCCAAATTCTAAATTCAAACTTTTCCAAACATAATCATGGGCTGAGGTTCCTCTTATTTCTACATCCACAGCATGAGTTATTTCATGAATTATAGTGAGATATATTTCTTTATCTGTACATTTATGCAAATGTTTAGAAAGACCTATTTCTTTAAAGCCTGTAGAATTATTCCAGGTACATTTCCCTAGGGCTCTAGTTTGATTAGTTAAAGTTAAACCCCAACCTAATTCTTCTAAATTATATCCTTTCCAATCCCAAGACATTAATTCTTTAGCAAAGGAAATCATTACTTCTTTTGTCATGATAAACGAATTTACGAAAATTTTTAAAAAAATTGAAGCCCCATTTTTCAGAGGCTTCAAAAAGATTTAGATTAATCCTCCATCATCCCCAATTCCTTTATTAGAATCTTGATGATTTTTTTGGAGTTCTTCTCGAGATTTCTTCGAGATGGCTTTAAACTTGTTTTTAATTGCCTTAGCAAACTTTCGTTTTTTAGCTGCCTCTTTTTTGGCTTTTTTTGCAGCCAGGTCTTTTGCAATTTGGTCAAGTGTTCTTGCCTGTTCTAATTTCTTTTTACTCATGTTTTAAAAATTTTAAAAGTTATTAAATTAAATACAATGTAAATATAGAAACTTTTATTTTAAAAAAGAAACTCTTTGCAAAAAAAATTGCAAAGAGTTCTAAATTAATTTATTTCTTTTTTACGTTAGGAATTTTTACGTTGTGAATCATTTTGTGATAAGTTTTTCCGTCACATAAGATTCTGTACATTACTGCTGGGAATCTTTTGTCTACAGATACTCCTTTAATAATTCCTGTTAATTTTTCTTCTGTTTTAAAAGCCTCAAATTTAACAGATTTCCCAACGTTTTCTTTTGCTAATTCTTTCACTTCCATTGCAACTTCGATATCGTGGGCAGTTACGATCTTCTTAACCTTTTTTGCAGGTTTTTCAGAAGGTACTAAAGATTCGATCAAAGCCAATACTGCGGTTTGAGTCTTTACAGTAGTAAATTCTGAGCCATTTTGAACGTGATACTTATTCTTATTAATCTTAGTGATTAAGATTTCTTTAGATACTAAGATTACGTTTCCTTGTTCGTTCAATTTTGAAGCTGAGAAAAAGTTTTGGATTTTGATAATTAAATTTTTCATGTTTTAAAATTTTTAAAAAGTTATTAAATAAATATTGATAATGTAAATGTAGAAACTTCTTTTTTAAAATAAAAACTTTTTGGAAAAAAATTTAAAATTAATTTTAGAAGTTTAAATTTTTATTGTTTGTGTGTTTGTTTGATAATGTAAAGATAGGTTGTTCTATTTGAAAAAAGAAACTTTTAGAGAAAATAATTGCAAAAAAGTTTCGAAAGTGAGCGACATAGGGTGGAGATATCATAATAGAATGCTAGCAGCGCTAAGAACAGATGCTATAAATAATAAAAGAAAAAAAAATTTAAAAAAAGAAAAAAGCCTAGTAGATTGCTCTACTAGGCTCGAAAAAATCTACACAATTAAAAAAAAATTAAAATGAAAAACCTTTATTCTTGATACATTGGCGAATTTTTTGCCAAAAAGATTTCTTTTCTTTTTCTAAATGAGGGATTTCAGAATGATATTTATTATAGACTTTCTGCTTAACTTTCTGAAGCTTTGAATTAATCCCTAATAAATCATCTTGCTGCAAGTCTCTTTTAGTCCCTTCATATGCAAAGTACATCACTGCCCCTTTTACCTTGGAATGGCCTAAGTCGAAAACATGCCCCATCTCATGTAGAAATACTGACAATAAATCCATCGAATCAGATGAATGCATTTCTGCCCAGTTTTCAGAATCATCTAAATGAAGTTGACCCCCATAAGGTTTTGCTTGATTCATAGAAAAAGCATGAGCTAAAACTCCCCTCTCCCCATCGAAGGGATATGGGCAATCCATAATACTCCCATCTTTCTTATATAAAGAATGATTAAAAGAACCGAACGAAATAATAATATCTGCTTTAGATATATCATCTGTAGAGTCTAAACTTAAGAAAGGTCCTTTAGGTTCCATCTGGTCAAAAGCTCTTTGGAACTTCTGCATGACTAAATTGAAGGCATGGATTATTTTATATTTATCCATATCTTCTGAGAAATTCACTACATGCCAATAATAAATATCTTTAGCCGGAGCTTTGAAATCATGATCAGTTATATGAGTGAAATTCTCAGGACGGTCTTGGCAGCTATATTTCATTAGTTTAGAAATTTTAGAATATCAAATTTTCGAATAATAATTAAAGCTACTGAAAGTAAAGCTTGAACTATATTTGTCCAATCCATATTAACTATTTCTTGTTGAGTCTCTTCGTCAAAATCAATATTAAATAAACCTTTTAAGACTACTGAAACAAGACTGAAAAAAGCTAACCAGAAAATCTTAGAACTAAAGAATGATTTACATCCTCAGTTCCTAAATTTGAAGGCACAGGAAATTGATGTTCAAAAATCTTGAAAACCAATAAAGCAATTGGGAAAAGAACGACGACTGAAAGGACCAATCGTGGAACGGTATCTAATTGAGTAGAACCGATGAAAAAACTTGCTACTAAAGTGAGCAAGGCCATTAATAAAAATGGAGGTAAAAATTTTAAATAATTTCTCATGTTTTAGAGATTTTTAAAAGTGAAAAAATGTATATTCTTAAAACCGTTATCTATAAAAATCGACTTGTATTATACAAGGTTCATTTGAAATATTTTTAGGCACGTGAGATTCGAATTCTCGGTACTTAATCAGATCCCCTGGTTCATAAGTTTTCTCTCTAGACCCTTCATAAAATTGCCCAGATTGCACTTTGACATGTTCTATAAAATCGTGCTTGTGAGGTAAGAATGAGCAACCGGGGGGAATAATAGTTAAAAATCTCATATGACCTTCTGTGCGAATTAAACAGGTATTAGAACTTCCGTTAATATTTTGAACTTGCCCTATTTTCCAATTGTCATAAACATATCCCCAAGGGACTAAATCTACGTATCGAAGTCCTACTATTTTATTGATTTCCTCAAGTAGGATAAAAGCTTTAGTATATCTATCTTTCTTCATTGATCTGTCTTTTATAATTATCTGCTACTTGTTCATAACAAGAGGGACAATGTATTTTCAATAAATAAAGCAACCTATCAGCATGAGCTTTATCTTTATAAAGCTCTAATTCTTTTCCCACTTGATTAACTAATTTTATCTTTAGTTCTTCTATTTGCCCTATCAATAATTCACTAGAATCTAAGTCTTCTTTTTCAGATTGTTTTTGAAGTTTTATTATTTCTAATCTCTCTCTTTCTTTAGCAGCATTAAAATCAAAAATCCATTTAATTCCTCTAGCTATCCCTAAAGCTATCATTCCAGTTACATACCAGAATTCTTTTAATATATCGATATATCCCATTTCGTTAATTTAGGTTTATAAAAAATGTTAAGTAGTTAATTTAGGCATTTTTTATAAACTATTTGAATATCCACTCATATGAGGTATGGAAACCGATCGAACGGCTAGCGAAAATTATTCCTAAATCCGCAAGATACCAGTACCATTTTTTCTTCTTCGCTCCGTGACCGATAGCATAAGTCAGAGCACTGTATTCGTCTAATCTAGAGCCCGCAAATCTAGTCGCATGATGAAAATCAGTTACGAAAACTAAAGCCCGTGAGGATTGCCAAAATCGCTCCTGACCTACTATAGGATTTCCGTATTGATCTTTTGCCCATTTATTTTTCCAAGCTTCTTCATTTGGTTTTATATTTCCAAATTGACCATGATTATGGAATAAATAGGCTTGATTCATACCGTCAGCAAATCCAGAACCTACCTGGGCTAAAGAAGCTTTCCAAATATTAGAATTTAACCTATCTCCTTTTAGGATTAAGAATTTCTCTGGATTAGGAGTTTTCCAAATATTGCCGCTCAACTGAGCATCACAGTTGAACGACAAAAATAAGAAGAGTATTATTATTATGTTTTTCATTTATCTTTTTATTACAATTCTTTCTTTCCCTTCACTCCTTCCTACAAAAAATAATTCACCATCTCGACTTCTAGCTTCTAGGATAATAGTTTCATCAATAAAAGGAGTTGAACCATCAATAGGTTTTATTTCAATTACTCTACTTCTAATCCAACGAATTCTCATTTTTTGAGTATTATCATTAGAATTTATTAATGCACTATTTGCAACATTAGATCTAGTAGTATAAATAGAATCTCCTAAGATGATTTTGAATTCACCTGAAAAAGAGGACTTTCTAGAGTCATTTATTAAATTCTGGTAGTTTTCACCATATCGCTCAACTAAGTTCTTCTTAGCACCGTTAAAGTTCCTTAGAGATCGATTATAGTGAAGTTCTGCAAAATATAATTCTTCATCTAGCTTTATTGTAGCTCTTTCAATAAATACTTTCAATTCAGCAGTATCTAAATAGTTATACTTTTTCGAGACTTCTCTATCTGAATCATCATAGGAAATTGTGACTTCTGCTACAGTCACTGAATCTATAATTTCGTAGAAAATAGAATCACTCTGAGAAAAGCTATTAAAGCTTAAAAATAGTAAAATAATAATCAAAAAATTTTTCATGTTTGAATTTTTAAAAATTAAAAAATAATATAAATATAAGGAAAAATATTTTAGTAAGTCTATCTTTCCTCAACTAAAAAATAAGAATCGACTACTAAAGTTACATTTTGAATTCCTGATGTATTTGCGACTTCTAAAAAAATATAATCATCTTTGTCTAAAGTCACTTTTCTATTGATATTCCATACTCCAAAATCATTACCTCCTGTATTCGCTGCAATCATCTGATTTTGATTTAGTACAGTAACGAATGAAGAAGCTGAATCATCCCATTTTCTAATTCTTACCGATACGATAGTATTCTGAGTTCCATCTAAAGTTAATGACCCTATCACTTTGTATTCTCTAGGGGTTTCTGCTAGATGCCTTAATTGCCCATTTACTGGACTATCAAAATGCTGTAAGTCTGCTGAAGTGAATGTACCTGCTAATGTTTCAAATTGATTTTGTACTGTAATAGTAGTAAGGACTTCAGTAGTCAGATCAAGCTCACCTCCGATAAAGGTATTAGGCATCCCTACATTATTTCTCCATAGACTTGCTAAAGACTTCTCATCAATATTCGGGAATAGAGTTGCATCTGTAGGATCTATAATACCATTCCTAGAAACTATAGCATCTTGAATTTGAAGAGTATTCGCATTAGGAAAATTAGCTAAAGCAAAATCGAAAAATCCTACAGTAGTATTTAGATCTAGATTCATATTTGAATTGAATCTAGAAGCCATTGAAAATCCAGTACCAGCCTTAAATAAGAAATAACTTCCGTCAGTTAAACTTCTTACTATTGAGGTTCTAATAAAATATCCTCCTACCCATACTCCAGTCAAAGTAAGCTCAGGAGTTCCTCCGAATCTACCGGTCCCTGTTTCTAAACCTTGCCTATAATTATCAATTTCCCCTAACGATGTACAGTTATTATAGTTTATTTTATCAACCTCAAATGCATGAAATCCAGTAGCATCTACTAGATCATAAACTTGAGAACCTACACCTGAAATATCTATATGAAAATTAGATAATAATAAATCCCCACTACCTCCTACGGGAGAAGTGAATAAAGTAAAACCTGCATCTCTAGAAATCAATCCAGAAATATTAAAATCATATCCTTTTATGGTAATTCCTCCAGCCGGTACTTCGATAGTATTAGAACCCATATCGATTATGCCATCTAAAAAATATTCTTTTGTAGGGTCTATAGTTCCTCCTAAAGTAGTTGCTACATTTGCTTGATTAACTATTACTCTATTGGATAAATTCTCAATCCAATCTGTTCCCGTTCCCGTTGTTGAAAGGATTTGGTTTGTTGTACCCGCTTCATTATTGCTGTCATAAATTGCGCCTGTTATCCTTGCGTTTCCTTGAACGTGTAACTTTTGGTCTGGGGTGGACGTTCCTAAGCCAAATTCATTATTTAAAATATAAGAATCTCCATTTGTTCGCATCCTAACGTTAAC
>Ga0181380_1001310_pt1 | contig 10974 bp, 11 predicted proteins | sample 3SPOviralmetaG_FD_130116 | JGI IMG/M metagenome (GOLD analysis project Ga0181380, IMG submission 130116) | Marine viral communities from the oligotrophic San Pedro Time Series (SPOT) site, San Pedro Channel, CA, USA - 3 SPOT_SRF_2009-08-19 | ecosystem: Environmental > Aquatic > Marine > Strait... | reverse complement strand
TTTATTGTGCATCATATTTTCTATTCTTACTTCAATCTTCTCTACAGTTTTATAAAGATCCTCCAACAACATCAGCTGTTCCTGGTCCACGGGCTTTTGATCTGAGGCCTTAAGTAAATCAGCTTGCATCAGCTCCCGTGATGTCTCTAAAGATACTAATCTAGCCGTAAGTTCTGTGTATGCGAACACGCCCATTGCAACAAGTACAATAAGACTAGCAACCGTCTTCATCGGCATTTGCACGGCAGCTGATTCAGAAATTTTTAGGGCCATAAATTACTTATAGAAACCTTTAAAGATCCAATTGACCCATTTGTTCCATAAGCCTTTTACTTTTTCCCAAGCTTTACAACAAATGTTTTTACATTTATCCATCATGTTTCTTCTCCTCAATTTCGTAAAAGAAGTTATCCGTATCTTCGGTCTTCCATTTACTTGTGTTTTCTACATTCCACTCAGAAGTCTGCACTTTCCAGTCTGGAATATTATCTTTTACAGTGAAAGAAGGTATATCCCAAATACATCTATTATTAGGTTGTGCTGCATAGTTCCCATCGTCCAGGGCTATGATGTGAGCACATTTGTGCTCGTGCGGAATCTCTGAATGGTCCGTGTCTAATATATTACTTTCAGGGTGAGCAAAGTCAACCGTAAATAAATATTGACCATGGTGCCATTTCTTATCTTTTCCTATGTATTTACCAGCTTGTCCGTCTAAGATATCCCAAGAATGCACAGAAGGATAATAACTAAAACAATTCCATAACTGTAACTCATCAAGTCTACGCCTAGGAACATCTTCTGGTTTGAAGCCGCGTTGTATAAACGCTGTAATTGGGAGACGATAAAAGATAGCGCCGTTCTCCATGATGGCATGGAAAAGAATCGACTTACCTGTGATAGACGACATACCAAAGATAATACAATCTTCAACTTCGCCATGATGTTTTCTAAGATCATAGAGATACTCTCTCTTAATTTGAGCATAAGTTACCGGTATGTTTGCATTTAAATAAGCCATAATTAATCATTAATACTTCCCCAAGTGTCCCCAGATTCATAGTCGACTTTATTGGGAACAGCGAGACTAACAGCATTCTCCATAATTTCAATTATTCTTTTTGCCATACTGTCTGACTCAACAGATATATCTAATTCATCATGTATCTGTATATGAGGTATAATTCCTTCTTGATATAAATCTAACATAGCTTTCTTTGTCATGTCTGCAGCAGATCCCTGTATCAACTTATTTAGGGCCTTGTAAGTAAAAGCTCTACGTATATGTCCTCTACCATAAGTTCTTTCTGCTTCAACAAAATCCATAGGCTTATGCATACCAAATCTATTTGGTTCCCATTTTGTGAATCTACATCTACGCCCTAAAAGAGTGCCAATAGATCCAGCTGATTGTGCATGTCTTGATGTGTAATTCATCAGATCTCTAACAAAAGGTACGTTTTCGTGATATTGATAAAATAAATCTTCTGCTTCTTGTTTTGTATTTAGACCTAATTCAGCTTGTAGTTTTGTTTTACCCATACCATAGAAAAGACCCAAATTGATCGTCTTAGCTTGTGTTCTAGATATGTTTGCCATGTCTGCAACTGTTTGGTGGAAATCTACTGAGTCGTCTCTAAATTTTTCTACAATATCTCTTACTGATTGATCAAAAGAAATTGGCTCTGTTGTAGCTGCATAGTGCACTACAAGTCTCGGCTCTTGTTGACTGTAATCAAAACAACCCCACTTACAATTTTCTTCTGGTAAAAATAAAGAACGAATCATAGGACCTAGATCTTTATTTCTTGCAGGTATCTGCTGCAGGTTAGGATTTGAATAACTAAACCTACCTGTAACGGTGCCTCCTTGATCAGATCTTATAGGGTTTATATCTGCATGTATTCTACCTCTATGTTGATGTTTTAGTATTGTATCTATGAAGGTAGTGTGTGCCTTGTTTATCTCTCTTGCTTTTGCTATATTCTTAACCATAGGATGTTCATGAGTGGAAAGGAAATTTTTTGTAAATGAAGGTGAGTCTGTTTTCTCGGTTCTGGCGTAAGGTAAAGACAACTTATCGAATGCTTTGGCGATCGATCGTGCTGCCCATATTTGCACATCTTCTCCTGTTTCTTTTTTTACTGCTAATAGGAGTTCTTCTTCCTGTTTACTTAACTGCTGTTTCAGCATATGAGCACGTTCGATATCGACACGAACACCTTTAAATTTCATATCTATTAAACATGGAAACAACTGTGTTTCTAAATCAAATATCTCTACAAGATTTTTTCTTTGTATCTCTCTTGATAAAGCCTTAAATAATTCTAATGTAAGCTCAGCATCTTTCTCTGCATAATTACCTACATACATTGCAGGTAGTTTGTATAATTCTTTTTTTGGATCAATACCCCAAGACTCTGCAGCTTCTTTCAAAGCTTTCTCATCTTTTACTTCTCTGAGATATTCAAAAGAAATACTATTTAATGTGTAAGATAATCTGTTTTCATCTATCAAAGAAGACATAACCATGGTGTCCATGATATGTCCGTTGATTGGTATACCGTATGCTTTTATCCAGCATACATCATACATTGCATTGTGAAATATTTTGTAAGCATCTGTAGCACAAACTTTTTTAAACCATTCTAATACTGTTCTTCTGTCAATGTTACCGCCACCTTCATGAGCTATTGGATAGTATCCTTTCCATCCTTCTGTGGCTACAGCTATACCAACAATCTCCCCGTGTCCTTGTATGGCCCCAGAACCTTTTGATTTTAAATCAGGATCTTTTGTTTCTAAGTCAATTGCAATATACTTTGCGTCAGATAAATCTGGAAAGTTTTCAGGGCAATCCCACTCAGTTTGAACTGTAAACATTATTTCTTTTTTGTATCTTTTAACTTTAGTATTTCTAATTCACAATAATGAATTATTTTCTCTAGATCTTCTATCTTATTTTTAGATAAATATCTACATACATATTTCACAACACATCCTTGAAAGAATGAAAGATTATTTTTTGAAATAAACTCGTACGGCTGAATGTGAAAACTCTTGTAGTGACTTCCGCCAACCTGCCTTGATTGTGGAAATGCTTTTTGTAGTCCATCTGGATCTGTCATATTACTGGTGCTCCTATGTTATATTGATATTCATAACCTTGATTAGTTATAAATAGTTTTTGTTTTGCTCTTGTTGTACCTACGTAGAATGTACGATGCTCTGGATCCGCGTCTCTCTTTGCTGAGTCATAGATAATTCTCTCTATGTCTGTAAACAAAACAACGTTGTCTGCTTCATCACCTTTCACTCTGTGTATTGTAGATAATTTTATTCTTGCAGGTTTCATTAAATCATCACCTGACTCTAATAATTTTTTAATATATAGTTTACTGTCTTCTGGAAAGTTTAGTGTTTCCCAGCCCCCCGTCGCTCGCAACCCGTGTTCAGCTCGTAGTCCCTCTAAGTTAACAGAGGTGATGTTTTGTAGTGTCTTGCCTCCAGCATATCCTCTTTCTAAGTGTCCATCCTTTACCGTAAGAAAATCCCACAGATCTTTTACATCGTCCTTACTTACATAGGCTCCATCGTTTAAACGTTTCCACACCTTGTACGCACTTAACATTTTGTTAGGTAATAATTCTTGAGACTTGGCTTCAAATCGATAATTCATTCTGTATAAATGATCACGTAAACTTTCTAACATTTTATTCGTACGAGTCAATACAAGCCAGCTGCCTTTAGAAAAATCTATGTCTTCAAACTGTATGTTATGATGTACTTCACCCTCTTCATCTCTAGGTAACCATTCTTTTTCCATACGCTCTGACATGTGTGGTAATATAGAACTAGCTATTCTATGCACTGCTCTTGGAATTCTACGTGATTGTGTTTGAGAATCAAAGGTACCTTTTAAATTAATAAATATTTTTGGGTCTGCACCTTGAAAAGTATAGATCGTTTGATCATCATCCCCTGCAATATATGAACGAGCACACTTACTCTCTATGTAAAAGAACATGTCCCATTGCAGAGGACTCAGATCTTGGGCTTCATCGAGGAAAACACAGTGTAGTGGTGGACACTTATCTCCCTCGACAAACTTGGAAATCATATCAGCGTATTCAAACATACCTGTATCTTCTTTATATGTATCTAGATCTGTCTTGATTTGCTGAGTTAAAAAAATATCGATTGAGTGATGTAAATCTAATTGTACTGCTGCTTCTTCTAGAGATATCTTTTTATTTCTAGCATATTCCATAACCTTCATATGCGGATTAACATACTGTACATATCCGTTGTGATCTATTGCAGACTCAAAAGATAAGTCGCTGCATATTCTTGAAAAGTTTTTAAATCCTTTCCATTTGTTACCTTTTAATAAACTTGTTTTAGTATTTAAATCACACTCTTTTCTGCCCATGGCATGCATTGTGCTTACATAAACATCATCGTTTTTTATTCTTTCTTTAGCTACATCTACTGCAGCGTTACCAAAGGCTATGTATACTATCTTTTTAGGATCTGTTTTCTTCAGCTCTTCATCAAGATAATGCATGAGTCTATGTGTTTTACCTGTGCCTGGAGGACCAGGAATAATTGTTCTATGCAAAAGGTGCCTCCTTAATTCTTTCTTTTCTTACATGGGGCCTGTCTAAATTAATTGTTTTCAACGCCATGTATCTAACACTTTTATTATTTATTTTACCTGGTATCTCTTCTGCATTAAACAAAGTCTCTAACATTCTAGCTGTCTTCTGTTTTGAATATTGTTTATCTGGCCAAAGTTTTGTTCTAACTAAATACTTCCAGAAGTCTTTAAATTTAAAATAACTTATACCTTCTTCTGTGTATGACAGCCCACGTAATATATCTTTCCAATCTTTACCTGGTATCTTGTTAATATAGTCTGCTAGTAATTCTTTTAGCTGCACATCTATCTTCGTAGACTCTGGTGCTTCTAAAGGTATGGTGTCTTTTAATAATTTGTTGATTACTTTTCTCCATACTAATTTAGCAATAGGTGGCATCGCTTGATTTATCTGTTCTAAACATTTTAAAGAAAATCTATCTGGTTCATGTAAGTCTTGTGATTCTACTTCTACTTGTTCATCACCTACGGTTACATAATACAAAGGTGGATCAGAGTCATACTTTTGTATCTCTTTTATTTCTACTTCGGGTATCCCATCACCTACACCAAATTCTTGCATCACACATTTCTTAGAATTGCAAAACGATGCAATAGGTTCATCCTTACACTTGTAATTATATTCTTTGCCGTCAATAGATTTAATTAATGTATCTATTTCTTTTTTATCTAATGGAGGTTTACAATACGCATCATTGTATTTAAATATTTCTATCTGCCATTTATCAGGAAATCTTTTCTTTGTGTAAACACCAAAGTTATACATGGCGTTGTTTCTTTGACCGTTAGGTATTCCCTGTTTTGCGATCGTAACCAAACATGGTGGCGCACCTTTGAGTAGATTGTCAAGAACTTTTTCTTCTTTTATGGTTAATTTTGATAATTGATCTTCTGATAGTTTTACTTTATTATGCGCTTCAAAAAATTCATTTATAGTCATTGCTGACCCATCATCTTTTACAGCGTATCTCATTGTTTGTTTTGCATTGTGATAAGGTAGATTTAAAAAACTACCTGTGCCACCTTTTTGCATGTCAACTTTATTTTGTTTTGGAAATATTTCTGCATTGGCATAACCTAGTTTAGCTGCCATCTCTTTTAATTTACTTCTAAATAATACTGCAGGTGCGTAATTATCAGAAAATAAGAAGACGTGTGCACCGCCAGATTTGGACCTAAATACAATTAAAGGGAAGTTATGTTTACGTATTTTTACAATTAATTCTTTATGATCAAAGCCATTATACACATCAATGTCTATACAGGCCCACTTACATTTATTAGATTCGTTTATTGGTATAATACCAAGAGCAGGTTCTTTACCATCCAAATGTTCTTGAAACATTTGTTTGTTAGGAGTTTTTTTAATTATAAAAGATTTAGTTTTGTGTTTACCTCTCTCATCAAACTCATCTGTTTTTCTAGTTTGACCGTAGGCGCTATACGAGCCCGCAAATATATCTATGAATTTATCTAATTCTATCATCACCACTACAAGTATTGGGGGCTTTCGCCCCCAAAAGCATTATGCTTTGTTTCTGATGCCTTCGTAGAACTTTTTAGCTCGTTCATACATCTTAGCATCTTCTAACATCCCAACTTTTTCTACGTTGTAGCCATACCATTGATTACCTTTACCTGTATTTAATACAGAAGATAATTTATATATGTGGCTAAACGATGGTGGTGTGAATGGTCCATCTTTTCCATCTAAACTAATAGACTTCATCATGGAGTTCCATTTTCTGCTAATCTTACCTTGAGACGAACTCATAGATATCATTGCAGTTTCAGAACCTTTATCACCCACAATAATTACAAAGTGTTGACCAACAGTTAAGATATAATTACCATTCTGTAATCTATCTTTGTTGTCAGCTCCTTTTGTAGTTTTTTCTAGAATATCTGAAGAATCAGGATAAATCATTTCAGGTCTACCTGAACCTGTTCCATAATCTGCCCATTCTTGAAACTCTAGTTTATAATGACATGGAATAACTTGTATTCCCTTATCACCATCATATAACTGTTTCGTAACAGTGTTTAAGAACATACCAGGTTCTGCACCTTCTACGTAATTTTGATTACGCTTCTGTGCTTCTGCTGATCCATTCTGTAATAGTTTTAAGATAGGTGGAGCCAGACTTTCTGTCTTCACATTCTCAAAACCTTTTTGTGCATCTGCTTCGAATAAACCTGCAGATGGTAGGTTTGCTTTTTTAGTGGCTACTTGTTTCGCGTCACTCATTTCTAGTTTCTCCTTGTTATTTTAGTTTGGTTACCCTCAAACGGTTTAAATAGGTCGGCAGGAACGTCTTGTCCAGATTCAAGTCGTTCCCTGACCAGTGCCTTGAGTGTCATTGGGTTCACTCCAATCTTCTGGACAGGTTCGAACCCATTGCCTCGTGCAAGGTCAGCATATTCTGCTGCCTTGTTATCTTCGCCACGACCAAAGGTAACAGTAATGTCATTTTTAATAACATCACCTAGACCGTTGTTACGAAGCCATGTAAAAGCTGCTTCCTGTTGATCCTTAGGAATAGAAGCGCCATAGATTTTTTTGATCTCTATAGATTCGCCATCTTTCAGCTTTAATTTTGTAATCTGCATTTCATCCATCATTGCTGGAATCTCTACAGTAGAAACTTGTTTTGCTTTTTCTTTTAATTTTTTTACGCTTTCTTCTGCGTTTGCAATCTCATCTTCTAAATCTTTTAGCTCCAACACTTTGTCGGATAATCTTTTAGCAGAATCTATCTGCTCAACAGATTGCATTCTATCATTTTCGAAATTAATTTTTGTCATAACTTTCTTGGTTTCTTATATATAGGTTAATAATATATATGTCAACCCTTAGAATATAAATTTATTTCCACAGGATAATAACGTCTTTCTTGTTTATCCCATTTCAATAAATTGTATTTTCCGTTCGTAACATCTGATACTATTGAGCATGCCACACCAATTATGGCAGGATCGCCTGTAAGTAGTAAATAATCTCTATTAGTATAATCTTTTAATTTTTGTCTAAGTGTAGTGATAACATAATTTGGACTTAATATTATCTGTGAGTTTTCAGGTAATAATACTCTTAAGTTACCAAATTGTGTTGCCCCTATAATATTTATTTTAGGTGCGCCTTGTTTTGTCCCTGGTATATCTTGTATTACATACACTATAGATTGTTTATCTGTATTTTTAATTTTATCGTATTCTACCATAAATGCTTTCTTGACATTGTTTAACACATAATATATATGCTTTCAATAGAAAGTAAAATTATATTATGCATTACAAATACAAAAGCAAGCCTTTTGCTCATCAAAAGAAAGCTCTTGAAATGTCTTGGGACAAAGAAGTTTTTGCTTATTTTATGGAGATGGGTACAGGTAAATCAAAGGTACTTATAGATAATATTGCTATGCTCTATAACGCAGGCAAAATCAACGGAGCCCTTATTGTTGCACCAAAAGGTGTTTATAAAAATTGGTTTGACTCTGAGATACCTAACCATATGCCTGATTATATTGAAAAAAGGGTGGGTTTATGGAGAACAGATCCAAAAGCAAAAGACCTTCAACCTTTGTTTAAAACAGGTGCGGAGCTACATATATTAATTATGAACGTAGAGGCCTTTTCTACTAAGAAAGGTATGGACTTTGCCGAAAGATTTTTAAACAGTCACAAAACATTAATGGGTATTGATGAATCTACAACTATAAAAAATCCTGCAGCAAAACGAACCAAGAATATTATATATTTAAAACAGTTTACAAAGTATAGAAGAATACTTACTGGCTCTCCAGTTACAAAATCACCCCTAGATTTATTTACACAATGTTATTTCTTAGATCCTTTTCTATTAGATCAATCCTCTTACTATGTATTTAGAACTAGATATGCTGTGTGTAGAAAAATAAATGTATCTGGTCGACAGGTTGAGATTGTAGTTGGGTATAGAAATCTAGCTGAACTATCAGAAAAACTAAAACCTTTTTCATATCGTGTATTAAAAGATGATTGTTTAGATCTACCTAAAAAAACATTTATGAAAAGAACTATAGAACTTACAGATGAACAAAAGAAAGTTTACAAACAAATGAAACAAGAAGCTATCGCATTCTTAAATGGAAAAATGGTTACGTCTGCAACTGTAATTACACAGCTCATGAGACTACATCAAATAACTTGTGGTCACTTTAAATCAAACGATGGTATGGTGCAGGATCTTAAAAACAATCGTATTGCAGAACTGATGAACATACTAGAAGAAGTAGAAGGCAAAGCTGTAATATGGGCTCATTACAGACATGATATCGAAAAAATTGTAGAGTCTATATCAAAAAAGTATGGCGAAAATACGGTAGTAACTTATTATGGTGATACAACTACAGATGATAGACAGAAAGCAATTAAAAAAATACAAGACAAAGATTCACCCGTTAGATTTATAATTGGTACACCACAAACAGGAGGTTATGGTATTACACTTACAGGTGCATCAACAATGATTTATTATTCTAATGGATATGATCTTGAGAAAAGACAACAATCAGAAGCTAGAATAGATCGTATTGGCCAAGAAAAACCAATGACGTATATTGATATTATGGCTGAAGATACTATTGACGATAAGATTGTAAAATCGTTACGTAACAAAGTTAATATTGCTACAGAGATTATGGGTGAAGAGTTAAAGGCTTGGATCTAAAGTTTCTGTAATAAAACTATAATTATACCAGCCATACCACTTAACAAAGCACCAGCTGCTACTAATAATATTCTTTCTATTCTATTGATCTGTCCTTGTAGATCATTCATTTTATCGTAAGTTTGTTTCTGCATAATTCTGCAGAGTTTTTCATGTGATTCTATTTTTTGTAAAGCTTCGTTCTTAGGCATTTTTTGAAACCTTTCCTACTATAAAACATATTGGTTCTAATATTTTTCTATATATTCTGCCAAGAAGGTGAGTCTTACCTTTCATTTCTTGTTTAAGATCTAGCGTTCTGTGCCTAGCTATATGCTCTAAAGTTTTCTTAACTACTTTATTCAATTTGCCTTGACCTTTTGCAAACTTAACTAATGGTAAGAAAATCTTGTGATAACCTTTTTCATACTCAGGAGATAAATTATCTCTTGCGTATTTTAACCAAATTTTATTTCTAAAGTTTCCAAATCCGTATGACTCGTTCATCATTGTACAAACTATTTTACCACTGCTTGTTTCAGCGCCGCCGTCTGCAACATCAATATCTGTTCTGGTAGGTCCACCTGTTATTCCATAATCTACACTTGTGTCGCTACTTCCTAAAGCTTCGCTTTCACCTGTATCGATTGCTGTGTTAATAGCGTCTTTAATTTGTTGTTGTCTCGCAAGTGATAATGCTGTTTGTGGCGCTTTCCTGTTTTGAATAGCAGTTAATCTATCACCTAAAGTTCCTATTGCTCCTTTACCATAAGCAGATACTTGATTGTAACCTTGTAATAATCCACCTGGACCATATAAGCTAGATGTATATGCTTGTTGACCAGGTGTCATAGAATCAAAAGTTCTTTGCGATAAAGTATTTGTATTAAATAAATCTCCACCTTTAACTAATCCTGCTATTGAACCTGCAATCGCACCAGGTATTCCAAAGATCATTCCGCCTGCTCCACCTAAAGCTTGCGATGCAATTGATCTACCTACAAGATCTTTTCCAAAATTAACAGCTCCGCCGCTTAAGTTTCTAAGTAATTCACCAAGACCTTTTTCTTCTTTACCTTGATAGGTGTCGAAAGTATCCGCCTCTCCATAAGTCATACCTGGTTCAAAATTGTAGAGACTAGCTATTCCTTCCTGTGAATTATTTAAATAGTCTTGATCAAAAAAATCTTGAAATACTGAACCTTGCATTACATCTGTTCCAGGCACTATGGGTGTTTGCCTAAGATCAAACTGTGGTTCTTGTGTAATACTAAATTGTCCTTGTCCCATTAAGCTAATCCTCTGTTTTTAAGTGTCATCATTTTCTCTTCTTCTGATAATAACGCTTGTTCTGTCATAGTCAACCCAGTTTGAGACACAGGTGGTGGAGTCTGCACTATTGCTGCATTTGGCATAGGTTGCTCCGGTAATGGTGGAATCATGCTAGTTTTTGGTTTTATTAGATAGTCTTCTTCATTAATAACAAAAGGTTGATTTAATTGTTGATCGTCCATTAATTTTTCTTGTATTTCTTCTAGCACATCTAAAACTTCATCATCTAAAGGATTTGGTATACCTTTTTCCTCAGATAATTTTAAATAACCTCTTAATACATCTTTACTTA
>Ga0181380_1001307_pt1 | contig 10983 bp, 15 predicted proteins | sample 3SPOviralmetaG_FD_130116 | JGI IMG/M metagenome (GOLD analysis project Ga0181380, IMG submission 130116) | Marine viral communities from the oligotrophic San Pedro Time Series (SPOT) site, San Pedro Channel, CA, USA - 3 SPOT_SRF_2009-08-19 | ecosystem: Environmental > Aquatic > Marine > Strait... | reverse complement strand
TTTTTGGAATTAAAGGTCTTAATGACTCAAGCGATGCCTCACTAATATTAGAATGTTCTAACTCATTAGAAGCAATAATAACATTATCGAATGTTGTTGTATATTTATATGGTAATGACATTTGCAAAGTGTTACACTCAGTTTATAAACATGGGAGTAAAGGTATAATTTACATTTTTTACTTGAACATTCATCATATCATAATATAATTTAATCATCCAATTTCCAAGGACTAATGCAGAATATGAATCTTTTCTTGCTTTTTCTGGGCCAGTCTGCCTTTTTAAATTCGGAGGTAGATCGAAGGTTTGGGTTCCTCCCGCTGAAGTAGTTATCTGAATTAAAGCGCACTGAGCTTTAATTAAATTAATCATATCAAATTGATGTTCTACGAAATCAATCATCTTTGCAGCGTTAGTCTGCCTTTCTAAACTTTGCGAAGTTCTTAAAAATTTTAAATCTTGTATTGGTATTTTCTTTTTTCTTTGCTCGTTATATGAATCGTCGATTGCGCGAGATGCAAAATATATCCTTCTGTGATCGAAATTAGCTTGAAGTAATTCATTAGCTAATCTTATCCACTGGCTTGTTGGCTTTCTTAAATAACAAATATGCCTTGTTTCAAGATTGTATTCTCTTTTACCTTCAAGAAGCTTTTGTTGGTAATGTTCAAGATCATCAAAATTAGTATTCAAACATCCAATGTTAATTTTATTCTTTTTAAATAAACTACTTTCATTACATGCATTTATAAACTGAACTCCTCCATTATAATCTCCTACAATAGATACAATATTAAAATGAGTTAGTAAATAATAAAAATAAAATATATGTTGTTTTAAATTTGTTCCAGATAATGCATAGCTATGAACTACAGTGCCAATTTTTTTATCGTCATTTAATTTTAATACCATCATTGCAAAGTCGTCACTACTCTCACTCTCTGCCCAACTCGGATCAAATGCCAGTATATACTTTTCTCCGACTTCTCCACATACTTCAACATTAGGCCTCTCTCCATCTTGCAAAGTGCATGCTGCCATTTTAGAAGTTTTAAAATATCCGCTACTGTCATCTGTAAATATAGAACCAAACTCTCTGTCGAATTGACTTTGGCTCATTGTAGACTTTGCTTGCTCTATCAAATTTTTATCATATAGCTGTTTTGGAGCGCAGTCGTAACTGAATTGCATAATGATCCTGTGCGCATCAGAATGCTTGTCTCCCCCCTTCATAATAAGCTCTTCAAATTGTTCGTATGCTTTATACATATATTCAAACTTATAACTTGCAGAAGATAATGCGATCAATTTATTATTTGGCCAGATATGCCTGTCATCTTCAGTCATCTCTCCCTTATCTATCAAATCTGTCTCTAAATTATACAACTCTTCTCTTTGTGTCGGATTTTCAACAACACTAAGGAAAGGTATAATAACCTCATTATAAATTCTTTCAGGCATAAGAGCAAACTCGTCGATAATAATTCTATGGAAACGAAAACCCCGTAGTTTTTCACCATCACCAAGCGGCAGAGCTCTTATGCGGCTAGAACCAATTTCAAGCAACCACTCATCATTGCTTTTTGATTTATGAGTTATGCATTGAGACAAATATGTAGCGCCAGGCTTCGATGCAATATCTTCAATTTTCTTAAATATCATTTTCGCTTGGCGAAAAGATTTAGAAAGTATACCAATCTCAACACCTTGATTTAATATCGCGTCGAGATAAGCATATATTGCAGTAGTAAATGATTTACTCATTCCCCGAGACCATACTCCCATAAAATAATCAGTTTCAAACATAGCCTTGATCGCCATATGCTGAAAAGGGAATAACTTGACTCCACTAACTAAATCTGCAGTAAACGTAATGTTTTCTCTTAGGAATTGATAAAGTAAAAGCTTAGCTTCCTTCTCTTCTAAAAAACCTTCAATTTTTAAAAGCTTTTCATTGAAGTCTTCTTCGCTTTTTCTAGATAACTGTTTTCCCGTTTCCCAAGCCATTATACAATATCCTTATCTATGTAATATTGCAAATCTACATTCCAAAGTTTTCTACCTAATACTAATAACTTAGGAATAATTTTTTGACTATGCTCTCTATTTTTCGTAAATATAAATTGGCAATGCCCTGAAAATTTATGATTAAGTACCCTCATGTTATGGTATACATATTTTAAATTTGATTTATGTGCGCCCCATCTATTATTTTTTTCTATTTGCCAAATTGGACTTTCTGTAACAATAAACAAATAACTATCAAATTCTTTTGTTCTTTGCAATTCATATTCAAATCTATCTAAATTATTTTTACTTAATGTAGACTTAAAGTCTTGCTCTCCTTTGCGATCTACATAAGTATAATCATAGTGATCCTGCCCTACAGCATAATCTCCAAAATCCAATTTCAGGGACTGGGATCTAGGGAATGCTAGAGGTTGCTGTTCTCGTGTATCAATGAATATCTCGACATCTTCGATTCTGTTCCCCCATGCTTTAGGTAAAGGAGAGCTAAACATAGGTTTAACATTAGCTTCCTTGCAAGCAGCTGTATACGACCCAAAATGTTTTTTGTATATTTCTATAGTTGGTAATTCATGTAATTTCAATTCTAAATATGATGGACCAAAATTTAATTGTTTTTGCTCAATCCTTCTTTTTAATAATTCCAGAATATACGGCTTTACAATGTCGGCTGGTTCTCTTGCGCACCATTTTAATAATTGAGAATGAGTAGAAAAGTCTTTAGAGAAGTATTCGTCTTTCTTTTTAAACGGTAAAGGGTCTCCGTTATATAGATTGTATCGCGGATAATACTTGGTATAATATTCTGCAAGCATAATTTTATGAGTTTTCAAATGAGCGTGCAAGCTTCTTTCCGAAGTAAATTCTGCACCACATATTTTACATATGTTCATAATTCAAAATCGTAAACTTTTAACTGATCATCGGCAAATCTTCTACGTTTACCAATTAACTCTTTTCTCTGTAGGAACCAAAATGTTTTCACGAATAAGGTTGGAACACGAAAACCTAAACCAAAAGAAGATTCGACTCTTGGAGTCTCTGAATATAAACGTCTGTATAAAATTGGAAATGAAACATTTTCCATTGAGCAATTAGTAATAGATATATTTCTAACCTTAGGTCTAACTACATCGTCGTAGTCTCCCCAATTTCCCAAATCTATACAAGCTCCGTCCCACCAGTTTCTAAAAGAACCTATAAATTTACAGTCTTTAAATGATACATTTTTTGCGCCTCCTTTGCAGGTTATATGTTGCTTGGTTCCATTTTTAGCTATAAAAGTACAATTTTCAAAAGTTATATTTTCTCCGCGAACCATATCGACACAATCTTCATATCCGCCAATAATGGTAGAGTCTACGACTTTTACGTTTCTGCAGAAAGACAATTTTAAGCCTTCAGCAACCCCTGTTCCGTCAATCGTACAAGATTTAATGTTTATAGAGAATTGATCCTCACCAGGCCTCCAAGCAAAACCTAAAGCGTTAAGGCCGTTAAATTTACTTTCGCTTTTTTCGACTATATTGCTAGAAAAAACTTGATCTTCTAAATTTATATTCATATTACATCCTCTTTAGATATTCCTAACACTCTAGCTTTCCAATCAGGCATTGACTCTAGGTTGTCAGCCTCTTCTTTTGCTGCCTTTTTCTGTAATTGTGCAATTTTAACCATAACTTTTCTTTCCTCCTCTTCTTGAAATAATTGAACAAGAGCTAAAATGTTTGCGTTCTGCCTTTGATGGCTTGATATTCTTTTTGATCTATCTCCTTGAAGCTTTTGGATCAATGATTCCATTCTTTTTTCGCATTGATTATATTCTTCGCTTTTTGTTTTCAATAACTCTGCTAATCTAACAGTTAAATCCTGTTGATCTTCCGCCTCATCGAACATTCTGTTTAATTTATTAATTGCGCTTTGAATATTTTTGAGATGTATATAATCCATACATACATTAATATATAAATTAATTTCATCGCTAGTTAAATCTGGCTTATCCCATGTTGCGCGAACAAATTCCGCTTCAAATAGATCTCTATCTGCTTGGCTGTCGTACGTATTAATAACCTGAACAAATCTAGGAGAACCAAGAAAAGACCCCAATGCCTCAACACCTTTTTTTTCTGTTACGCTAAGTTTATCTTCTTGAATTTCTTTTTGGCAATAATCATTTATTTTTTTAATTATTTTACTTGGGGCTTTAGGAGGAGAATATTTTTTATTTATCGCGTTCTCTGTGGCTGGTGTTTCTAAATTTTGATTTTCGTCGACATATTCAAATACTGCCAGATATTCTTTTGTCGTATGAGTGACCCGCATATTAGGAAACAAAACTGAAGCGACCTGCATGCAGGTCATTCCTTCGTTAATAGAATTATCAATAAATTGTTTTTGCTCTAAGGTTAAATCTATAGGGGGCTTGACCTCAGGATGCCTTGTCTCGTATTCAATTTCTTGTTGAGCTAAGAAAGCCCTCACAGCTCTTCCCTGCTTACTTCTTCCATCAATTTTATCACAATCAGGGAATGCAAGCCTAGTTAGCTCCGTAAGATCTGAGATCTTTTTTGAATTTTCTATTATTAATTGCTTCTGAGAATCAGTTAACTCCATAGCATCACACTTTTTACCGGAATAATATCTTCTTTTTCAAGTATTTCTTGCGCTTTTTGTTTAAATATTTTTTTAAGATTTTTAATTTGCTTATACCCCGCTTTCCTCCCTTTTTCGGAAGTCTTATAACCCATTTTTTTAGCAACCTCTTCTTCGCTTTTATGATCAATGAAAAGTAATTTGTATACGGTAAACTGTTTTTCGGATAAATCTTTTTTCATATACTCATTTAATTTATCCTGACACTGTTGTATATCAAAGCTTCCGTCTTGCATTTGCCCAACTTCGTGGCTATGGTTTTCTAAAGCTAAAGCCATTTTAATTCCATAAGCAGATTTTTTTGTTCGTTCCCATTTTGCGTACAATGGACAAGTCGAGTCTTGCAGCCCGCTTTTTGTGAAACCGCATAGAGAATGACTACAACCATCTTGAGCGGGACCTGATTGGTTAAATGGGCAATTCAAACAAGGTCTAACAAAGTTACTATAGTTATTGCGCAAGATGTTTTTCATTTGATTAGTTATAATTTTGTTAACCCACGGCTTCAAAGACCTTCGTTGATCCCATTGGTGCCATTTTTTATAAATATGAGCTTTTATAATTTGCTCTACATCTTCAAAGTCGAACCAAGCAAGAGAATCTAAAAACCACTTGCCTCTTCTTTTTTTAATCTCTATATCAATCTCTTCAGCTTTGTCCTCGTATGAAAAACTATCGCTTTGCTGGTCTTCCACGCTTCTTTTTTGTTGCTTGTTTTTTTACAGTTGACTTTCCCTCATCTTCATTAAATTCCTCAAGAGCTTCCAATGGAACTAAATCTTTTAAATCGAATTTGTTTTTATCTGTTTCTATACTATACGACAATTTTGAAATGTGAGGCACTTCGTAAATGTCAACTCCGTCAGGATCATCAACCACTTGATTTCTTTGGGGAGAAACCTGTTTGCGTGAAATAGATTTTTGAGTTTTTGCAGCAGACAATATACTCAAACTTTCTCCACAACCACCACAAAATTTTGGCGCTTGCATAGAATACATATTTTTAAACCCACAATGAGGACAGTAAGAAAAAGCCATATTAATTTATTATAATAAAAAAAATAATTATATCAAATAACCACTTATTATTCGAGACTGTTTCTTTAAAAACTCTTCTGCATCATCACTCCATCGCCTAGGTTCTTTCACATATTCGAGAATTATAATTCCTATAATTTTTCCATTTAAGGTTTTTATTGGTCGAGCAAACATACTTTTAACCCCTTTGCTTTGCATAAAAGCCCTAAAAGACATATCGTCATCATATCGGTCAACATTTCTGCAAGCAAAAGTTTGATCTTGTGATATTGATTTAACTAGCCCGTGAAAATTAGAAACTCTTATATTTTGAATATTTTGAGACTCAACTGAAATACCTTCGCTCACTATCTCGTATGTACAACTTAATTTTTGCTGACTTCTGCCCGAAAAATAATGTTCTCCGTTGTGAAATTCTAAAACGTAAGATCTATCAGCTTCAGTTTCTTGCAATATAAACTCTAAAGCAGTTACTACATTTCCATGTAATTGCGGATCATAATTTAATTGCTTGTTTTTATTTTCGTCATATTTAATCTTTAACCAGACACCTAAAACTGCAGTCGCGGCAGAAACCAACCCTGTCAGCACGCTTATAATATCTAAACCTGAATTCATTTTCTTGAAATATATGATACAACTAAATTTATAAAAAATACTACACCAAGAATTACCCCCAACCAAAATAAAGGGCCAGTATAATCGTAATTATCTATTATGGCTCTACTATATTCGTCGATAGTTATTATTTCATCTCTATTTTGATCTAATTTATTAAAACTTTCTGTAGGTTTTTTATTTTGATTGCTTTTTGATGCACAACCAGATAAAAAAAGTAAAATAGGTAGAATAAAATTATTCATCTTCTTTTACTCGGTATTGCATAAAATCCCACCACCATAAAACATAAATCCATAAACGATGCTAGCATTAGACCTCCAGTCATTTTTACTAGCTCCCAATCCTTAGCTCCAAAAATCCAACCAAAAAAACCGAACCTTGATCCATCTCCCTTAGGGACGATTAGATCGTATGATATATGAGGATTCATTGCATAATAAATCATTAAAAAACACATAGTAAATGTAATACTCATAAATAGTATTCTTCTTGTAACTTTGACAAAAGGATCTTTAGAATTTTCATTTTGGCTATCTATTAAAGCTTGCATCATTTTTTCATCTCTTGAAGCTAAAGCTAATTGATCCTGCCTTTTTTGGTCGAGCCACGCATTGATTAAATTACATGCTAGTTTAATTCCTGCTCCAATTATAGTATTCAATATAGGACCCATATATTTATATACACCAGTATTTCAGTGTATATTATACTACAATGAAAAATAAATTTTGCGTATCGTGCCTTGCGGTATTTTCTGGCGTTGTATTATCTACTTGGCTATTAAGTTCTTGCATCGAAACAGATTTAAAGGAAATTAAATCAATTCCAACCACAGAAGAAAAAAGAGATTCTTTCCTAGATAACAGAGACTTTGCATATCATTTTGCATACGGAAGAGGATTTAATAATGTAAAAATATATACCCCAAAAAATTTACAGTTTTTAAGATTGGACTCAAAATATAGATATGTCGATTTCTTTTTGTATAAAAAGTTTAATAATTGGTTTCAAAAGTTGAAATTTGAAAACGGAATATTACCGATTGATCAAGGAGAAAGCAATGATTGTGATAATTTTGCGATGTTATATAAATCATTATTTTCTATATCAAGCTACAAAAGCAACGATAAAGTAGAGCCTGCGGTGGGTTTAGTGATCGTAAATCAAGTAAAAGAATTCGGCGGAATACCCGCGGGAGGTTTACATGCATTAAATATTGTCTTCACAACACAAGGATGGTATATATTCGAACCTCAAACAGGTAAGCATGTTTTACTGGAACAATATCCAAATCAAGAACATATAAAATACATTGTAATTTAATTTAATAAAAAAAAGTGTAATATGTTATATGTCTCAAAAGTCTATACTCGAAATATTAAGTAAAAATTTAAATTCTTATCAATCTACTAGGTGGTTAAAAACAGAGAATGATAGACTAAATGGCTCTACTCCCGCAGAATTAATGATGGGTAATCAGCCTGAAAAAGTGATTAAAATTTTGCCAGAAGAAATTAAAAGAATTAAATCTAAAAAAAATACTAATTAATATAAATCCAATCCCCTAGATTGTTGGAATAAAAATAAGAAGGGAATTCTTCGGTTACCCACATCCAGTCTTTCATAGATTCACTCCAGAACCATAAAGAAAAATCTTCGGTATCTTCTGCGATATATATCCAGCCGTGATTGACATGGTAACCCCAGCCGTTATCAAAAACACGCAAAATCCCAAAAAAACCTGCGTCTACCCAGTTATTTTCATTGATCTTGATTAGATTATTGTGGAATCTAGAACTAATAAACTTTTCATTTTCACTTTCGATTTGAACTTTTAATTCTTCTATTTCACTTTGAATTAAAACTTTTGATTCTTCTGTTTGAACTTGCTCGATGTTGTTATTGTTTGAAACTTCGTTATTGGGGGTGTCAGCTTTTTTAAATTCTGTTTTAAGAGTATTGTCTAATAATATTTTTAATATGTTAGGATTTTCGCTTCCCGAATATTGCTTTTTTTGACCAGATATTTCCCAAGAAATAATTTGGTAAGTTAAATTGTCATCATCCTTTCTTACCCAACCTCCGCGATCATTTGTTTTGTAATCAGAGTTGAGAGCCGTATCCCAAGCGCAGCCGTAAATTATTGAACCCTCTTTAATATTAAATACATCTAATTCTAGAGTATTTGATCTAGAAATAATTTGATCATCTAAAATCCAAGCAACCGAAATCACTTCTGGATCAATAACATTTATTTCTAAAATCTTATCACTTGTAATTGTTGTATTATTTTCTGTAAAACTATCAATTGGATTTAACCAATTGTACATTCCTAATATCATTTTTTCTCTATTAACTGCATGAAAATCTCCAGTATTATCATGATGCATTATACCGTTTGATTCTGTTGGCACAAAATAGTTAGTACCTTTTCGCTTAAAAGGTTCTTTTATTTCGAACTTAGTATAAGGATCAGTATAACCAATCCAATGACCCCATTTTTCATAACCTATCTCCGCTGTTTTAGCAAAGTTAGGAGCTCTCAGGGTTAAAAAGTTTGCTTGGTTAAGATATTCGTCTGCAGCAAGTGACAATATATGCCCCATTTCATGATTAACAATAGATAATTCTGCAGAAGAAACTGAAATTCCTATGCCAATATGATCTTGCCCGGGATGCATCAAAGCTGTCCCGAGATTATACCATCTGTTAGTCAATACAATCGTTGAATCATGACCTACCCCTAATTTTTTAAATAACTCTAAATTTCTATTCCACATTTGCGACCACCCAGGTCTAACCCCTTTAATAAAGTCTAGCCCTAAATAGGAATTGACCGGGTCTCTTATTTCTTCAAGGTTATTTTCGACACTTATAGCATCCAACCTATATACATTAAAAAAGTTTTTATACCTATTCCAGAATGCGTAGTCTTTAATTAAACCAAACCAAATATCATTAACATCTTCGGCATATTCTTGCATTTCACCCTCAAAATATCTATCTCCAATAAAAACTAAGTCGTATCTATTTCTAGAATCACCTGTTTCTTGAATTACTTCAAATTCAATAGAATAAACGTTAACTAAAACTAATAAAAATAATATCCAATATTTCATACTGGAATTATCTCAAATTTTATTTATAAAGTCAAGACTTTTTACTCTTTCGAGTTATTTTGCTATAGCAAACTGCGGCTCTTTGTTTTATTTCCTTAAATTCTTTTTTGATGGACGGGTCACTCATGCAACGATTCATGAAATCGCTATTTTTTTCTTTGGAATTTTTTTTTGGTAAAGGCATTATGAGTAAGCAATTAATTCAATGTCAATTGTAAAATGCCTACAGTCGTGATAGCTAATTTTAATTGTTCCATCTGATTGTATATGAAACCAGTGAGTATCTGTCCACCTATGAGGAGAGTTTTTAGATTTACTAGGGTTTGGGTGATAAGTTCTTCTGTAATAGAAGTTATCACTTATTGCGTCAGCGCTGAATACAAGGTATTTTGGGCTTGAATCTCGATTAATTGAGGTTTCAACAAAATGAATTAATACATATTTCGCCGTAGACGGAACTCCAGAGCTTTGGACATTATATTGTTTTGATTGATTAGATACATCTTCTGCAGCAATTGTAGCTAAAGTTTTTGGAGTTTTGAAAAAATTGATAAAACTTGATTGTTCAGAGCGTTGTGATTTAAAAATTGCTTGACTTGTAGTACAGAAAGTGCCTCCTGAACTTTTTTCTATTAAGATTAAATCCTCCTCCGGATTATAATCGGCGGGATCTAAGGTAGGTAATTCTTCTATTTTTTTACTCATTACACGTAACCGTGAAGATAAAAACTACACGAAGCAGTATAAAAATAAACCCATACCCATTGAATATGAAGCTTGGCTTCGTCTAAAGGCATCCACAAGGTATGATTGCTAATTATAGCCCTTTTATACCAATACTCAAATCTATGAGATTTAGAAGTGGTTGCATTATTGTAATAATTAAAAACTAAAGCAGGCCAACCACTGCCGTGATGATCAAAACTAACATAAGCCGCAGAAGCTGTTTTTGGGACTCCCAATGGACTTAAATCATAAACATCTCTTTGCCTATTTTCCGCCGGGGGGTTATATGAATTTGAAGCGTGGCCAATATTTGGCATGTCGAAAATGCTTTTCTTCCCGTCAAATAGTGTTATTTTTTTAGAAGATTGAGCGCTTGCAGTTGTATAAGAAACATTAGCCCTAAACGTAGGAGCGTTCGATAAATTTCTCTGCACAAGTAGATAATCTTCATCTGCATCAAAAGAATCTGAAGAGATTTGAGGTAAATCAGATATTTTTTTATTAGCCATATCCGTTGAGAAAAATTTCTATAGTGTTGTTCACATTTTTCGCCAAAAGTTTTATTTCAAGCTTTGAGTTGCTGATTGGAACGGTGTATTGCTGAGTCCAATGGTGACCCACCCCATGCCACCTTATTACATCTACTCCATTAAAGTTAAGGCTGTAAGAGGGGTAATTGCCTCCAGTTATTTTTACAGAAATAATTGCGGTAGTTGCACCTTGAGGTACTCCATGTTGAGATAAATTTACTGTATTAGAGATGACTCTATCAGTTGAAATATCGCTTCCAAAAGTAT
>Ga0181380_1001306_pt1 | contig 10996 bp, 6 predicted proteins | sample 3SPOviralmetaG_FD_130116 | JGI IMG/M metagenome (GOLD analysis project Ga0181380, IMG submission 130116) | Marine viral communities from the oligotrophic San Pedro Time Series (SPOT) site, San Pedro Channel, CA, USA - 3 SPOT_SRF_2009-08-19 | ecosystem: Environmental > Aquatic > Marine > Strait... | reverse complement strand
TCAGTTGTACTTTTTAAAGAAGCTTTTTGAGATCTAAAAGTATTTAAATAGCTTTTATATTTTGATTCACTTATACCACCAAGTTCATATCCTATTTTATTTATACCTTCAGCTATGCTCATATATGCCGTATAAACACCTGTTCTTGTTCCAGCAAATTGAGTTGCTAGAGTATTATATAGCTCTTTAACAACATTACCTTTACCTTCATATTTGTCTAGCATTTTTTGTATTCTATCACTAGACTGTAATTCTAAATTTCTTAAAGATGAACTAGCTGCACTATATAATCTGTAAGAGTCATATAGTGAATTAATATTTTGTTTAAGCTCTTCTTGGTTTATTCCTATTTCTTCTCCTTGTTCTTTTAAAGAATTTAAATTAGCTTGGTTAGACTCATAAAAACTCTTATAGTCATTAGATAGTTTGTTTTGTTTCTGTATATTTTTATTATACTCATCTACATCATCCTCGTATTCTTTAACAAAATTCTTTTCCCATTTATCATATTCTTTAACAAGATTATCTTTTAAGCTAGGATTTTCTATTATCGCTTTTTTAACCTGTTCTCTTTTGTTTTCTATTTTTTCTCTACTACTATCTATAGATTCTTTAAGCTTTTTGTTTTCTTCTTCTATTGAATTTACTTTAGAATTTACATCTTCAAACTCATTAAGTAAATTTTTATTTTCATCGTATATATCAGACTGTAGCTTAGCGGAGTTTTTTACTATTTTTTTAAGACTAGAAACTTGTTCGTCAACCTCGTTTATATTGTTTTTTAACTCAGTTTTTATTTGTTTTTGTTTCTTTTTAATAGCTGGGTCTACTTCTACGCCTGGAGCAAGGTTAGATGATGGACTATATTCTGTTGAATTTTTATCTATAAAGTTGGTAAAACCTTCAATATCCTCTGCTTTGCTTAAATTTAATTTATAAGCTAAACCTTCATTTATTAATCTACCATTAGTAATAACCCCATTCTCTATACCATTAGCCTCAGCTGTGGCTTTTATGTCTAACTCACCATCTTTAGTAAATACAGGATTTTTAAAAACATATATAGTATTACCTTCATGCGTACTTCCTAATCCATGGTTTATGTATATCTTGTTTATATCTCTACTAACATCTACAGGATCCATTGTTTCATCAAACATGTAAGCATCCTTGGACTTATTACCAAAAAAAGTTGTTCTCTCTCTCAACTTATACTCTCCGTTCTCATCTTTTTTAAGCATGTAAGCTTTTCTCTTAGCCCAAGCAGTAGGACTTGGTTTCTTTTTATCAACACCAGTTAAATCTTCAAATTTAGTTTTATTATCTAAAGCCTTAAATTTGTCTTTTTGAGCGTCTTTAACTTGATCTTGTAAATCTTCTAACTCTAATAATAATTCTTTTTTCTTTTCAGGGTCTTGCTCTAGCTTTATTTCTTTTTTCTTAGCTTCTATCTTTGGCTTTACATTTTTTATGATGTTATCAAATTTTTGTGGATCTGCTTGAAAAATATCTGACTTTGCTGTTATCTCAAATTCTGCAAGTCTTTCTGCATCAGGATCAGGTTCTGACACTTGCGCTTCGTCAGTAAAAATTCTATCGTAGTCTTCGTTTGTTATATATATAGGTGTGTCTTGTATTATATCAGGTTGTGAATCACCTTGTATTAAACTTAAATCTATTTCACCAGTTAACTTATATTTTTCGTAAGCTTCTCTTTCGGACATTTTAAACCTATCATCATCCCATGACTCTTTTAAAATATCAGGATCTTGTTTTTTATTATTTTTATACGTAGCAACATAATAATAACCTTTGTTTCTAGTAGTTCTTCCTTTTTCTCTAGGATCTTCGCCTGGAAGTTCAATTACTTTTACTTCATCTTCTGTACTGTAAGGTACATCTATCTTTTTTAAAGATACTAATTCACCTTTTAAATCATTTATATCTTGCTGAGCTCTACTTAAATTCTCTGGATCCTCTTGACTTCTTTTAAATACCTTGCTTAAATCTTCTTGTTTAAGTTTAGAAACGTCTAGTTCTTCTACAACTTCATAGTCACCTTCATTTATCTCGTCACTGCTGGCTACAGTTACGGTACTTGGCTTTTTAGTTTTAGTTTTACCTAGCTTATCCGGAGATAACTCCGATAAAGAATCTTCCGAGCTGGACTCCCCATCTTTTGGATCCGTAGCTGGGGACTGAGTCTTCGGATCCGACTTCTTTTCCACCTCTACAGTTTCATCTGCCTCAGCATCTGCTGGTGGAATAAAATCTATTTCTTCTTTAGTTTCTTCTTTAACTATAGCGTCTTGTGGTGGTATAAATTCGCTCATTATAATATTTACTTTTTATTAAAATCTGTATATTTCTTAGTGTACTCTACACCGTTAGGACCAACTAATGATTCACCTGGTTTTAATGTATTCCATTTTCTATTAAATTCTTGTTGAGTTAAAGGCTTGTCTTCTCTATCTTTATTATCATTGTCATCTGGCTTAATAGTATCTAGCTCTATACCTTCTGAAGCGGCATTGTCTTCTAAAGATCTTGTAGATAAGTATTCTAATACCATTTCATATTGCTCTTTATACAAAGAAAAATCTTTATCTCCTGGAGCTGGTATAGCATTTTTGCCAGCAAACCACTCTACAGCTACATCTTGTTTCTTATCGTCAAGTTCTTTATATCCTCTTCCACCGTCCATTATGTCTTCCCATATACTTTCACCGTCTAAACGTATTAGATCCGTAAACTGACCTTCAGGTAGTCCTGTTGATTTGTTTATAGGGCCTATCATAGCATTTTTCAATTGCTTCTGTTGATCAAGAGTCATAGTTGTTATTTCAACATCATTACCATTTCTATCTTGTCTAGTTACAGGAGTTGTAAATAAACTAGTAAATTGATCTTCATCATCTTTCATGTAATTACTGAACGCTTTGCTTAGTGGTTTTTCAATCTCTGCTTCGTACTTTAAATAAGGATTTTTACTGTTAGCAAAAGCTTTATTAAACTCTGCTACATTTAAAATAGCTCCGTTTTCAGGATCTTTCAATATTATACTATCTCCTTCTTGTATTATATCTACATTATCTCCATTAACTATTTTAGTAATAATCTGCATTTGCTCAGGTGGAGCACCAGTAATGCTTAACTGAGGACTATCTGGATCGTTTGAAGCTTGATCTATAGCAGCTGCTATTTTTTGCATTCTAGGCACAGCATCTCCATATACATTAACTAGATTTTTTATTTTAGCTAAATCTTGCCTACCTAGCTGCTCATCTACCATAGTGCCATTGTTTAAGTGCCCTTGTATTTCACTGTATCTATCTATAAGATCATGAAAAAATACATCTGACTTTTTGTTAAAGTCTTTATAACCAAGATCATAACTAGCAACATCATTATACAAATCTTGTTGACCTTTTTTTTGACTTTTAGTAAAATCTTTTAAAGCTTCTTTTTTAGGAGTTATAGAATTAATAACACCCTGAGTTAAAGCACTAGCATTATTCATTGTTCTATTTCTTCTTTGTTGTTCTTCAGCTGCTTGTACTCTTCTACTCTCTGCTAATGGTGAAAGATCTATTGCCATATTATTTATTTTTATTCTTTTTATTCGCCAGCTATTCCAGCATTTGTATATGCGTCCATAGATTCTTCAAAACTTGATGTTAAAGCATCTAATTGACTTTGTGCTCTATTAATATCTGCGTTATCTCTAGCTTCTTGAGCTCTAAATCTTTCTCCTTCACCTCTCATCTTAGCTTCTTGAACTGCCATAGCGCCATCAGCAGCAGCCTTTTGATTAGCAGCTTCTTGTTGTTGTAGAGATGCAGCAATACCTTTTTTGCTTTGTAAAGCAGCTTGAGCTAAAGCAGTAGCGCCACCAGCTCCAGCACCACTAGCCCTCATGTTGTCAAGAGTATTAGCTAACGCAATGTCACTTTGCTCTGCTTGAAATTCAGCAGCTTTATTAGCAACACCTAGATTAGCCATTTTATTAGTCATGCCCGCGTACGGATTAACTATAGCCTGCCTATTCTTCATCATTTTAGATACTTGTCTTTCTGTGATTTTTCTAGCCTTATCAAAGTCTGCTTGCATTCTCTCTTGCTCTGCTTTTTCTGCGGTTTCTTGCTCAACTAACGCTGCGTCTTGTGCTTTATTTCCCATACTATATTTGTTTTATTAAGTGACTGTAATTAGTATCACCTTCTGTAAATCCTATTTCTTGTAAATTACTTATATACTTTTTATTATTACCCCAAAAGAATAGAAATTTTCCATTATGTTTTTTCCAAACGTTTTCACAAGCTATATTCAACAACTTAATAGCCTGTGATCTATCTTCTTGCTTATAATCTCTATCTGAAAGAGGCCAACCTAACGCACATACACCTGAGTTAGTAGTATACATAAATACTGAAGCTATAGGTTTATTTTCTTTTTCTACTATTAAGCCACCTGTACCATTGTCAGGTAAAAATTCTTTACTGGGTACAAATTCAAAATTCCATTGTTTCCACCATTTTACTAGTGTTACCCAATCATTCTCTGTAAGTCTTCTTACGTTTAATTCCATTTAATTTAATTTAATAAGACGATATTACATAATTAGACCCAGAAGACCAAAGCTCTTTAGCTCCGCCTAAATCAGTTGTATCGTCTGTTTCTATTTTAACAGTGGCAAAATAACCTTTAATACCTGTTATATCAGCTCCATATATTACCTCGCCAGCAGCTGCAGGTGAGTTAGATACTAGGTTAGCGACATATCTATTTTCTTTTCTAGCAAAACCAGTTCTTATTGTTTGACCAACAGGATCTGTATATAAACCTTCATCATAACTCAATATAGGTTTTGTAGTATCTCTGCTTTGTATAAAGCTAGGGTTACCAGCTACGTTAATATCCTGACCAGTAAATCCAGATTTAAAGGACTTCATTTCCCAACCATTACTACCTTCATAGCTTATAGTTTTAAAGTTCTTAACAGTGGAAGGGTTAGGGTTTAATACAAATGTAACGTTAGATGTGGATCTAACACCATAAAACAAACCTCTATTATTAGCTACAGTTGTATCGTATTGTTGGTAAAGATCTGAATTTTGAGTTGTATATGTTTTATTTAAAACACTAAATAGTAAATTAGGTTTAAATGTTAAAAAACTTACCCAACCATTTATGCTTTCGTCAAAAGTGACTGTTTGATAATCAGAAGTAGTAGATGCTTGATTAGTTGTTTTTTGTAAAGATATAACATAGTTTTTATTATGTATATCCCAACCACCTATTACTCTACCTCTAGTCTTATATTCAAAAATACATTGGCTAGTTATAGCTGGTGAAAACAATTTAGAATATAACACTGTATAATTACCGCCAGATTCTGTTACGTTTGTTATATAACCGCCAGTTTGACCTTGTATAGACATACCTTCTGATGGAGGAATATTATTAGCAGCTGGAGTAACAACTATTGCGGTAGTGGTTATAGCTCCTCCACTTACAACAGCGCTGGTAGTTGTTTTAGTTTCAAATTCATCTTTTACCTCAGCTAAATTATCTCTAAACCAATCCATCATACCATACATGCTTATTTCAGTTAAGCCATCGTTTGATAATCTCATCACTGCATTTCTGTTTTTATCAGAAAAATACTTCCTATAGTTATATATTGCAAATGATTCGGGATTTTTACTTATTCCATACTCACCTTTATAAGGCACAAACTGCCCTATGACGGCTGCGGCAGCCTGTGTTTGGGTACCACTTTCAGTAGTATATATAGTATCTTTATCTATTAAAGCTCTGTGTATTCTGTTTTCTTGAAATACTATTAAGTTAGTATCTTCAGCATGAGTTTTTTGTATACTGCCATGTTCTGGATCTAAAGATTTAGTTATGTTATTTGCTACTGAAAATACATTAGTTTGATTTATACCAGTTCTTGAATTATAAACACCAGAATATATAAGAGTGTTTATTCTATTTTGTTGTAACGGATATTGTTCATCTAAGTAAGCTCTTACACCTTTATCAGTAGATACATTATTAAAACCACCTCTTATTCTGCTTTCTTCTATATAATAGTTTCTAGTACTAAAATTCAAGTTTAAGCCACCTGGATACGCAATGCCAGGATGTGCTTTAGGAAAACCCGCGACAGTATCTGCGTTTTGAGCTTTTAAAGATTTTAACCAATATGAATTAAAAAATTCTACTTCTATTATTTTTGACATGTTATTTAATCTGGAGATGATGGTGCTTCAGGCTGTTGCTCTGACGAATTTGGACCAGCTTCTATAGCGTCGTTTAATTCTGAGATTAATCCACTTGTAGAAGTTTCATAAAATATATTTAATCTAGATTCAGGTGGTTTTATTTCTAATACGCTAAAATTTATAGGGTCACTAGGTTTTCCACCTATAGTTAATCCGTCAGCTAAAAGTATAGCAGTTGGAGGATTTGTTTGTGCTTGAAAAAGACCAGGTGATTCTATAGGCGTTACGTCAACAGTCTCTCCACTAGCTAAAGTATTAAGTTTTTGCAACCCAAGATCTGTTATCTTACCTATAGTGCTAGCTGTAGCAAATTTAGTTCCTAAATATCTTTGACTGTTATAGCTTTTATTATTAAAAACATAATCACCTCCTGTTACTCTAGGATATAAAACCACGTCACTAGTTCTGAACTGTGTTTGCTCAGGTTGTACTTCTTCTAAATCTGCAGGTATTTTATTTACATTATCACTTATTAATGTTGTATAAAAAGATTGATCACTTATATATGGTGACGCAGCTATTGAAGGTGTTTTTATTACTATAGCTTGATTAGGATTTATAGTTATTTGTATATCTAATGTTAAAATAGCTCCATTTACGTTAGTTATTTTAGCTGGCAAAGCGCTACCTGCAGGGTTTGGTGGTATAAGAACTGTTATACCTAGACCAGTTACCTCATCTCCAACTTTAACACCGGCTATATCATTAACGTCAGTTACAGTTATACTAGAAGTAGTTACTCCATTAGTATTATTAGAAGTTGCGTTATACGTTGTAGTTGTAGGAATAGAGCATATATTTGCTAGATAAGCATTGTAATATTCTTCAGCTTGTTGTTTAACTACTATTTTATAAGAATACCAACCAAGTTTATTTTCAGGGCCATGTATTACTATGCTTTTCCCAGCGTCTATACTTACATTAGCTGAGACAGTTATAGTATTAGTGTTGCTGTTTATAGCTATTATACTAACTATTGTGCCTGAAGTATTTACTATATCACCAACAGCTATATTTTGATCTATACTACTAACAACTATAGTAGGACTATCTACAACAGCATTAGGAACTACTGCGCTATATACACCACTTTTGTATAAACCTGGATAACCAGGAGCATTATCACTATTAATAATTGAACTTGGTATTTTTTCGTTGAATAATACTTTCAAAGAATCACCAAACCAACCTTTACCTAACGCTCCTATAGGTATGCCTTTAGACTCTGCATCTGTTCTGGAAGGATAAGGATGAAAAACTGTAGAACCATCAAAAGTTTCAGTACTACCACTTTGAGCATATTGAAAGCTACTAAGAGAAGACAACACTACGTCTGATTGTCTACCATATCTATCTGCTAAAACTATACCTAATTGATATGTTCTATTTTGTTTAAGTGTGTGGTTAGGCGTTGATACTGTAGTATACGATGTATTTACATTATTTACAGGATATTTAGGACTAGCGCTTACACTATAGTTTATATTTTCAGGAGGAGAGTGTTTGTCTATTATATTTCCATATATTATTCTATTACCAACAGAAGACTGTGACATTGCTCTAATAGGTACTTTGTCAAATACTCTAGTTGTTTCCGCAGCTGGTAAAGTTCTAAAAGGTTTTCTTGACTGATAAGTGTAATTGTAAATATAAGTAGAGTTAGAAGTTATAGACGCGTCAGAAACAGGTATTGTTTCTAAAACTTGTATAGCTAAACCATCAGACTCTTTGTACAAAATGTCTATCTCTGACACTTTTAATTTATCTACTAACTGATTAACTAAATAAGGTGTGTTTATTCTTATAGTAACATCGTCTACTTTGTTTTCAAAAAAGCTTATTATAGTAGAAGCACCAATAGCTTCTTCTTGATTAGAGTATTCTGTAGGTTCATTAGTAGTTGACTCTGATATTATATAGCCATCTTGTTTTGGTATAAATGCAGGTTGAGTAAATGGAGATATAACAGAATATTCACCATCATCAAATTTAAATCTATAAGCAAATCTAACAAACTTATCTGTTAAAAGCTCTTTGTCACCTGGCCACGTATTAGTATAGTTTGGATTAGGATATGCAAACTGCAGTATATCCCCAGCAAAAACACTGTTAGGGCTTAGTGTTATATTTTTATTTACAGTAACTGTAGTAGAACCCGGTTGTTGGCCTACAGTTAAAACTTTTTCATCTATTTTACCAGGACAAATTACTTTCATTCCAGCTATCAAAGACTGACTAGTTGTAGGATCTGTAAAACTAATATCCCAATTGCTACCATTTGCAGCTATGCTGTTAAATTTTGCACTGCTACTAGGGGTTATAAATTCGTCAGTTCTATTTTGAGAAGTTGGATATATAAATGTAAAATCATTTGTTCCAGCGCTAAGCTGCTGAGATACTACAAAGTCTCCAACGCCAGAACCTGCGGTGGCGTAGTTGACAGAAACTATAAACACCGGTTTAGCCGCTACCTCAGCAAAGCTAGTAGGCGTTAGTATCTGCATACCAGCTCTAAGAGTAGTGGGATTAGCTGTGGAGCTAGTACAATTTACAGTACCATTAGTAGTGACACTAGATAAAGACAAAGTGTCATATGTGAATGGAGCTGAATAAGGGTAATACTTAGCTACAGATATTTGATCTTCAGTAGTATAGTAACCACTACTAGTTGTCGCTGTTTTTATATTTATTTTTCTTGGTTGATTTCTATTGTCTGTCCAGAACAAAAGATCTTCTACTAGATTAATTCCAAAAACTGGATGTGTTTTAGAAAAATTTAAAAACCTACCTTGTACAAGTATTTGATTAGTATTGTTATTAAAGTCAGACATTAATATATAGCAATTAGCGCCGTATGGTGCTGGATTACTTAAAGTATCATTTGAAAAGTCAGTATAATTAGTAGCTATAAAAAAAGATTTATTACTAGTATCATCAGCAATATACCCTATAATTTCTAAGTTTTCTATATTATTTAAACCAAAATTAGTAAATAATTTATTTCCTAGTACGTTTTCTAATGCTCCAACGTCTTCACCTTCAGATCTGTTTACATTGACATTCTGAGCATCTCTATATTCACCATTAGACAATAACCTATCATCTAGGTCTTTGTTCATTTTAGACTTAACAAAGTTGTTTTTTACTTCAGCCATATTTAATGTTTAATCCATTTAGATTTACCTCTAAATACTTGAGTTATTTCAGTTAATTTTAAATTTGATAATCTTATTTTAGCATTTCTTAACTTAGCAAATCTTTCTTGTTTGTATCTATTAACCAAGTACTCTGGGATGTTAGCTCTTGACGCTAATATAGAATGATTAATATGAGCATATAATGCATCCTCGGCCATCTTAGGCACCTTAGAATCCATATCATAAGCTAATCCGTCTGATATATATTCTATTACTATTAGTTTATTGGCTAAATCACTAGAAAAAGTAAAACTACCTGTTCTTTCGTTTATTTGGAAATAGCCATTTTGTTGAGTGTACTGAGGTTCTAAACCATATCTTTGTCCAAAGTTTAGTTTCCACCAATCATAGCTGTAAACATTTTCATTGTCTTTATCTATTAATCCAGATATATCGTTAATATCTTTAGTGTTCCATCTTTTTTCAACTTCAGATTGTTGTGCTAAATTATTTTCACCATCTATGTTTTGAGTTGGAACTCCATCAGTATCTTGTATCAATAGCTCTGTAGGTGAAGTTGTTAGATTATTAACAGGATATATTATGTGTTGTATACCTGAATCATCTACCCAAGAACATCTAACATAATTAACGTAATCTTGTGGTATAGCTAAACTTAAATTAGGTGGTATAGTTAGCTCTTGAGATTTAATACTTTTTAAAGTGTCATAACTGAACTCTTGTAACCCTCTTTTAGCATGAAATATAATATCGCTTCTACTAGCTCTAGGTATAAGCTTGTCCATACCTACATATGCTACCATAAAGTTATTTACAATATCTTTCAAACTTACATACTCGTAACTTCCGTAGTTGTTTTCAATAGATGATTGATCTAATTGAACTATTATAGTTTTTAAATTACCTGGAGCAGCATTAAAAGTAATAATATTATCTGTTCTATTAAAAGCAGTAGTAGGCACATTGTCTATAGTAACTGTAAAATTAGTAGAAGTAAGATCAGTATTGAAATTACAAGTAAAACTTGTTTCATTGCCGTCACCTATAAAAGCTTGTTGACCAGAATAATATTGTGCGTTTGTTTCGTTTAGTGACATATTTTATCTTTTAGTATTGGCTTCGGTTTGAGCAAGCTCGCTAGAAGCTGCTTGAACTATTTGTGGATCTCTTATAACTACGCCAGCGTACTTCAATATAGCTATTATAACTTCTGTTTGTTGTGATTCACTTATTTCAAAATCTTGAAAACCGCTAGTAGGTATTACGCTAGCACCTCCGCCAGGTGTGTTATTAAATATATAGTTGCCAAGCGTAGGGTTAACAGTATAAGCCCATACAACATCAGCTGGCTTTCTTATATAGTTAAAAGTAACATCTCCATTAGCGTGAGTACTTGGATTAGGAAAAACAGTTAGTTTGTTATCGCTGTATTTAGCAACAGGAAAGTCGTTAGTTGGTTGTGTTAACGGTGATAACTTTAGTTGATTGTAATTTCTATTGCTAACTATTTCTATTGGTGGAGAATTTTTACCTTTATTCCATGAAATT
>Ga0181380_1001304_pt1 | contig 11001 bp, 8 predicted proteins | sample 3SPOviralmetaG_FD_130116 | JGI IMG/M metagenome (GOLD analysis project Ga0181380, IMG submission 130116) | Marine viral communities from the oligotrophic San Pedro Time Series (SPOT) site, San Pedro Channel, CA, USA - 3 SPOT_SRF_2009-08-19 | ecosystem: Environmental > Aquatic > Marine > Strait... | reverse complement strand
TGTCTGCCACGATGTTGTCCTGACCTGAGACAGCGACATTTTTGAAGGCGACGGTTGCGCCGCCGGAGGCTTGGGCCGCTATTGCCGTTTCCGCAGCGTCGGTGATATGCTCGGTTCCTATGATGTTTTGTAACTTACGATTCTTAGGCATAGAGTAAACTCCCCTGTTTGAAGGAGTTAGTGAGTGTCATATAAATTATTTTGATTTCATTAATTTCTTAATGGTGCCATAGAAGAGAAAAAATGCCAAGACCCAATACGCAAGACAGGAGACAACGCCCAAGTAAATGAGCGATTCGGTCACTCACATCCCTCGTCTGCGAAGCCACAAGTCCAACAGAGAGGCAACACACACAAAGAACACGGCGAAGTAAAGGATGTCGGCATTCACTACTTGCCTCCCTTTGTCTTGTTATCGGAACTTGTAGTTACAAACTCATCCATCTTTAGTTCGTGAGCCTTCTGCATTTCTTCCATTTTCAAATCGTGGTCGATGCGAGACTTCTCAAGAAGCCTGATGTGTTCCTTCTCAGTCTCGGTTGCGTTCACATCTGAGGCAAGTTGCTCAGGTAGGATGTTAATCTTAGCACCTTCTTTGCCCTTGAATAAGTCTAGGACAGAGGTTATCATTAGAAGTGCGGGACCACCGAGAAGACCAATGACCGTGAGTTGCGAATCTGTGATTTCTCTTTCCTCAACAATACTGAAGTATGATGCTGTTGCGGCTATAGTAACCCAAGATATAACAACCCCAAGGCCAAAGATGAGCATTAGTTTATCATTTGGCGAAGACATGCGTGTCATGTCTTTTCGATTTTCAAGTTGTCTTATCAATATTTCATAAAGTAATATAAGAAAGACCAATATGCCTATGCCGTATAGCGAATAAAACACAATATAGAATAAATCAAACATCAGGCGCACCGGGTTGTGAGTTCTCTCTTGGTAGTTCACCTACGTTAGAAGAACCTTTCTGCTTTCTCATTCGACCCTCTGAGGAATCACTTGGTAAGTTGAGCATATCAAGAGCCTGATTCAGAGTCAGTATACCCGAATTGTACCCCAGAGCAACTCTCTGCATTGTATTCAGGGGTGTCTCTGTGTCCATAGCATCGAATACTATTCTAGGCAGGTCTTGCTTCTTGTGTTCAATACCTAGTAAATTTAAATGTAAAGAGAAAAGATTGTTGCAGTTGTCTGTTAGAATCCTGTGCATTCTGGAAATCGCCCCTACCGCCCAGAGGTTCGCGTTGTAAGTGGCTGCGAATGTGCTTCCTCGCTCCTGACCTGCTGCTACCCTCGGCACTTGAAGAACAGCGGCTATGTCTCCGTTAACCGCATCTAGGAAATCATTGCTGTTCGGTATGCTGTTCTTCAAATCGACATGGTGAAGATTGACGTAATGTGGAAGAACGGGTATTTGGTCGCCACGCAGTCCCTCAAACAGAGTTATGACTTCATCCATTATGTGAATCAATCTCTCAGATTGCTCGTTGGGGTCTTGGATATGCTCGATGGCAGACTTGTCGATGGTGATGAACTGCTTCGTCATGGCATCCTCAAGGGACAGTCTGTTGTTCATGCTGTTGTATTTCATGCGTATGGCCTGTTTCAGTGCGGTGAATCTGCTCGCACCCCATATACCATAGGACCGGCGACCCTTGTTATCAGTGAACCAGTTGCTTCTTGAGTCTATCTTGATGTGAAGAATCTCATCGACAGGGAATCCCTGCTCTGTCATCTTGCCTTCTCTTAGAATATAGGTGGTGGGTTTGGTGATTGGCGTTTCCTCATCTGCGGTGAAAGCCTTTCCGGGCCCACCTCTCTCGTCAACGATGGTTACTTGCTTGACCGGAAGGCTCTGTAGGTCTGTCACACCGTTCTTGCTGCTGCCTACAATCTTGTTGATGTCGTTTCCGTAGACCATAAGGCCGCGCATGGCGTTGATTAGGAAGTCATCGAAGTCAAGAGTTTCCTCGACTAGAGTTCTTATGGCATCTCTGATGTTGGCGTTGCGCCCACGCGAGTAATTCAACTCGTAGTTGTTGGCTGTGAGGCTGACTGCTCGTACTGCGCCGTTCAACTCCGGGTCCAACTTAAGCATAGAGTCATACAAATCAAACTCGTTATCGAATTTGTTGTCGCTTCTAAGTCTTTCAGTGTCCCTCACTATGTCAGGAATACCCGCCGCCACCGAGAACGACTTGTTGGTGGACAGTCTCTGCGGAGTCTTTAATTGTGATGTGACTGTCTTTTCATTGTTTCTCCTACCGAACAAAGAGAAACGCCTACGCTCTGCCATAGTATGTGATTTCACAAGTCTCTTATGAAGGTTCGGTAGTACGTTTTATTTTTTTTAATCTTTTCTGGATTATTTTAAAATAATTAAACGATATACTGCTCTTATTCTTGTTATTTATTTTATTCTTTCAAAGACCTGTAAGAAACCTCCGGTTATTTTCTTACACGCTAATGAACAAATAAAAAAATAAACGTAAAAGCAATACTGAAAGCCGTTAATTATTTTTATTATATACTAAAACTATAGAAATAAATACTCTTTTGGGCAACCTTTAATAGAGTAATCAACTTCGTTAGAGACATGGGGAACAACTCTGGAAGAGTTTTGAATGGCAACGAAGTCATTGAAAGATTTGCTGGTCGTGGATTTAACAACGCTAAGGAATTCGCGCAGTTTTTGCATGAGGTTGACGGAAGAAGAAGCATGGACGCTTGGCGCGTAGCGATAAACAGGTGGGTGAAGAAGGGCAACAGTTACTTACCCCCTAACATTACCGATGAAGATATAGACTCTAAGGCAAGAACATACTATGACGAGTCTAAAGACAAGTACCTAACCTTCTTAACAAACATAAGCGAGATTCTAGTTATCACTGGCGACAAGCACAGAGATATGAGAAGGTCTTACTCAAACTTGGGTGGCGCACTTACCTTTGATGAAATGGCGTCTAAGTATGATATGCCTTCCCATCTAGTAGCAATGTACGTCAAGGCTTGGAAGTGGCGTCATGCAATGGACCCATTCACCGATGAAGAAATAACTCTTAAAGATTCTTCTTCTCTTGTCGATGACTATATCTCGATGAAGAGAAAAGATGTGGTTATCAAGGCAGAGAAGGAGGTACAGAAGCGAATTGACAAGGATGCTATGTCTTGGAGAGAGTTCAGGCACACTGTTGCTGATGAGTTTGCTGGGTTGGTGAAGTTACATAAAGGCAGAGTGACAAAGACTAAGATGAAGATTGGCTCCGATGACTTCGCTCTTGTCATATCCCCATCAGACCTGCACTTCGGTAAGTATGGTTGGATATCTGAGACAGGTGAGCAATACAACAGAGAGGAAGCAAGGAAGTGTTTGATTTCCAAAACTGAGAACTTATTGTCGAGATTGCCATCTGCACCTGAGAAGATATACCTGACCGCTGGTTCCGACTGGTTCCACGTTGACAACGACCTTGGTGGCACTACCAAAGGAACACCACAGGACATGGACGGCACACCAGCGCAGATATTGATGGAGGGTGTCAAGTTGGCTTGCGACCATATTGACATACTACGAAGCGTAGCACCTGTGGAGATAATACTCATGGCGGGTAATCACGATAGGCATACCTCTCTGATGCTGATGCTCTATCTTGAGGCTGCTTACAAGGAAGCGAAGGATGTCAACGTCATAGTAAACGCAGAGCCAAGGCAATACATAACATACGGCAAATCTCTCTTGGGCTTTACCCACGGCGATAAAATCAATCTCAACAACCTACCATCTATAATGTCGATAGAAGAGAGAGAGAAGTGGGGCGAAACCAAGCACCACGTATGGTTCCACGGACATCTGCATCATCTGAAGGTCAGCGACAAGAATGGCGCTACGATAATACAACTGCCAAGTTTAGCCGGTCATGATAGGTATCACACTCGCGCAGGGTATGTAATGGAGAGAAAGGGACTTTGCGCTCACATGGTTGATAAGGAGTTAGGTGTAGTAGCCAATCTGTTTTCTCCGGTGATTGATGATGAGTGACTTCATGCAGTTCTCCTTGGAACGTGCAAGACGTGACCCGCAATACTTCTATCGCTGGTTGGGTTACACATGGGGCGACCACATTGGCGAATGGATGAATCTATACACGCAACGAGGCGATAACTCAGTTCACAGGGTTTGCGTTATTGCTCCGCGTGACCATTCCAAGTCAACAACTCTTAGGGTTGTTTTACTTCACCATGCGCTATTCGACAAGTGGCGTGACAAGCCGTTCACCTGCTGGCTGTTCTCAGCAAGCAAGGACTTGGCAAGCAGAAGGCTTGAGGAAATACGTGAGGATATAAAACGCCATCCACAACTCAGCAGATATCTTGACCCGAAGAGAGGCAACAAGTTGGAGTTGCGTTTAACGAACGGTGCATGGATTCGTGCTACATCAGTGGGGGCCGCTATCCGTGGAGAACACCCTGCTTGCATCGCGTTTGATGACGTATTAGATGATACAGGAGATAGCGACCCAAAAGACATACAACACTGGTTTCGTAAAAAAGTTACGCCTATGCTTTCTCCCGGCACAGCAATCTATGTCGTTGGCACACCTATGTCCATGACTGACCTGTATCACACTGAAATGCTAGAGAATTCCACATGGAAAAGCGGTGTGTGGTCAAGCATAGTAAATTGGGAAGACTGGCAAGCAGACCCTGAGAATGTAGAGCCTCAAGCATTATGGGAAGACTTCAGGCCGATTGACTTCCTACTTGAGCAGAAGGAGGCTATGGGCGAGTTGTCATTCATACAAGAGTACCTATGTCGTGTCATAGACGATGAGGCTTCTGTCTATCCTAGAACGCTGATACGAAAGCACCTCAACATGGACAACACCTTTGAGGTTGAGAAGTTACATAACTCAAAGTATAGCATAGGTTTCGACCCTGCGCATGGGCTAGGTCAAGACTACTCGGTCATGGTAGTGCTGCGACAGGATGAGGATGGGTATGTGCATCTTGTGAATCTGTGGAGGCGTAACGATTTCCCGCCTGACAAGCAAGCAGATATCATAATAGATTGGAACAAGAGGTATGGCACCCCTGTATTCGCTGCTGAAGATGTAGGTTTTCAACAACTATACAAGAGTCTGATTGAGCAGAAAGGTGGGGTAGTGGATTACAAGTCAAGCAAGGTAAGCAACCGCACATTGAAACAGGGCTTGCTCAACAGACTGAGGGTTTGGTTTGAGAGAGAGTTGATTGTTTTCCCCTACGGCAACCACACAACTAGGATGAATGTAAATATTCTCTTTGATGAATTAGAAACACACGCATGGCGCAGTGGTCTTATCGTTGACTTGGGCAAGCACAATGACTTGGTGATGGCATTAGCACATGCTATCGACCAATTCAGCGCCAAGACGTTTGCCATGCCTGTTATAATGAAAAGCGCAGAAGCAGGTGAGTGGCTTGGAGGCAGCAGAAGAAAGCCAAGAAGCAGAAGCAAAGGCATAGGTGGTAAGGTGATACGCAAATGACCAAGCCTCACATGAGAAAGAATTGGAAGAATCAGCGTGACGGCAAGCCCGGTCCCCTGAAAAAGAAAGAGTGGTACGCTCAGAGAATCAGAGACATATACAATGAGGGCTTCTTCGATGACTGGAAGAATTCTGAGCAGGTCGCATTTGAAGTCAACAAGTATTATCCTAAACACTGGACGCCACTAGCGAAGTACGCAGTCCATAGTTACATCAAGAGACTCACCGACTTGAAGATGTCCCACAGAATCCACGGCAAGAACGCTGCCAGTCAGGTGTCAGAGTGGAGGGCCGCAGGTGAAAGAAGGGGGTAAAACCTGTGACCCGGAATGAAAAAGATTCAGTTGTTTTTTTAATGTTTAGTTTATAAATATTTATTTTTCAAAAAAATTTTCAGAAATCGATTGAGGGGGTAGCCAACATATACACGGCGACTGCGCCGATTTTTGGCGGCTTGCATACGGCCCCCCTTGTACTCTGGGCTACCCATATACCTGAAGGGGGGGTCGCGTGGATTCTAGGCATACCCTGACCCCCTAGAATCGGAAAATTTCGGGCCAGTCATGGCACCCCGATTCAGGATATCCCCGATTCGGTTCAATCCAGTTCTGAGTGATATTTTCTGATATCGAAATTTAACAGGCTCGCAGTGCAGCGGTTTTGATTGTGGCAGCGGCGCAGTGCATTGAATAGCGGCTTCGCTGTCCGGCTTCGATTGGGTGCAGCGCCCCGGAAATCGGGACACTGCGAGGAAGTCCACCCCGGCAGCCAAAGCCACCGGGGGGATTATGTGGGTCTTGATAGCGGCGCAGTCACTCGATTATATGGACTTCATCAGCAGTGACAACTGCCCGATATCCTCGGCGACCTTCTCCGAATCGGAGCGGTTGAGCCTTGCCTTCATGCTCTTGATAAGGGCGCGGCACACCGAATCTTCAGTCCATGACGGGTCGTTGATGCCTCGCTCATCACCGATGAATAAGGCCCATCCTAGCACGTTGAATGACGTGTCGTTATCCCAATCCCGGACGGTGTATATGACTCGCTGTAGGCGACCAGTCAACGCAATTGTGCCATTGAATCCCGGTTCCTTTCCGTATGCCATACTGATGGCCCGGTCGTATGGGCAGGTTGACTTCATTCGTGTGACCTTTCGACCACCGCTTCTTGCGCTCTGAACATGGACCCAGCGCAGCAATCCGGTAGCGCCGTGGTTGACGTTCCATCGGCCTGAATCAGTGCGGTATATTGGCATCAGTGTGTGCTTTGAGGCAGTAACGGAGAAGTCCTTCCGCACCATTGGTATGGTATCGCCTCCGCAGGTCGGGCAGGGAGCGAGCCGAACCCCTTTCGGAAGCCACGACGGAACGCCGGAATCAGTGACGCACTCGGCTTTGTCACCATAGTTCAGTACGTCATTTCTGATGCATCCGTATCGGACATGTTCCTCAATCAGTTTCAGCGAGTCGGTGCCGTTGGTGCCGCTGATGGAATAGGCGCCCGTCGCGTATTCTCTCTCTTCAATACCGGAACCGCGCATCCTCTGAAGCATGTACTCGCCGTTGATGCTCTGTAGGTCTTCAACATCCTCGGGGCTGTTGGCTCCGTTGCTGGTCACGAATGCGGCAAGTGCGGCCATTGCATCGGTGTCGTGGTCGGGTCTTTTGACCAGTCTCATGGGCTGACCGGGCATGTCTCCGAGTACACCCAATCTTGCCCATGTCGCAGCGGTGTGGTGGCTGATTTCTCGGGTCATAATCGGGAAGTTGCGAACGGGTCGCACTGCGTTGATTATCTCGGATATCTGGGCTGCCTTCGATGCTCGGCGGGCTACGTTGATTCCATGTCGGGCCAAATCAAGCATTAGGTCCGAGATTGCGAGCGGTCCACCGAATTCGCCGGACTTCTTCTTCATTGGGAGTTGATTCAATAGCGCCTCCATCGCTTCGCTCAATCCTCCCCATATCACCACCCCAGCGGGTGCATTGATGCACTGAACCGCGTTGGTGGGCGTTTGTTGTTGTGGCTTATCTCCTAGTCGTGTTGACATGGTATCGGATAGGGGCCATTGCATATGAACCCTGAATCGGGCATTTCTGGGACTATTTCTTTCAGGGCTTTGGATTAATCGCGTACAAGTCAGCGATTTTTCGTGGTACTGCGAGCCTGTTTTGTTTTTGGGAATATCGCGGTTTTCGTGATTCTAACGGTGTCTATTCGGGGTACTGCGAGCCTATCGGGGCGCAGTGCATCGTTTTGTTACAGTTTCGTTACACAATTACATCAATTTGATGCATCATGAAGCAGCACCGATGCAACCCCACCGAAAGTATATAGACTGACAGCCCATCCGGTATGGGAGCGGGGGCGCAGTGCAGCGATTATGATTCCGGGCTGCAATCGCACATTGACTTGTTACATAATCGCCCTTTCCATGCTGGAACTGCACATTATTTTTGAATAACGCTGTACTGCAAGCCTATGGTCTTCGGCGTGTCCAATCGGTGCAATATTGGAAGCGTTTTCGGGGTACTTAAAGCGGGAACCTATATTCTCGTTTTGGGTGTTATTAATTACAGTCCGACAGTATATCAATGGCCTATCATGAACGGCCCCTCCAATGTTACATAATTGCGTTCACTTTCACCTTCACTTTCACTTTTCGGACTTTCACTTTCACCTTCACTTTCACTCACTTTCACCCATGTTACATAATTACATATTTGGTTTTGTTACATCATTTGTATAATAAAAAGGAAAATTTTCTCCGAGAAAACTTTTGACTTTTGTTACATAAGGTGGGGACCGCCGGCCCACCAAGGCGACGGCCCCCGTTATATGTTACAGATATCTTATTGTTTGAACGGCACTCCGCCGTTGGCTAGGATGTGGCACTCGCATAGTTCCAACTCCCATCCTTCTTTTTCGTTCACTATTGTCATCCCCTTCTTTACTTCTGATGTGCAATGGCATACCATGAATCATCCTATCGTGGTTTGCTTATAGTCTTCACTTTCACTCTGTTACATAATTACATAATTATTGTGTGACTATGTAACACGTTTTCTATTCCCTCAATGTTACATAATTACATAATCTAGCCTCGATTATGTAACTTGTTTATTAATTAATTATGTTACATAACGGTCTATTATGTAACTAATTTGTTACATAACATCAGGGTGGTTATTTTATGTGAACAGGGGCGCAGTACAGCGTTTATTTTATGTGTGATTTACATTATGTAACATGTGCGGATTTGTCGCCGTCTACCCCCTACTTGGCGTGTTTGGGTGCGTTACAAGTTACATAATGGGGTACTGCGTCTAGGCAATTATGTAACGTCGATTATGTAACATATTTCGCATTATGTAACTAAAATGTCGGTGTAGTTTTAACATCGGGTGTACCAAACTACAGTAAAAGAAAAAAAGAAACCGAGTGAGTAAAAGAGATTTAGTGATAGAGAGTAAACTCACTGCGAGAAAAAAAGCAGGTGTGTTAATGGAGGTAAGTAAAATAACTAAACCCCCCGAAAGAATTTATGTGATTATGTAACTTTTCATTTATCAATCGTATATTATGTAACGCGCGTGAGAGCCTGTGTTACATAATCGGTCTTGTTACATAAGAAAAATTACATAAAATCAGGGCTTCCCTGCCCTCTTATGTAACATGTAACAGGGTCACTCCGTCGCATCTGGGGGTAAACGACAACGTTTTGTTACATAACGGATTTAGTTACATAAGGCATCAGTAAAAGGGGGGTATTATGTAACGCTTTTTATGTAACGTGTAACATATTTATGTAACAAACCTGCCTGATTCGGTCAGCCTCCCGATTTATGTAACATCACCAGCCTTCATATACTTGTTACATAAAAAATAATAAACCTAAAAGTTACATAAGTATAAAAAAATCAGGTAATTGTTACATAAAAGCCAGCCTGAGATGTTACATAACAGACCCTTTCATGATAGGGTCCGGAAGGTTTATAGACCGTCGATTTCTATGTACTATTATCGGGTAGAGCCCGACAAAAGGTGAAAAATATGCAACAAATACGAACAAGATTGGAAACAGCGAAAGCACGAAAGGCGCTTTATGCCCGGCAGAGGTTGCTCAACAGCGACCCGGTGCCGGACATGGATTGGGTAAACGAGATGTTGAAGAAACTCTGAGTTGATATCATGCCTCAACTGAAGAAAAAGAGAGAACGTCGGTGGACATGCCGCGAATGCGGCGCCACTGGAAAGCAGGGTCGGGGTCGCCCACGGACCACATGCCACGACTGCTTGAAAAAGCCGTCGCGCCGGAATGTGATTCTCAAGGGCGGTTCGGGTGACACACGCGCTCGCGGGAACGCGGGCGGGAGCGGGCGCGGGAACGTGCGCCTCCGCGCGTGTGGATGCCCGTCAAGAAAGCACTTGACCACTTGCCCCAAGTCTAGGGCATTCTCAGGGAAGCGTTCCCCCGATGAGATTAGGTCGGCGGCCAATGCTCGGCGGATAAGAAACGAAAAGCGACGAGCGGCTCGCAGAAAGAAAAAGCGGGGCGGCATCGTTGGTTATTACAGGATGCAAGATATACCCCCGGCCATGAAGACCATGAATATCTATCTCGGATGCAAAATGTGTAACAGTCGGGGCCATGTCTCCGACTTCAAACAGTGGGACGGAAAGGCATTCGGAATATGCAAGAATTGCTAAACGAAACCCCGGCCCGGTTATGTAACAATAATCGGGTCGGGCAATATTTTTTTTTCGATAATTCTAATTATGTAACATCTCAGAAGATTCTTTTTTATGTAACATTCCTATCTTAATTATGTAACATCTGTAGCCTGAGTTGTTACATAATCTATATCATATGTTACATAATTTTCCCAGCCCGCAGTGTTACATAAATTAAAAGCGCCAGTCTTTCAGAAAAAGTTACATAAATAAAACTCACGATAAAAAAGAGTTAAATACTATTGGTGTCAATGATTATTTATGCCAAAGAAGGCTAACAAAGAGGTGAAAAAAACAACGAAAGCGAAAAGAACGTGGTCATGCAGTAACCATAGGGACGGGTACTGCGATGTCGTTGGGAGTCGAAAGATTCCTAGCCATAAGAAAACCCACTCCGGAGCGATGATGTGTACGTCATGCCATCCGGGTACTAGAAAGGCGGGCTTCATCAACGAAGACCCGGCGGCGGTTTACTTCAACAAGGACATTGCAGCATTCGCTTACCATCATGGCGACATGCAGGTTGCACTGAAAGACCGAGAGACTGGCGAGATTCAGGGAGTCAGGAGATTCTCTATCAAGTTCAAAAAGAACGGCGACCCAGTTGTATCGAGATACGGTGCGACATTTGGAGAGCGACGAAACGACAAGGGGCAATTGGAGCAAGCATGGGTTCCCCCCTATCGCATACAATCGCTTGAAGATGTCATGGCCCTAGACGCTTGATTTGAGA
>Ga0181380_1001300_pt1 | contig 11013 bp, 5 predicted proteins | sample 3SPOviralmetaG_FD_130116 | JGI IMG/M metagenome (GOLD analysis project Ga0181380, IMG submission 130116) | Marine viral communities from the oligotrophic San Pedro Time Series (SPOT) site, San Pedro Channel, CA, USA - 3 SPOT_SRF_2009-08-19 | ecosystem: Environmental > Aquatic > Marine > Strait... | reverse complement strand
ATCACCTAGATTATATTTAGCAGGTCAAGCTATGGGTGGTTTTATTGCAGCAGGTAGACAGACTTGGCGAATGGAAGAAATTAAAAAGGCATCGTTTGATTGGGCAGACTATATGTTAGATGACGATACATAAAAAAAAAGAGGGGGCGTTTAGCCCCCTTTATTTGTTAAAACTTATTGTAAGTTTTACTCCAGTCATCATAGGTATCAACAAGATGTTTAATCTTTAACAACTGTTCATAACCATCCTCCCTATCTAATATTGCTTCCATCTTTTCATCAAAAGGTAAGTCAACAATTCCTACAATTTTTTTAAACTCAAATGGTAACATACTTAAAACTTCTTCTGTTTTCTTTCTTTCTTTAGATAAATCTCTAACAAGACTAAAACTCTTTGGTACTATACCACCTGAATCCATTTGTTGATTTACAGCATTTACAGCAGAATTAAAAATGTCAGATAGTGCGTCTTCTTTATCACTTTGATTCATTTTAAAATAATCTTTATCTTGAGATTTTAGTTCTTGATACTTAAGGCTAGCATGTATTTGCAGTTGAGGTGCTAACAATCCATCCATATAATTTTTTACCTTAGCTGGACCACCCCAATTAATTTTTGATATTTGATAGGGTTGCTTACCTGCAGAGTTAAGCATCATGTCAATAAAAGTAGGGTCTTTAACATACCTAAGTCCAAACTGTTTACCTAAATCAATATCTTTCCCAGAAGCATATCCTGTCGTAGGATAAGCACGTCTCTCCATTTCACTTATTTGTTCAGCACCTACTAGATCTGCCATCCAACCTTTTTGTTCAGTTAAAAAATTTAAATACTTGTTTCCTTGATTAAAGAATTTATTTCCTTGTCTAAGGTCTAAGTTCATATCCATATTATTATACAAACCATAACCAGTGTTTACTGGATCTAAATGTCGAGTAAACCCACCTGCAATTTTACTTGCTGACCCTCCAATTAACATATAAGCAAAAGATGTTACATCACCATCTTTAAGTTTTTCTCCAGAAATTTTTATTGCCCTAGCTATCATATCAAAATCTCTTACGGCTTGCCCTGGTCCAACCTGTACTGCCAAATCTCTATAAAGTTCTTTTGGTATTCCAGCAAGAAATTTTTCCTTAAACAGTTTATCTTCTAATAATCTATAACCTAACTCTTTCATACTCATATCTTCAGAATTAGTTTCTATTAAACCATGTGCAATAATCTGACTAGTGATTCTCATTGTAGATATAGGCCAGTCAAACTCACGATTTCTAATTTGTCCAGTACGTGCTTCTTGACTTTGTTTCCAATTTAACCCACCCTTTATTCTTTCTACTGCATTGTCATTAGTTTTATACTCTTCTAATCCTGGAACCTGACCATTTACACCATAACCTACAACAGTCCAACCTACAATTGCTTTAGAAAGTAACTCAGCTCCATCTTCAGTTACAGGGTCTAATGATCCACCCACAGCTTTATTAAAACCAAACTTTAAAAAGTTTACACCACTTAAATCTCCTGCAGTTGCCACAGTGGTATTTAAAAAACTACCAAAAGGTATTGCAAAACCAATTGGGGTTTTATTAGTCATGTATTCCACACCCCTTGCTGCAGCTCTCATATAAGTAGTTCCAGGTAAAGTTGACCAGTTTACAGAAGCTGTCTCTCTCATGGTACGGTTTGCAGCTTGTTCCATAATTAACTTAAACTCTGGAGTCGCCATTTTAAATTCTACTTTAGGATCAGAAAAAAATTCTTCTGGAGTTATACCGTATTTTTTCATAATACCTTGACCTAAGTTTGTACCAAAAGCCCAACGCTTAGTTAAGTTATCTTGAAGCCTAGCAAAAGTAATTGTTTGAACACCTTTTGTATAATAGTCAGCACCTTTCCAAAGTAGAGATTCTATTTTAGCAGCTACTTTTCTACCTTGGCTAGCTTCTATTTCTTTTAAATATTTTTGATACGTTTCTCCATCAAGGTTAAACATACGCATAGTGTCGTTTACACCACCGTCACCTGAAATATCTCTAAATAACTTTTCCATTATTTTAGGGTTCATATTTAATATTGCATCTGCGTATTCAACAGGAATGTCTGGAGATATGGCATCGGTCAATCTTCTTAAAGAACCTCCCCATGCACCATACACTCTGTTATAAAGAGTTTCTGCTGTATCTTTATTACTTACACCTGTTTTAATATTTGTACCAAGAGTTTTTGCAACACCTAAACGAGCAAAGTCTATAGCACCAGTAACAAAATCTGCTGCAGTATTTAAAGTTACCAGTGCATTAAAACCTTGAAGGTTTGCACCTGTAGTTGAAAAATGTGATGTAACTAATCGTTTATACATAGACAAACCAGCTTGTACTTGTTTTGGTCCATCAAGACTTTGAGTCTTTTTATACAACTTCATAATATCTTTATTTTTATATCCAGCTTTTGTAAGCCTAGATAATTCAGAAGAAATCCAAAGTGTTTGACCTGCTAAGTTTGAGTTGTTCTTAAAAAAAGCTATTGTGTTTTCTTTTTGAGTTACTAGAGCTTTTTGTCTTTCTGCTCCCTTTTTCGCAGTAGTTGGATCAAGACTACTTTTAAACTCATACAGATCGTAACCAGTACCTTCTTCAAACTTTTTAATTATTTGATTCATCTTTGCAGGTGTTATAAAGTTCATTGTCTCTGCAAAAACACCTGTAATATTTTGATCACCCTCTTTTAAAGCTTCTTTTAATTTAGGGTGCATTACAAAGCCGCTTTCTTCCAAAGCTTCAAAGTATCCTTTAACTCCGTTATCTGGATCACCAAACCAAAAAAACTTAAAGAAAGCATTGTGAGCTTCTAAGTCTCTTCTTTTACCACCGTCAGGAAGAGCTTGCAACTTTTTTTGACCTTTAGCTTTAGCATTTTCCCAAGGTAAAAAATTAATTTTACCTTTAGCAGTTAAGACTCCAAACTGATTGTCTACAGATTTAAACAATCCTTTTTTAGTTAGAGCTTTACTTATTTCACCCCAAGCTTCTTGAGGAGAATATTTTTTAATCATCTTATCTATGTTCTCATAAGAGAGAACAGTGTACTTTTTAACTATAGGACTTTTGCGTAGTTCTTTAACAGTTGCAGAAAGACCAACAGCTAACGGAAATATTATAGAACCTGCTGCTGTAAAAGCTCCCTCAGCCTTACTATATTTATCTTGAGCACCTACATCTATTAACTGAGTCTGTCTACCATAGTCTAGTCCAAAAGCTAATGCAGCATCAGCTGATGCCATAGGAGTTGATTTCATTATGGCATTTCCAACTGCAATACTAGCTGCTTTTTTAGTAGCACCTTTTTTGATAGCATTTTCGTAAACTGCAGTCATAAGTTTTTTAATACCTATACCAGTTGTTTTTGAACTAGCATAACCAAACAGCTTACCAAGACCAAGAGATACTAAAGTGCTAAGATCTAAAACTGAATTTAGAGTATAGTCTACAGTACCATCTACAATGTCACCTATTGCATTTTTTCTTTCACCACCATACAGTTGATCCATTTGGTTAAATAATATATAACCACCTGCTAGCTTTCTTTTAGCTACATCATCTACCCTAGCAGAGTGAAGCAACTCTTCACCTACAACTGCAGCGTTTGCTGCATCAAAAGCCCTCATATAGTTTTGCCATATTTCAAAAGCTTTCTTTCTAGGCATCTTTCGATAGTCTCTGTTAAAAAAGATAGAGCCACCAGTAGCACCACCACCACCAATCAACGACTGTGCTCCTTTTGATATTTTACCTAACGCACCTGTTCGAGGAAACTTTGCCTCTAAAGATTGATATACAACCTCCATAAGTTCGTCATCAGCTATGATCTCATCTTGTAGGTATTTAATATTATTGTGCTTATCAAATATATCATAGATATTAATAAAACTATCTTTACCCTCTACAATAAAGGTAGGTTTGTCGTAGCTTAAATTAAAATCACTTGATTTAACTCCTGATGGAGTGCCTAAACTAAGCTTCTCAAGACGTTTAGGTGAAACATATTTTTCAACTTCCTGATCCAAACCTTCAGAAGTAAAACCAAAAACTTCAGGTTCAGTAGACGTAGACTTATCTACTGGGGGCGTATTTACAGGCTCCCCCATATCAAGATTATCTGGGACTATAGGTGCAGTAGGAACTGTAGTTTGTACTTCTTGCCCAATTCCAAAGTCTTTTAAACTGACACCTCTACGAGGTTCAGTTGTAGTTTCTACGACAGGCTCTTCAGCATTTTCTACAGGTGGCATAGTATTAGACTCTACACCAAAATCTTTAAGCGTAACACCCACTTTATATTCCTTTAATTTCCAGAACCTTCATAAACATCTGTTATTTCTTCACTGTCAGGATCTAACGGATTCTTTAAATATCTAATTATATCACCTACTTTTAAGACCCCATAAACTTCATCTAAACTTTGTAGCATCTTTCCTATATCTTTTCTCTGATTGCCGTTAGAGTCTTTATAAGCAGTTGCAGGTATAAATACACCTTTTGCTTCTGTAACTTCTCTAAATAAGAAAGGCAATTGACTTTTTACTTTAGTTGCTTTTTGCCCTTGATCGAATAAAAATCTGTTACCAAATATTTGAACTAAAGGAAATAGATCGGGATTTTTACCTTTGGCTGACTCCATAGCAACTGATATTTCATTACTTCGAGTTCCTAACCAATCAATAACTTCTTTTAAATGCGCTTGGTCATTAGCATCTGTAGAGGCTTTTAAATTTCTATTAGCCATACCTGTAGCCATAGTAATTTTATTTAATTCTGAACTACCTTGAGGTCTAAGCTCTACTTCAGCAAACTCATTAAATTTAAGTATATCTTCCATACTTGGCTTTTCTGTTGCCACAGGATCTACCAGTGCTGAAAAGTCACCTTGCTCTGGTTGACTCCTTATTAAAGTTTTTGTAAATTCGTCTAAAGGAACTGTAATTGTTTCTTCTAGTTTTTTGAGAATGTTTTCATTAGTCTCACCAGGAACTATAGAAAGATTATTAAAATAAGTATCTACCTGTTGCTTAAACATCTCAATAACTTCTGCGCTACTATAATCCTCTTTAATTAAATCGTTATAAGTATCTCTTAACGTATCGTAAGCAGCAGTTATTGCCGTAGGGTTGTTAAGAGCTGCTAGTTTAGCTATGTTCTCATCACTAATACCCAATGCTTGCATATGAGCTGATGTCTGTTTTATAGTTAAAGCAGGACTTGCACCTTTACCAGTTGAAGTAATTTTTGTACCGTCTATAGTATTTTTAATTACTTCTAAATTAATTTGTTTAACGTATGCATCCTGAGCTAACTCTAAAGCATTTTTCTTTTTAATTTTAGTTTGACGATCAAATTCAGCTGCATCATATTTATTGTTAATTATCAGTAATGATTTTTCATGCTTTCTTTCTTTTTCCCATCTTTTTTCCCAGTTCTCTTGATCAAACCCTGATTTAGTTTTAGCTAATTCTGTTTGTATGTCAGCTTCAGTATCTAAAAAAAGTAATTGAGCAGCATTTGCATCTTGCGCCCTTTCTCTTTTTAACTCGTGGTCTAAGAGTAGTTGACCTATACTATCCCGTGCTCTGACATCAGTAATACTCTCAAGGTATGAGTTTTCTACACCTAATCTTTTTAGAGTGTTTTTAAAATTTAAGGCTATCTCTTCTTTTTTATAAGTATCTTCTATCTTTAATATCTGTTTTTCTCTACCAAAAGCAGTAGTTGCCGCTGTCTCTGCTGCTTCTATTTCTGCTTTTGATTGTATACCAGCAAGCCTATTTCTTTCAGCAATTTCTTTCATAGTTTGTGCTGCATTCGCATCAAACTGTGTTTGCCAAAGATCTCTTTGAGCTTGTTGATCTTCTAGAGTTTCTTTTCTCTCTCTGATTCTAGTATTACGATTACGTAAACCTGTATAAAAACCTAAACCCATTATTCCATACTCCTAGACATCAAACCCATAGATTCTTCTTTGGGCATACTTTCTTCTTTAGGCATATCTTCTGTCTCTGTTTCAGGTTCTTTAAGCTCTGCCTTGGCTACTATCATCATTGCATCAGTCTGCTCTTTAGTATCTTGATCCATACCCTTATCTTCTTCGTAGGTTTGTTCAACATCAACCTTTAATTTCTTAAGCATTCTTTCTGCACGAGATACGTCACGTCTATACTTTTGTCTAGCTCTAGCTTCTGGATCTTCAAAACCTTCATTGTAGGTTACACCCATTACATCACCAATATCTTTTATAAACTCATGAAGCACAGGCATAATAATTAAACTTACGTCAATACTGTGAATACCTGAGATAACTGCTCCACGAGTTATACCTTGTACTAGTGTTGGAATATCAATACCCTCTTCTAAAAAGAATGCCACATCTTCAAAAGCTTGAACGTTATTCATTTTATCTAGATGATACATTGCTGCTTCTTCTGGATCATTTATTTCTGGGGGATTTTGAAAAGGTGTTCCCTTTGGCTCTTGTGTAAGAGAATATCCTGGTGGTACTCTATCAAATATCATTATTCTACCTCGTAAAAATTACTAATACTTTCAACAGTAGCATCTCCACTAGGCCCAGCCCAATCGGGATTTGCCTCTAGTTGATCACTACCTTTTTTGTATACAACATAATCAGATGATGCATTCCTTGCACCAGGAGCTGCAATTACAAGACCTAGTGAAACTGACCCTTTATAATCTGCAAAATTCCATCTGTCTAGATACTTTTCTAAAGCATTTAAATGATCTACTGGATTAGTAGAACTGTTTAACTTTTCTAAATCAATTCCAGCTTCACTAGCTGGAATACCTAATATTTGAAACATATTTTTAGCTTTTGGGTTAGTTAAAAGACTGCTTTCTTTTGCAGCTACCCTAAGTATCTCACGCTCTGTTATACCATATTTTTTAGTAAGTGTCGAGAGCTTAGTTGTAAATTCAGTATTTTTTTGAAGAGCATCTATTGTATCAGTAAAATTACCTAAAATAGGATCAGCTTTAAAATTACCTTCTTCAAAAACCTCGTCTGGATCTTTTACACCTAAATCATTTTCAGAAGTTGGTGACATAAGACCATTACTTTCTACTTGATCTAAAGTAACTATGTTTCCTTCATCATCTGTTAAAGCTCTATTACTTGGACCTTCTTTACTAGGAGGTTTTTCAAGTATTGCTTTTTTTTGAGACTCTTTTATTTTTACATCTTCAATTAATTTTCTCATAGCATCTTCATTGCTATCTTGAAAAACAGCAGCTTGCATAACTCTAGGATCTGTAACAATAACACTTCTTAAAGGAGTTGCTTTTTGAGCTGAGTATTTATTTGGATTATCTTTAAGATTTTTAAGGTAATTTAGATAGGGTACATTAACACTCATTTTATACTCCTTGACCTGTTGTAGTATCAGATAACTTAAAAATATCAGCAAAAGAAGTATCACCAAATAGTAAGTCACTCCACCATTCTGATTTAGCTGCATTGTCATCAAACTCTAATTTCATCCTTATACCTGATAAACTTTGTTCACCTAATAGTATTTTTAAAGCTCTATCTGAAGCACTTTCTGCTTGTGCAAAAGAGTAAGACATAATATCTCTTTCTTTTTGCCAGTAGTCATCAAGAGCTTTTTGAGTAAGTCCATTAACTTCTTTTGCATAAGTTAGGTTAGCAACATTTTGAGCTGCTGTATTAGCTGTAGTAAGATCTTGCCGCCACTTAGCATTTGCTTGAGCTACAACAAGATAGTTTTGTGCATTAAACATTTCTCTTTGATTTTGTAGTGCAGAGTTAAATTCTAATACTGCATTTGCTTCTTCTGCATTAAATTGATTAATAGCATTTTGTTGAGCTGCGTTAAACTGAGAAACTTGAGCTGACAAGTTTGAAGAAAACTGAGTCATCTGATTTTCACTAGTAGCATTAAATTGCTCATTTGCATTAGCTTGAGCTGTATCACTAAGCATAGCATTTGTAACTGATTGAGCTTTAAACAATGCTGTAGACTGTTTGTTGTTTAAATTAGCCATATCTAGTTGTAAAAAGTTTTGAGCATTTTGTACAGCAGATTGTTGCAGGTTACTCAGATTAGCCATATCTACTTGAGATAGTGCAGCCGCTTCTGCCATTATAAGAGCTTGTTCATTATTTAAACTAGCTAAATCCATAGTTTGAGCAGCTCTAGAGTTTTCTAGTGCAATCTGTTGATCAGCACTAAAGTTTATATTTGCTATCTCAGAAACTCTTGCTGCATTAGTAACTTTGCGTTGAAAAGCTTGGTCAAATTCTATCTGTAAAAACTTAGATCTTTGTTCAGCTTTAAATAGAGCCATCTGCTGTTTGTTACCTGCATCTATCTGAGCAATAGGTAGTGCAGCTTCCATTGCAGCTTGTATAACAGCTTGCCCTGCCATAGAAGAAGCACCAAGTCCTCTTTCTGACATTACAGCATTAGCTTTACGCATAGCTCCTGCAGCCCATGCAGGGGTTTGTCCATCATCAAACTGCGACATAAGAGTTGCTAACTCGTCTTGTATAGAAGCAGCTTGTACTTCACCAGTACCAAATGCTCCTGTTACTTGACCTTGATCTACACCAGTCCCAGTAATAAGCTCGCCTATACCACCTGTTGTCTGATCTAATGTTCTTTGAGGTATTCCTGCTTGTCCTACAACATCAGCTACTGTTTGAGCTGTATCAGTGGCAGCAGTTACGTTAGAAGCAGATGTAAAGGTTTCCATAATAGGATTACCCTCTGCATCAATTGCAGGTGTACCATCTTGATTCACTTTTTGTCTTAATTGAGTTTGACCAGTAATTTTTTTCATACGGTCTCTGTCTAAAGTCTCTGGTTGAAAACCACCAGTGGTGGTCATATAATCACCGACTTTTAGATTATTAGCCGTAATAAATTGATCAGGTGTAAAATTCTGTCCACCTAAGCTAAATGTACCTGTTGTCGGATTCCAACTAGCACCTGCAACAGCGTTAGCCATACCCTGATAATTTGTTGTAGTACCACCCATTAATTGTGTTTGAATAAGAGGAGAAGCCGCAGCTACAGTAGCATCAACAGAAGTTGGTGTATCGACTGCTGCAGATATTACTTTACCTGTTTCGTCCATTATAGCAGGAGTTCCTGGACCTTTAGCTTGACTTACATCAGATACTTGAGCCAACTGAGTACCAGTTATCATTGGAGCTGTACCTAAAGATTGACCTGCTGTAGACTCAAGGATTGTTCCAGGAGAAGTAGATTCAAACATCTTAGAAGTTCCTGGCGTTGTTACCATAGTTGCAGGATTAAACGTAGCTTGAGCTTGTCTATTACCTAGAGATTGTAAATATTGTGCAGGAGTTTGTGTTATTGTTTGTCCTGTTACAGGATCTTGAAAGCTTACATTACCATAAATTTTATTAGGGTCAAGAGCTGTATCAGTAACAGTAGATCCATCTTCACCGCTAAATCCTTGAATATATCCTCCACCATAAGCACCAGTAGTATAAGTATTACCACCTGCTGTTAGTGGATTATACACAGAAGCTGCTCCTACTAACTCACCACTTTGTTGTACTTCTACGTATCCTGCAGGAATTGGTTGTAAAGGTTTACCACCTTGAAATACAATATATAACTGAGCACCTGTATTTGGATTACGATATAGTTTTTGAGTAATTTGATAAGCAGATACATCTTGACCTGCGGCTTGTTTTTCTGCAATAGTTTGAGGTTGATATAGTGCAGCTGTTTCTTCTTCTCTTTCTGATAAAGCATCTACTTGATTAGCTACATTTGCACCAAATGTTTGTGCAGGGACTGTGTAAGTGCCACTAGGTCCAGGTGTAACTAAAGCATTGTTAGTATTAAAACTACCATCAGCTCCAGGCATATTAGCTTTTTGCAGTGCCGTAAGAGTATCAGCTTCATTAGTATAGTTACCAGATACCCCTCCTGCACCTGCCACACCAGTTCCTGATCCAGGAAGTCCAGTTCCTGTACCAGTTGTATTATCTCCTTCTTCTAATTTCTTTTTTAATAATAAATCCCACTCAAGCATGTCAAGAGCTGCTCCAGATGGAGAATCAAATTGACCCCAGTAAGAAGAATTACCCACTTGATCATCAAAATCTATACGGTTTTGTTCAATACTTTGACCTTCATTAAGATTTTGAAAACTTGCATTTGTTTGCACATTACCAACACCACCCATAGATTCGAGTTGTTGTTGTAAATATGTTTGATTTGCAACGTTATTATTTACAACTACATAGTCATCTGGATTAAGACCTGCTGCTATAAGCTCTTCATCAGTAGGTGCATTTTGCCAACGATCATAAAGTATTTGAGCAGATACATCTTGAGCAGAGTTGTTACCGTAAAAATTTTCGTTACTTCCTGGTTTATAACCATAGTCTTCTAATATTTTATAAGCTTCTGTAAAAGCCATAGAATCACTAGAATCAATTCCTAATGCTTCATATGCCGCATTTAATGTAGCACTTGCAACACCTGTATTCTGGGATAAAAATGTTAAATCTGCAAGTGCTTGTACATTTGCTGTAGTTACATTTGTGGCAGTACCTTGTGCATAAGAACTAGCTTCTGCTGCAGTTCCTGGCATGGCTGTATAGCCAGAGTCTCCATCTGCAGCTCCTTGATTACTAGCCATAGTTTGGGTGTTGTTATCTAAAGTAGTTACTGTAAAATCTTGACCACCACCAAACTCTTGTGTCTGCTCAATAGCACTTTCTAAGCTATCAACATTGTATGATTGACCATTATCAAATGTTATAGTAGCTGTGCCATTTGCATTTTCAGTAATATTCATATCTTATACCTTTACTTTCCCATTGTCATCCACACTGCACCTGCAATAAACGTCAGCAGTGCGACAGTGGTTACTTTAACTATTGTTGACCAGACAGACTTACGTGTGTCACGCCATGCCTCTAGCAAACTTCTCATCTCT